>ERZ773112.1518-NODE-1518-length-12945-cov-16.511792_pt1 | contig 12945 bp, 8 predicted proteins | sample MGYA00580566_ERZ773112 | MGnify/ENA primary metagenome ERZ773112 (study PRJEB29015, sample SAMEA2737842) | human gut metagenome | biome: human gut; feature: human-associated habitat; material: faeces | place: China | collected 2012 ... | reverse complement strand
AGAACTTCTTCAAGCGCTCCACAAAGTCGCGCTTCTCTTCGCTTTCATTGTAGGGCGCCTTGTGACGTTTTTCAAAGGTGTCGTTCCAGAGGTCTTTGTAGAAACCCCATTTTATATTGCCTTCTTCATATTCATAAGCTTGCTCTGCGGGAGGGTTTACGTATGGGTCTCTTTGGTATATATAATAGGCCATTTTATCTGTTAACGATGAAGTGATAGCAGTAGACGTCCGTGAAGGAATACCATGTCTGGTCATCTCCCAATAGCGGGATCCCTTTAGAAAGTTGTAACACTGCATGGCAAGTTGAAAATTAATCATGGGACAGATGGTATCGTCAATGGCCAGATCGTGAAACAAAGCGGAATCCTTTTTGATGACGTCTTCTCGTTGAATGGTCTGTGCGTATGCTCCAAAGTCCGAAGAGAACGCAGCGTGAAGCACGATGGTGAAGAGCAAGATAAATCGTTTCATGGTTTTATGTTTTTGAAATTGTATGATGGGGGAGGGGGAGCTTGAAAGTTCAGCAGCCTCGCCCTGTTAGCAGAATAATCGTTTTCAGTTCTTAGTAATGGTGAAAGAATAACTTGAGCAATTTTGCGGAGTAAGGCGTAATATCTTATGCCCTGTCTTTTTGCCGTTTTTGCTTTTTTGCGTATGGAAATCCTTGTGCGGTGAGGAGAAAACCGTTGCTGACAATCCGTTCCTTATCTTAGATGGCGAACGCCGTCCCACGTTCGACCGCGTCTCGTCCCACGTTCGCTCGCGTCTCGTCCAGCGTTCGGTCGTGCCTCGTCCCGCGTTCGCTAAAAAGTAGTAAGATGGAGGGCCGACGCATTACTTTAGGGTGTTCAAGATAGAATATAAATATTGGTGTAGCATCGCCCTTGCTGTGGAGTTTTGCGTTGCATAATCGTCTGTTGCGGCGCCAGCATTGTAGCTCACTTTGCTCGCAAAGTGAGGGCCACGAACACGTAGCGAATATGACTAACGCTTTAGCGCATGACTTTGTTGGATTTTTAGCCGTGTTTGGCCGCCACAATATTCGTCCCCCTCACTTTGCGAGCAAAGTGAGCTACAGTGCTTCGCCTCAGGCCTTCGCCGCATAATCAGAAGAATTTCAGCCAATCACTTCTCCCCCTGCTCCGCAACGTAGACATAAGCCCCCGTAAGTCTTGGTCTGATGGTCGCGCGGTTTTCGAGCCAATATTTATAAACCATCAGGGAGAGGGTCAGTTGCGCACCATAATCCTTGTCAAGTCGTTTGAAACTTGGTGTCCTGACAAATCGCTTGAGCCGTTTCTTGTTGCTCATGATGGAATTTTTGTACAGGTCGTCAACATACCTTTCAATCGACCCGTTGTATTTGACCGCAATAATCTTAAAGATGAGCGGCTGATAGGTGGCCGATTGGGAGAACTTCTTCAAGCGCTCCACAAAGTCGCGCTTCTCTTCGCTTTCATTGTAGGGTGCCTTGTGACGTTTTTCAAAGGCGTCGTTCCAGAGGTCTTTGTAGAAATCCCATTTTATATTGTTTTCTTTGTATTCAAAGTCATAATCTAAAGATGCGGCCACGTATGGGTCTTGCAAGGACAAATATTCTATTTTATCCGTGTACGTCCAAAAATTCTCTATAGCATAAACGCCTTTTGTCTTTTCCCATTGGCGGTAGCCTTTCAAATAATCGTAACACCTCATGGCAAGTTGGAAATTAATCATGGGGCAGATGGTATCGTCTATGGCCAGCTCGTGAAACAAAGCGGAATCCTTTTTGATGACGTCTTCCCGTTGATTGGTCTGTGCGTATGCTCCAAAGTCTGAAGAGAAGGCAGCGTGAAGCACGATGGTGAAGAGCAAGATAAATCGTTTCATGGTTTATGGTTTTTAATTGTATGATGGGGAGGGGAGCTTGAAAGTTCAGCAGCCTCGCCCCGTTAGCAGAATAATCGTTTTCAGTTTTTAGTAATGGTGAAAGAATAACTTGAGCAATTACTAATCTCCAGTCGTCGGCCCAGTCTTCCCTTTCCGCTTTTGCTTTTTATGCGTAGGGAAATCCTTGTGCGGAGTGGAGAAAAACGTTGCTGACGATTCGTTCCCTATATTGGTTGGCCTCTCACGTCCCAGATTCGGTCGTCCCACGTCCCAGATTCGGTCGTCTCTCGTCCCAGATTCGAACGTCTCACGTCCCAGATTCGGTCGTCTCTCGTCCCGCGTTCGCTGACAAGTATAGGGTTTGCGGTGGTTAGTCAGGTTGGTTGTTTATGGAGACAATACATCTGCTTGTCTTAAAGTGAAGTTGGAAAGGCAGATGTAATCTTCAAAAACAGGGAGAGGAAGGTATTGGAAAGTGGCTGCGGCAATCTCAGCATTGTTTTCCACATGGTTGTTGCTGGATACATTTGGAAGACCACTGAGATGTGCCACAGAACTTTCCGTTCTTATCTCACAATTGTTTCGACGGGGGAGTCGGTGTTCAAAATTGGCGTTTTAGCTTCGTTTTAAATGCGTTTGTTGAGAATGATTTGCCAGCGAAATTACAAAACACCCAAAAATACGCCTAAAAATGGAGTACACTTTTAGTACACTTTTTACAACGGCTTGAAATACAAGTGTCTATGGAAGAGCCTTCGTTGGGGCTTTCCCGTTGCTCTTTATTGATTTATTAGGGTTTTCCTTGGAAATTACGGATAAGGTTGTCGAAATTCTTGCTGCTTTTCCCGTCCTCGTTGAACAGGATGCCAGCCAATTTCGCACGGATTTTGGTAACGTTTTGTTTGCTGATGAGAAGCAGAATTGCCAAATCCGAGGGGGAATATCCAAGGCGTATCAGAATGCAGAGCTGGATGTCTCTTTTGTTGATGCTTCCGGAAAAACTTTCAAGAAAATCCAGGAAATGCCAGTCGTTGGCTTGCATGTAGAAATACAAGCCATTCCAAATGGCTTGGTCCTTGATGGGTTTCTCTTCGTCAATAAGGCAGGCGATGTCTTTCTTGATTTTCTCTATATCGATGGTGGGGATTTTTGTTTTTTTCAGGCCAAACAATTATTTGAGTGTGCCGTTCTCCTGTTCGGCAAGCGATTGTTTGAAAACGTAAAGCATGAAGAAAAAATGGTTGGTCATTCTGCTGATGGTCTTCCTGTTTTTGATGCAAAGATATGCCAACAGGCAAAGTGTCAGGATAAGAATGACAATAGAGATGGGAGAGGAAAAATGGTAGTACCATCTGTCGTTTACCAACATCTCGTTCTGCTTCTTTAGCATTTCGTTCTCGTGTATATAGAATCCGTCGTGCAGATTGTTGGATGTTTCCAGACTGTCTGCTTTGCTATGGGCTATTATATACTTTGTTAAATATTTGTTGACAGAGTCCGTTTGGTTCTTAATGCTATATGCGTTGGCCAGTTCCCCGTAGGTACTGGCTTTTACCAATTCGCTGCAATATTTCAGTTCATTGTGGTAACAAATGATGGCGGAATCGGTCATTCCTTTCAGTAGATAGTAATCCCCTTTGTTAGAGTAGTAAACGCCAAATTCACTTTGGTTGTAACGGTATTTGGCGTCGGGCGAACAAATCACGTTCTTTTCGTATTCCAAAAGAAATTCGTTGGCTTTTGCCAGTTCGTTTCTGTGCAGGCACACCTCGCTCATCGGTAGCAATTCGTCATAGGCATCTTTTTTCAACCCTAATTTCGTATATAGGTCGTAGGCTTTTCGGGAATACTCATACATCATGTCGTAATTGTTTTCCCATCTGAAATGATCCACCAAATGCCCGTAGCAATCGCCCAGGGTGCAGCTGTCTTGGGTCTCTTTTGCGTAGTAGGCCGCCTTTTCGTAGCTCCGTCGGACGATGTCGTTGTCTGGTTGTTTTTTCGAGATGCCTCCCAGCAGCATATAGCATTTTCCCAGCAGTTTTATGCTGCGTAATGTGGTGGTGTCGTTACATTGCGTGGCCGTAAAGCATTCCTTTTGCGACTCTTTGAATTTCATGTCATCGTAGAGCATGCAGGCCAGAATGTAGTGTGCACGCATCTTGTCGTAGGCCGTTCCGTGTTTATCATAATGCCTCACCGCCTGGCGCATCATGGAGTCGTTGTTCAGGCGGTAGAATCGCTTTATCAGATAGTCGTGTTTGAGCATGACATAATACATGCTGTCGTTGTGGCTCAGTTCGTTGGGCTTGGCACCGACTTTGTCGAGCAGTTCGGTGATGGCGTTGGTGTCCATCGGTACACATTCGAGCAGGGAGTCAACGCGCTCAAGTTCTTGGCGCGTGTTGGCTCGCTGGCAACTGTTGAGGTGCGGCATGGCCAGTGCGAAAAGCAGAATGTATATGCAGACTAAGTGCTTCATGATAGGTGCGTGGTGTTAGTTTCTGCAAATATAGTGATTATTTGTTAAGTAATGGTAAGCAGGTGTTCAAATTTAGTTTATGCTATCCATGCAGGGATAAACTAATTCTGAACACCTACTTATCAGACTAATAATGAACACTTGCTTCTGACCGCCATCTCAGAACATCCTCATCAACTGCGACTTCGCCAGCGCCGCGTCGCGCTCGGCCTCCAGCAGAGCCGTCTGTGCTTCATTGAAGAAGGAGAGTTCGAGCAGATAGTCAGTCATTGAAATCTGCCCCGTTTGCAGGGCGCGTTGCAGGAGGTGTACATTGTCGTTTCCCTCCATTTCGCGTTTCAGCCTTTCCGCCGTTTGCTGGCAGCGCAGCATGGTGGCATAGCGCTGTTCGACGGTGGCTTTCAGTTGCGTTTCCACATCGGCAAGTTCGAGCTGCGCCGCAGTCAGTGCGGCTTGGCTTTGGCGGACACGTTGTCGCGCGTTGCCCCAAATCGGGAGAGAGAGCCCAACGCTCACGCCGCTGTGGTTCTCCCCCGCGATGTATTCCCCTGTGAAGCCCACGGAGAGTTTCGGTAGAGCCTCCATACGGGCCAGTTTGGCTTCGCGCTTCTGGCAGTTGACCTTGGCGGAGGCAACCAGTGTGGCCGCCTGCGCAGACGCGGCGCGTTCCAGCAAGGCCGGGAGAGTCGGCACGGGCGTTGCGTCGTAGAGCGTGTCGGTGTAGGCAACGGGATGTCCGCCGTTGAGCCTTCGCAGGCGTTCCATCGTCTCCGCCCGTTCCGTCTCCGCTTTGGCGAGGGCGGCGGCAGCGAGCGTGTGGCTGAGTTTGGCCTTGTTGTAAGTCAGTTGGTCGGCATCGCCCTGTGCCATCTTCTTGTCGTAGAGCAGAAGTAGCGTCTGCGAGAGGTCGCGCCGCAGCGCCAGTTGGCGGCAGAGGCGGTTCAGATGGGTGGCATTGACGATTTCCGCGTCGGCTTCGGCCAGGAGGTTCGTGACTTGCAGGGCATAGTCGGCATCAAGCATACGGTCGGCGGCGCGGGCCAGTTGGCGACGTTTGCCCGTGACCACTCCCCAGTCGATTTCCTGACTGATGCCGAAGTCCTTTCGCGCCGGTGTGCCCTTCGGCGTTCCCCAGAGATAGCCCGCCTCCACTTCGGGGTCGGGCAGTTGCAGGTCGGCGCGTGCCTCCGCTTTGCCGGCAGAAGTCTGTGCCCTCAGCGCGGCGAGCGAAGTGTTGTTAGAAAGAATGGAATCAAGCAGCGCCTCTCGCGCCGTGGTGGCGGAAGACTGCGCCTTCATCGCCTGCGGGAAGAGAAGGCCGAGGGCGACGAGAAAGAAGAGATGCTTAGGTCGTTTCATGAGAAGAAAGAGGGTTTGAGGGCTGCTTGGTGTGGCAGCAATGGTGGAAATAGATGGTCGGGATGACGATGAGGTTGAGCAGTGTGCTCGTGAGGAGACCGCCGAGCATCACCTGCGCCATCGGACTTTGGATTTCGTTGCCTGGGAGGTCGTGGCCCACGGCCAGCGGAATGAGCGCCAAGGCAGATGCCAGGGAGGTCATGAGAATCGGTAGCAGACGGTCGGCCGAACCGCGGAGCACGCATTCGCGAGGAGGCATGCCCGTTTTCCGCAGTTCGTTGTAGCGGTCAACGAGCAACATGCCACCGCGCGTGGCGATGCCGAAGAGCGAGATGAAGCCAATGATGGCGGGGATGCTGATTTCGCTGCCGCCGACAACCAGGATGGCCACGCCGCCAGAGAGCGCCAGCGGGAGGTTGAGGAGCACCACGACCGACTGCCGCCAGGAGCGAAATTGCATGAAAAGCAGCAGGAGAATCACGGCGATGCTCACGAAGGAGAGGAGCAGGAGGGTGCGCGAGGCTTTCTGCTCGCTTTCAAATTGGCCGCCGTAGCTCAGGTGGTAGTCTTGCGGAAGATGGATTTTCTCGCTGACGCGTTTTTGGATATCGCCAACCACGGAGCGGAGGTCGCGCCCGGAGACGTTGGCCGACACGACTATCTTGCGTTGCGCGTTTTCGCGGTTGATGGTGTTGGGGCCGGCTGTCGAGGTGATGTCTGCCACTTGACTGAGCGGCACTTTTCGCCCGTCGCCCGTGTCGATAAGCAAGCCGCGGATGTGGTCGATGCTGTTCATGGCCTCTTGGTTGAGGCGCACGGTGAGGTCGAAAGTGCGGCCGCCCTCATTGACCTGCGACACTGTTTCGCCGCCCAATGCCACATTGACAAATTGCGCGAATTGGGGAAGCGTGATGCCATATTGCGCCAGCATGACGCGGCGCGGACGGATGGTCAGCTGAGGACGCTCCACTTGTTGTTCCACATTGAGGTCGGCAAGACCTTCAACGTCTTCAACGGCCTCTTTTATCTGGTTGGCAATGGTGTGCAGACGCACGAGGTCGGGGCCGAAGATTTTGATGGCGATGTTGGCACGCGTGCCCGAGAGCATGGCATCGATGCGGTGGGAGATGGGCTGTCCGATTTCCACGTTCACGCCAGGAATCGTGGCGAGTTTGCTGCGCACGTCGGCCAGCACTTCGTCTTTCGTTCGTTCGCCCAGCGTGAAAGGCACCTCCATTTCGCTCGTGTTGGCACCGAGCGCGTGCTCGTCGAGTTCGGCGCGTCCCGTCTTGCGGGCCACGTCAGTCACCTCTGGAATCGTGAGCAACAGTTTCTCGGCCCGACGGCCGATGCTGTCGCTCTCGTCGAGCGAGATGCCCGGCAGCGAACTTACGTTGACCGTGAAGGAACCTTCGTTGAAAGGAGGCAGAAAGGAACGGCCGAGGAGCATGAAGCCGCCAATGGTGAATGCCAGCAACACGACGATGCCAGCAATCACTGGACGGACGTGGCGGAGCATGCGGGCGAGCAGGGCGGCGTAGGCCGTTTTCATGCGACCGACAAAGCGCGGCTCGTTGTGGCGATCGGTTTTGCGTCCCAATAGATAGCTGCACAAAACGGGCGTCAGCGTCAGGGCAACCACCGTGGAGGCGAAGAGCGACACGATGAAGGCCACGCCGAGCGAGATGAGCATGCGTCCCTCAAGGCCCGAAAGGAAGAACAGGGGGATGAAGCTCACCACGATAATCAGTGTGGAATTGAGAATCGGCATACGCACCTCGCAGGAGGCGTCGTGCACCACGTCGAGCACGGGACGGCGCTCCGTGAGGCTCTTTTCGCGGTTTTGGCGCAGGCGCTTGAACACGTTTTCAACGTCGACAATCGCATCGTCAACCAACGAACCGATAGCGATGGCCATGCCGCCGATGCTCATTGTGTTGATGGTGAGGCCCATGAGCTTCAAGACGATGACGGTGATGAGCAACGAGAGCGGGATGGTGGCCAGGGAGATGAGCGTCGTGCGGCCGTTCATGAGGAAGATGAAGAGCACGAGCACCACGAAAATGCCGCCTTCAACGAGCGATTTGCGGATGTTTGAAATCGAGGCATCGATGAATTTCTGTTGGCGGTAGAGTTCCGTGTTGACCTTCACGTCGGCAGGGAGCGACGACTTGAGGGTGGCGATGGCCGTGTCGAGGCGTTCCGTCAGTTCGAGTGTGCCGACGGAGGGCTGTTTCGTGATGGTCAGCAAAACGCCCGGTTTGCCGGAGATGGAGGCCAGGCCCATGCGGGGCGACTTCACGGCAGGGCGCACGTCGGCCACGTCGGCCAGCATCACGGGGCGGCCTTGCGGCGTGAGTTTCACGACGGATTGCGACATCTCGTCGGCATCGCTTGTGGAGAGCAGGCCGCGCAAGATATATTCGTTGCCATATTCATATAATACGCCGCCGGTGGCGTTGCGCGTCATGGCTTGCGTGGCGTCCAACACTTCCGAGAGGCCCACCCCATAATGGCGCATGCGCTCGGGATGGAGTTGCACTTGATATTCCATGATGTTTCCGCCCATCACGGTCACCTGCGCCACGCCGCCCATTGAGAGCAACTGCGGACGGATGGTCCAGTCGGCCAGCGTGCGGAGGTCGGTTTGCGAGGTGGAGTCGGCGGTGAGGCCGATGAAAAGTACCTCTCCGAGAATCGACGACTGCGGGCCGAGTGTCGGTGTACCAACCCCTTCGGGCATGGCGTCGGCGATGGTGGAGAGCTTTTCGGAAACGATTTGTCGGTCGCGGTAGATGTCGGTGTCCCAATCAAATTCCACCCACACCACAGAGAATCCGACGGTACTCGAAGAGCGCACACGGCGCACGTCGGTGGCACCATTGACCGCTGTTTCGATGGGGAAGGTCACGAGGCGTTCCACCTCTTCGGCGGCCATGCCCTTGGCTTCGGTCATAATCACCACGGTCGGGGCGTTGAGGTCGGGGAAGACGTCGACCTCCATGTGCTTGGCTGTCCAGCAGCCGCCGATAATCAGAATCAGGGTGGCGAGCAAGACGAGTGCGCGGTTGCGCAAGGAGAAAGCTATGATTTTGTTGAGCATGTTCTTGGCCTCCCTTTAATGTTCATGGTTGTGTCCTTCAGGAATGGCACCGCTGCTGGCTGCCAGTTTCACCTGTATCGCGCCGCGCGTCACCACTTCTTCGCCCGCTTTCAGGCCACTGAGGATTTCCACGCGTTGCCCGTTGTTGCCTCCAGTTTTCACCTCGGCCTTGCGATAGCTGTGGTCGCCTGTGCGGAGGTAGACGTAATAGACGCCCTGTTCCTCCGTGAGCGATGTGACGGGGATGCTGATGACGCCTTGGCGCTCGCGGCCTAAGAGGTAGACCTCAACGAAGGTGCCAGAAACGAGGTGGCCCACATTGTTGAACTCAAAGATGACGGGAACGAAGAAGTCCCCCGTTTCCGCACTCTTGCCGCGCGACACCAGTTGGCCATTGAGCGACGAAAGGGCGTAGACGCTGTTGTCGTTGCCCGACGAGAAACGGAAATTGGCCCCCGTGATATTGGGGAGCATGGCGTAGTGGCGTTCCGGCACTTCTGCCCGCAGTTGCAGGCGGCGGCTTTGTGCCACTGTGGCGAGCGGCTGTCCGGCGGAAACATAATCGCCGGGGCGCACCAGCACCTCTTTCACGTAGCCGTTCATGTTGCTTGCCACCACGCGGCTCTGGTTGCTGCCGCCCAGACTCTCCGCTGTGGCCGTTGCCGTCTCATAGCGCTGGCGGGTCGCTTCGAGTTCGCGTGCCGAAATCAGGCGGTCGTTGGCCAATGCCTTGGCGCGTTCATATTCTTGTTTCGCAGCACGCAGTTCGGCTGCCGCCGCAGCAGCAGGATTCCCGTTGGCCATCTGTTGGGCAGAGACAACGAAAAGCCCCTGTCCGTTGCCAACGGCTTCGCCCTCCGTCACCGCCTTTCCAGCATATTTCACGATGCCGGCCATCGTTGCCGTGATGGTCGTTTCGCCGCCTGCGGCAGGCAGAATCTGTCCGCTCACGGTGATCACTTCCGAAAACGCAGAGGGGCTGACGCGTTCCGTGGCCACTCCCGCCGCCTTGGCTTCTTCGGGTTCCAGAATGATGTCGTTGTCGTTGTGCTTGTCGGCCTTCTCTTCGTGCTTCTCGCCGTCGTGTTCGTCGGCGTGCGAGTCGTGGTTATGGCAAGACGTCAGCAAGGCTGCCGGAAGCAATAGGGCCAGCAGCCAGTGTTTGTTTATGAAATGTTTGTTCATAAGATATTTAAATTCGGGGTATATTCTCTTGGAAAAAAGGGCGTATTTCTCCCTTACTAAGGCTGGCTACGCCACATCCGCCAGGCGTGGGTTTTGCCGCGTCTGGTGAATCAGAAAAGTGTCGTGGTGTAAATAAGAAGAAGCTTAAGTAATGGTGATTTTTACCATTACTCAAGTCAAAAGAAAGGGCGGGGCACGCCCGGCCGTCGCTTGGCGGCAACCATAAAAAAGTCTGGAAACGCTGGTGTGCGTTTCCTTGGAGATTGTCAGTGTCGTGCATTCCGGCACTTCCACGCATTGCAGCGGCAGAAAGAACGGCAGCCATGTGGGCGCATCGGCAAACTGAGGCCGCGTGCCAGCGGGGAGGAACGTGCGCATGCTCTGAACCACGCAGTCGTTTTCGTTGCAGTCGTGCGACGGTGTGGGGTGCTTGTGCAACGGTGCGTGATTGTCGTGCGGCGGAATGCTTTCCCCGTGTGAAGGAACGGAATGTTCGGCCGTGTCACAATGACTCCAGGCCATGCACACCGCTTCACCATGATGGTGGTGGGGGAGCATGGCCACAACGAGCGTCAGGATGATGATACACCAGACGCGCCAGAACTGTGGAGCCGAACATTTCTTCATGTCTGCAAAGGTAGTGATAAGATTTTGCAAGCTGGTTGCAAATAGGCAGCAAAACAAGCGCGGAGCGTTTTTCGTGTCTTTTTTTGTGGCCTTAGCAAGGCTCAGTGTAATATTAATTTGTAAATTTGTGCCGATTGATAATGAAAAATATGCTGGGGATGGTTTTAAAGATGCTCGTCTCCGCCAAAGATACCCCGATAACACATTTACCTAATCTTTATAGAACTACTTAACAAACTAACTCAATGAGAACCAATCTCTACAAGACCTTTCTGCTTGCCTCAGCTTTGGCATGGACATGCCCCAGTGTGGCCAGTGCAGACGAAAACCCCTCGCAACTCGATTGCGCCACCACCGTGTTTTCACAGCCCGGCGTGAAATTCATGCACAAAATTCGCGCCACAAACGCCCAAGCGACGCTCTCCGTGAGCGGTTTGCCGAAGGGATTGACGTGGAATGCCACGCGGCGTGTGGTGGAAGGCGTGCCGCAGAAATCGGGCCGCTATACGTATCAAATCCATGTGACGGAGCATGGCAAGACCACCAGCGAAAAGGTGACGTTCGACGTGTCAGACCAGTTGCAACATCCCATTCCTTTTATGGGATGGCTCTCTTGGAACGCAGTGGAGAGCGAGGTGTCGGAAAGCATTGTGAAGCACGTGGCCGACCTCTTTACGGAGAAAAACCTGACAAACTACGGATGGAACGCTGTGATGATGGACGACTGGTGGCATGCCAAGAGCCGTGCCGCTGACGGACGTCCTTTGCCCGACCCACAACGTTTCCCCAACGGACTTACGCCAGTGTCTGACTATGTACACGGAAAGGGGATGCGCTTCGGCATTTACACCGATGCTGCCGAATATACCTGTGCCGGTGCCTTCGGCTCGTTTGGCAAGGAACAAATCGATGCCGATGCCTATGCCCGCTGGAAGGTCGACATTGTGAAGTGTGACTATTGCAATGCCCCGTCGGAGCGCGACACGGCTTTCATACGCTACCGCGCTATGGCCGATGCCCTTGAGAAGGCTGGTTATGGAACGATGCTCTACATCTGTGAATGGGGTGAGCGCGAACCTTGGAAATGGGGCGCTGAGGCTGGCGGACGCTGCTGGCGTATTTCGCAAGACGTGCGCGACTGCTGGACGGGTGCTGGCAACGGCGAAGGACTTCTGCAAAGCATCCGCGACATGAAAAATATTTCTGCTTATCAGGGCGTCAACCGCTTCAATGATGCCGACATGCTTTGCACGGGACTTCACGGCACCGGCAAATCCTCAAGTATGCTTTGCGGCGGCAAAGGTCCTGGCATGACGCAGGACGAATATCGCTCGCAGTTTGCCCTTTGGTGTATGTGGTCTTCTCCGATGGCCCTCTCGTTTGACCCGCGCAAAGAGCTCCAGGCCGACGATGAAGCCATCTTGAAGAGCGGCGAAGTCATTGCCCTCAACCAGGACGCTATGGGCCAACAGGCCGATTTGATTTCTGAGGCCGACAGCCTCGTTATCTTTGCCAAGGACTGTGAGAACGGCGACGTGGCCCTCTCTGTCACCAATATCTCTGAAAAAGCCAAGACGGCCGTTTTCGATTTCTCAAAAGTGCCAGGACTTGATATCAAGAAAACCTACGTCGTTCGCGACCTTTGGGCCGAGCAGCAGCTCAGCGATGCCAAGGAAACGCTTTCGGCAGAGGTGAGAAGCCACGCCACGAGGGTGTTCCGTCTGGCTGAGAAGAAAAATGGTGTGAAGGCCGTTTCTCCGCTGTCTGTTCCGGGCTTCTCTGTGGCTGCCAGCAAGGGCAAACTCGTTGTTGCAATGCCTGGTACGGAAAAACTCTCCAAGCGCATCCTGGTGACGGACCTCAGCGGACATGTCAAGAAAATCATGACGACAACGGGCGTGAACGTGAAGATGAAACTCCCCGCAGGAAACTACTACGTCGACGTGGCTTGCAATGCGCAGGTGGTGCGCACGAAGGTAGTGATGTGAGAAAAAACTGCTTCCACGCGGGAGCAGTGTGCAGAATAATATAAATGGTTGCAGGGGTGCTCTAAGAATAGGGCATCCCTGATATTTTCTATAAGGTAAGTGGGTGTTTAAAATCCCTGCATGGATATTTTAAAATAAATTTGATAGGGTGTTCAAAATCCAGAAAAATCTCTGCGCGTTTTTTTGCCAAACAACAAGTGGCAAAGCATTCGCACATGATAAACGAACAAAGCGCGAAAGGGAGCGCCCTGAAAGGGCAGTCAGTCCAGAGCCCAGGGCAACGCCCTGGGTATCAGCGTATAAACGCCTACGTTCTTGATATAGAAGCCAG
>ERZ773112.1510-NODE-1510-length-13011-cov-4.160312_pt1 | contig 13011 bp, 8 predicted proteins | sample MGYA00580566_ERZ773112 | MGnify/ENA primary metagenome ERZ773112 (study PRJEB29015, sample SAMEA2737842) | human gut metagenome | biome: human gut; feature: human-associated habitat; material: faeces | place: China | collected 2012 ... | reverse complement strand
TAGAAGATTTATTCTTTGGACAAATTGACATAGGTTACACCTCCTTAAAATTCTTGTAAAGATCGCGGATAACTGACATTCTAGGGTCAAGACTGGTGTCTTCGCAGTCGCAGCTTCCCTCATTCAAGTTCTGACCACATACACTGCAAATCCCTTTACAGTCTTCGCTACATAGAACTTTCATCGGCCACCCTAATAAAATCTCGTTATAGAGCAGCTGCTCCACATCAAGATGATATCCGTCAATGTAATTCGCTTCATCGGATTCGCCATCATCTTCTCCGTCTGCCAGAGCTGTATTCACCTGCTTTTCAAAGGAAAGCGTGAAATCTGTCGGTACATCTGTAAGACATCTGTCACACGGAATGATTACCGTAAGACTTGTCTCACAACTGATATGAAGTTTTTTTTCGCCGGCATACTCGACATGAATATGCACAGGCTGTGTCCGGCTTACCGGAAATCTGCTTCCGTTCACCTTCACTTCTTTCATCTCAGTGCCGACCACTTCGTCAATGGACTTATGCGGTTCAGATAAGACTTCGGACAGGTCAATTAACATAATTCTTTCTCCTGTTCACACCTAAACTATTATACCATGTAAATTCTTTTTGTCAAGGATGATTTACAGATTTTAAGGTTTTTTCTAATTTCTTCTGTTATACAAGTGCAACTGTCTCTCTTGCAATTGCAAGTTCTTCGTTTGTCGGAACTACAAGAACTTTCACTTTGGAATCTGGTGTAGAGATTATGATCTCTTCTCCACGTTTTCCATTTGCTTCTTCATCGATTGTAATTCCAAGATATCCAAGATAGCTGCAGACTTTTGTTCTTACAAGTGCACAGTTCTCACCGATACCTGCTGTAAATACGATATTATCAACACCGTTCATTGCTGCTGTGTAAGCACCAACATATTTTGCTACTCTGTATGCAAATACGTCGATTGCAAGTTCTGCACGCTTGTTTCCTGCTTTTGCTGCTGCCTCAAGATCACGGAAGTCGCTGGATACACCGGATACACCTTCCACACCTGATTTCTTGTTCAGGACATTCATAATTCCTGCAATGTCAAGGTTTTCTTTCTTAGCAATGAATTCCATGATCGCCGGATCAATATCTCCGGAACGTGTTCCCATTACAAGACCTTCCAACGGAGTAAGTCCCATAGAGGTATCTACTGATTCTCCGTTAAGCACTGCTGAAACAGATGCTCCATTACCAAGATGGCATACGATCGTCTTTGTTGCGTTGTATGGTTTTCCAACAATCTCAGCTACTCTCTTAGATACGAAGCTGTGGCTTGTTCCGTGGAATCCGTAACGTCTTACTTTGTATTTTTCATAATATTCATATGGAAGTCCATACATATAAGCTTTCTCAGGCATTGTCTGATGAAAAGCAGTATCAAATACAACAACCTGTGGTGTGCCCGGCATCAGGCTTTCACAAGCTTCGATTCCGATTAAGTTTGCCGGGTTGTGAAGTGGTGCAAGGTCATTGCACTCTGCGATCGCAGCTTTTACTTCCGGTGTTACAACTACAGATTTTGCAAACTTTTCTCCGCCATGAACAACACGATGTCCGACTGCTCCGATTTCGTCAAGGCTCTTAACAACACCTGTATCTGCATCTGTCAGCGCGTCGATTACGAACTGGATTGCTTCTGTATGTGTAGGCATAGCCTTTTCAGATACATTCTTCTCTCCACCTGCCGGCTGATAGGTAAGTCTTCCGTCAATACCGATTCTTTCGCAAAGACCTTTTGCGAGAACCGCCTCCGATTCTGAGTTGATGAGCTGGAACTTCAGTGATGAACTTCCGCAGTTGATTACTAATACATTCATTGATGTTTCTCCCTTCTGGTACTAGAATTTTCTTTATTAGAACTCACACTCTATTCTTAATTATACTCCTTGCACACATTGTATACAAGTAATGTTATTTTTTTCACGTAATATTTTCCAGTACAATGTTTTTTGCACAAAAACTCTTTTTATAGTATAATCTTTTCACAAACAACACAAAGGAGATTTTAGTTAAAAGTATGAAAATCGTCGGTATCATCGCAGAATATAATCCGTTCCACAACGGGCATCAGTATCATATAGACCAGGCACTTCAAAAAACAGGGGCAGATGCGGCAGTTATCCTTATGAGTGGTGACTTCGTCCAGCGTGGCGCCCCTGCTATCGCACCAAAGCATTTGCGGGCAAAAGCTGCCCTTCTTGGCGGTGCATCACTCATTCTGGAGCTCCCGGTCCTTTTTTCCTGTGGCAGTGCAGAGTTGTTTGCAAGAGGTGCCGTTTCTATTTTTAACAGTCTTGGCTGTATTTCCTATCTCTGTTTTGGCAGTGAGTGTGGCGATATCAAAAAACTCAATCGGCTTGCCCGGATTCTTTCCGAAGAGCCAGAAGTCTACCGGCAGCTCCTGCAGGATGAGCTGCGAAAAGGCCGACCGTTTCCGCAGGCACGCCAGACTGCCCTAAGTGTCTATACAAAGGATCCGTCCCTTGCCGAAATCCTGTCCTCACCAAACAATACTCTTGGGATTGAATACTTAAAAGCACTCCGGTATTTCAAAAGTCCGATCCAGCCTTTCGCGATTCCCCGCGAGGGATCCGGCTACCACGATACTGCCCTCTGCGAAACCTTCAGTTCCGCAACTGCGATCCGCAACCGAATTCTGAATCCATCTTCACCAGAAGATGCTTTTCCATCCGTCGCAGGACAACTTCCGCCCGCTTCTTCAGATCTGCTGCGAAAGAATTACCAGTCCTCACTTCCGGTTACTCAGGATGATTTTTCGCTCCTGCTAAAGTATCGACTGCTCTGTGAGAGTGCTTCCTCTCTGACCGATTACCTTGATGTCAGCAAAGACCTCGCCAACCGGATCATCAATCAGAGAAATGATTTTGCTACCTGGAGTTCCTTCTGCGATCTTCTGAAAACCAGAGAGCTTACCTACACCCGGATCAGCCGCGCCCTGCTGCACATCCTGCTCGGCATAGAAAAGGACACCTTCCGACATGAGCCTCCTTTCTGTTTTGCAGAAGATTCCGGCAACATTTCCGGCAAAGCAAAAAAAGAGCGGTCATCCACATCCGCCCTTTATGCCCGCGTACTCGGTTTTCAAAAAAAAGATACTCAAATTCTTAAAGAGATCAAAGAGTATGCCACCATCCCTCTGATCACAAAGCTCGCAGATGCCAGAGATCTCACCTCCGCCACCCAGGTCCTCTTGAACCTGGACATTTTCGCATCAGACCTGTATGAATCCATAATTACCGAGAAATTTGGCACACCTTTTACAAATGAATATCAGAAGCAGTTGCAAATTATTTAACCCTTCCCCTTTGTCAAAAAAGAGACTTTTTGCACACCACTACTACGCATGTTTGTGCAAAAAGTCTCTTTCTCATTTAGTTCACATGAAGAATTTTGGTAAGAGTCACTGCCCTGGCTCCAGGTCCGATATGGCATGCCACACTCAACGACAGTGGATCCATCCGGATTTCAAACTCCGGAAATGCTTCATGAAGCTCATCCAGCCATTCCTGTGCCTCCTTGCGGTCTCCTGTGTAAGCTGCATCCAGATACAGATCTTTTTTTCCATCACAATCTCCGAATTCTGAAGTACGAATCTCATTAATTGTCTTGATCATCGTCTTCTTTGCACTCTTCCATCCTCTTGACTTCGCAAACGCATCCAGCTTTTCTCCTTTAAGACGGAGAACTGGCTTCAGGTTCAGAACCGTTCCAATCGCTGCAGCTGCCGGTGTAAGTCTGCCGCCTTTCTTCAGGTATTTTAAAGTATCTACTGTAATATAGATATCACTGTCCCACTGGATCGCTTCTAACAGTTCTTTAATTTCTGCCGCGCTCTTTCCAGCATCTGCAAGCTTTTTCGCCTCTTCCACCGATCTTCGCTGCGTAACAGAAATCCGGTGATTATTTACGACCTGTACTTTTCCATCATAGTCCTGGGAAAGCATGATTGCAGTCTCACATGAACTGCTAAGACCGGCTGACATCGGAATATGTACAACCTCATCATATTCCTCCAGCGCCTTGTCCCACATATCCATTACATCTCCGGGAGCCGGTTGGGAAGTCTTAATATCTGCATCTCCTGCCAGTTTTTCATAAAACTCCTCCTGCGTGAGTGTGATATCCTCGTAAAACAACTCCTCATTGATATAGAATGGCATCGGAAGTACGTAAATTCCCATCTTCTTTCCTTCTGCCTGTGTAATTCCACTGTTACTATCTGTTACAATCGCAACTTTCCCCATGCTCTCTTTACCTCTTTCTAATTTTTAAAACTATGTATCGGTGCAGGAATTCTTCCCTTTCGATTCACAAATGCACTGCAGTCAAATTCATTGACCGGCATGATCGGCGCATATCCCAAAAGACCACCAAACTCTGCCATATCTCCAACATCCTTTCCAACTACAGGTATCACACGAACCGCCGTTGTCTTCTGATTGACCATTCCGATCGCCATCTCATCCGCAATGATCCCGGAAATCGTAGTAGCTTTCGTCTTACCCGGAATAGCGATCATATCAAGTCCTACCGAGCAGACACAAGTCATCGCCTCCAGCTTTTCTATACAAAGAGATCCGGCATTGACTGCATCGATCATTCCTTTATCCTCACTGACCGGAATAAAAGCTCCGCTTAAACCTCCTACATAGGAAGACGCCATAACGCCACCTTTTTTCACCTGATCGTTCAGCATAGCAAGTGCTGCTGTTGTTCCTGGTGCGCCAACTCTCTCAAGTCCGATTTCTTCCAGAATCTCCGCTACTGAATCGCCAACAGCCGGTGTCGGTGCAAGTGACAGGTCAATGATTCCGAACGGAATACCAAGCCTTTTGGAAGCTTCTCCGGCTACAAGCTGACCAACCCTTGTCACCTTAAATGCGGTCTTCTTAATCGTATCACAAAGTTCCTGAAAGCCCTCGCCACGACATTTTTCAATCGCTCTTTTTACAACACCAGGTCCGCTGACACCGACATTGATCACGGCATCTCCTTCGGTAACACCTAAAAAGGCCCCCGCCATAAACGGGTTATCATCCGGTGCATTACATAAAACTACAAATTTTGCACAGCCAATCGAATCCTTGTCCTTTGTCGCCTCTGCTGTCTCTTTTACAATCTCGCCGCAAAGACGGACTGCATCCATATCAATACCAGTCTTTGTCGAACCTACATTGACCGAACTGCACACACGCTCTGTCTTTGCCATTGCCATCGGAATGGAACGGATCAGGAGTTCATCGCTCTTTGTCATTCCCTTGGATACGATTGCAGAGTATCCTCCGATAAAGTTTACACCGACTTCCTTTGCTGCTTTATCCAGTGTCTCTGCGATCGTCACAAAATCCTCTGGTTTTTTGCAGGCTGAACCGCCAACAAGTGCAACCGGTGTAATGGAAATCCGCTTATTAACGATCGGAATTCCAAATTCACTTTCGATCTTCTCTCCTGTCGATACAAGATTCTTTGCAAGTGTTGTGATTTTTTTATATATCTTTTCATTCAGTCTGTCCAGATCTGAGTCAATACAGTCCATCAGACTGATACCCAATGTGATTGTTCTTACATCCAGATTTTCTTCTTCGATCATCTGGTTCGTTTCTACTACTTCGTAAAAATTAATCATAGCGGTTCTCCTTACACTCTGTGCATTTTTTCAAAAATCTCTTCTCTCTGACAATGAATATTGACACCGATCTGTAAGCCGATATCACGAAGTTCTACCGCTACGATATCCAGTTCTTTTTTTGAATTTTCCACATCTGCAACCGCCATCATATTAAAATACCCATCCACGATCGTCTGGGAAATATTTAAAATATTGATATTGGTCTCTGCCAGGTATGTACATACTTTCGCAATAATTCCGACCGAATCTTTACCGACTACTGTAATAATGCATTTCTTCATTCTGCCTGTCCTCCTGAATCTAATTCTGCATACTTTCTTTTTCTAAACCTCGATCACTGCAGACACCTGATCCCTTTTTGCAACTGCGATCGGTATATCATCCCCCTTATACGGGTTCTGCCCCAAAGTGACCTCCAGCTTGACAGTCTCATATGCAAGTTCTTCGTAATTATTCTCCTTGCTCAAATGCCCCAGCAATACACTCCGCAAGTTATTGTGTAGTATATCACAAAGAAGCCGTCCTGACAATTCATTTGATAAATGTCCTCTGTCCCCAAGAACTCTCTGCTTCAGGTAATACGGATAAGGACCGACTTCCAGCATATGTATATCATGGTTAGATTCCAGAAGAACCGCATTTAAATCCTTCAGGTTCTCTACCGTATATTCATCGTATTTTCCAAGATCCGTTGCTACCGCGATCTTCTTTCCATCCTGCTCAAAGCGGTAGCCGCTCGGTTCATTTGCATCATGGGAAATAGCAAATGGATGCACGTCAATATCACCCAGCTTAAATTCTTTGTCTACCTGGATTTCATGGTAAAGTCCTTCCGGCATTTTCCCGAGATTTTTATAATCACGGATTCCCCGAATCGTTCCCGGTGTTCCATAGATCGGGATCTCATATTTTCTGCTGAATACACCAAGTCCCTGAATATGATCTGCATGTTCATGGGTAATCAGGATTCCATCCAGCTCTTTCCCTTTTATTTCAAGTTCCTTTAAGCCTTCCTCAATTCGTTTTTTGCTGATTCCTGTATCTACAAGCAGATGCGTTCGATCGCTCCCCACATAAATACAGTTTCCGCTGCTGCCACTGGCAATGCTGCATAATCTCATCTTGTTTCTTCTCCCTGTTCTTAGCCTCTTCCCAGTGCCAAGTCTATCTGTTTTTCCGTTTCTTCAAAGGTTCCGCCGTTTTCGATCACAAGATCCGAAACCGCTGTAAATGTCTCTTCCGACGGCTGATTTGCAAACACCGCATACATTTTTTCATCTGAATATCCGCGTGAACTTCTCAGTCGCTCCATCCGGATCTCCTGTGGCACATGAATATACCAGATCTCATCCAACATCTCACGATATACCGGTTCCGTAAGGAGTGCGGCTTCCAGAATAAAAAGCTCTTTTCCCTCTTCCTGCGCCTTCTGCATTTCCTCCCGGATCTTTTCATTGACCGCCGGATGCACGATCGCATTAAGCTTTTGCAGTTTCTCTGGCTGATCAAACACAATTCTGCCAAGAATTTTCCGATCAATCGTTCCGTCAGGATTTAAAATTTCTTTTCCAAACGTCTCCACGACCTTCTGATAACATTTTTCTCCCGGAAGCTGTACCTGATGTGCCACCAGATCTGACTGGCAGATCACCGCACCGCACACTACACTTAAAAAGTCGAGTACTTTGCTCTTCCCGGAACCAATGCCTCCTGTTATTCCTATTTTTCTCATATCTGTTTCCTTCTATTTTGCCTCATACCAGTTTTTTCCACTATGCATGTCAATTTCAAGCGGAACGGAAAGATCTGCCGCATGCATCATGCCTTCTTTCAGGATCTCCCGCACTTCCTCTTCCTCTTCCTTCCATGTCTCGATCAGAAGTTCGTCGTGTACCTGCAGAACCAGCCTGGATTTCATGTTTCTCATGCGAAGCTCTTTGTCCACAGCGATCATTGCGATTTTCATGATATCTGCAGCCGTTCCCTGGATCGGAGAATTCATTGCCACACGTTCCCCGAATTGTCTCTGCATAAAATTGCTGGAAGACAGCTCCGGAACCGGTCTTCTTCTGCCAAATAAGGTCACAACATATCCCTGTTCTTTTGCATGAGCAACTGCCTCATCCAGAAATTTCTTGATGCCCGGATAGGTTTCAAAATAACGGTCAATATATTCGGCCGCTTCTTTTCTCGTAATACTTAAATCCTGGCTCAGTCCAAAAGAACTGATCCCATAAACAATACCAAAGTTGACTGCTTTTGCATTTCGCCTCTGCAGATCGGTCACTTCATCAAACGGAGTATGAAACACCTGAGAAGCTGTGATCCGGTGAATGTCCTTTGCCTCCCGGTATGCTTCGATCAGTGCTGCATCTCCGGAGCAATGTGCCAGCACACGCAGTTCTATCTGCGAATAATCAGCATCTACAAACACATATCCCTCTTCCGGCACAAATACTTTACGGATCAGCCGTCCAAGTTCTACCCTCGCCGGGATATTCTGCAGGTTTGGCTCTGTACTGCTGATACGTCCGGTCGCTGTGACTGTCTGGTTGAATTTTCCATGGATCCGGTGATCATCTTCATGAATAAACACGGCAAGTCCATCTGCATAAGTCGATTTCAGCTTGGCAAGCTGACGATATTCCAGGATTTTTGCCACGATCGGATAATCCGGTGCCAGCTTATCCAGTACGTCTGCTGCCGTCGAATATCCTGTTTTCGTCTTCTTTCCATTTGGAAGGGACAGATGTTCAAAAAGGACCACGCCCAGCTGCTTTGGTGAATTGATATTAAATTCTTTCCCGGCAAGCTCATAAATTTCCTTTTCCAGCTGTACGATTTTTCCGCCAAGCTGTTCTCCATAGCTTTTCAGTTCTTCTGCTTCTACACGCACCCCATTCTGCTCCATGTGGAACAGAGTAAATACAAGCGGCATCTCTATTTCTGTAAAAAGCTTCCACATTTCCTCTTTTTTCAGCTTTTCTTCCAAAACTGCCGATGACGCAAATGCAGCATAGGCTTCATAACAGACCATTTTTTCCAGTTCTGTCTTCGGATCGATCATCAATCCAAGATGCTCCTGTGCCACATCTTCAAATCCATAATCATTTTTCAACGGATTCAGGAGGTACGCTGCTACAATACTGTCAAAGCACTTCTCCTCTGCTGCTCCTTCTAATCCTTTCAGATAAGGCAGGGATGACTTCAGATCAAACACCACAAACCGTCCGGCATGCTGTGCCACATGTACAAGTGCCTCCAGAAGTTCCTCCATGCTGTATCCATTTCCTGCCGGAATACAGTAGATCTTCTCTTTTCCAAACGAAATTCCAATTCCACCTATCTCAGCATTTCCTGCAAACAGCGGAAGTACATTTCTGGTGTCTTTGTAAAGAACGGCTCCCACTGTCTGCGCTTTTTCTGCCTCCGCAAAGATTTTCTTAATTTCTTCTTTTCCCACAGCGATCACAAATGCATCTTCAATCGAATTCTCACTCTGCACATCAAAACGATTCAGCAGATTCTTGAACTGCAGTCTCTGGAAATAGACATAAGCTTCCTCTGTATAAAGATTTCCAAGCTTCGCCTCTTCCAGTTCATAAGCAAAATCCGCGTCTACATCGATTGTCGCCAGCACCTTACTCATTTGTGCCTGATCCCAGTATTCCACCAGATTTTTCGATGCTCTCGGCGGCTTCAGTTCGGATGCATGCTTGTAGGCATTTTCAATAGATCCGTATTCTACAATAATCTTGGTCGCCGTCTTTTCTCCGACTCCCGGCACCCCTGGGATATTATCTGAAGTATCTCCCATCAATGCTTTCACATCGATAAATTCTGTCGGTGTCACCTGGTATTTTTCTTTTACGTCCACTGCATAATAATTCTCGATCTCAGTTCCGGTCCGTTTTGTCTTCGGAATTCGGATCTCAACATGGTCTGTAGCAAGCTGGAGAAGATCTCTGTCTCCGGAAATAATGACCACTTCCATCCCCATTCGCTCGCATCTTTTGGACAGCGTTCCAAGAAGGTCATCTGCCTCCAGCCCTTCCTGCTCGATCGTCCGGATTCCCATAGCATGCAAAACTTCCTTCATCAACGGTACCTGCTGTCTGAGTTCTTCTGCCATCGGCTTTCTCGTCCCCTTATACGCCTCAAACATCTTATGGCGGAAAGTCGGCGCATGCACATCAAATGCAACGGTCAGATACTCCGGCTTTTCCTCCTCCAGGATCTTGAACATAATATTTAAGAATCCATATATTGCATTCGTATGGAGTCCTTCCGCATTTGTCAGATCCGGAAGTCCGAAAAACGCCCTGTTCAGAATACTGTGTCCGTCTATCAATACGATTTTGCTCATAATCAACTGCCTCTCTGTAAGTCTCATCACTTACTTCTATCTTTTCTATCTATTCGTTCAAATATACAACATCTCATTATGACATTTTTTTTTGATATTTTCAATACATGAAGGGGTAAAAAAGATCCTCATCAAAATTACAGATACACGAAATGTGCCACAATAATTGTGTATATACGAAAAAATACATCACGAATCATCGCAATGTACTTCTCATATCTTTTATTCAATTCCAGTTAATTATCAACTGCCGGCAGCGGGACTTGAACCCGCACGCGGTCACCCGCAACAGATTTTGAGTCTGCCTCGTCTGCCATTCCGACATGCCGGCATAAAATTCATGTTTTTTAATCACGAACCGAAAATAATCATATCATACTTATCTTCGGTTCGCAAGTATTTTTTCAAAATAAACTATTTGAAATTATTTTCCGAGCTTATCCGCTTCTTCCGTATTCTTCTTAAGTTCCTCATAAACCGGGAAGCAGTCGAAAGTTGCAAAGTAATCCATCGGAGTCTCTGCTCTGCGGATCAGCTGTGTACCTCCGTCCTCTTTCAGAAGAACTTCTGCGGAACGAAGACGTCCGTTGTAATTATATCCCATAGAGAATCCATGTGCTCCGGTATCATGGATCACAAGCAGATCTCCCATGTCAATCTTCGGAAGCTGACGGTCGATTGCAAATTTATCATTATTCTCGCACAGAGAACCAGTCACATCGTAAGTATGATCGCATGGTTCATTTTCTTTTCCCATGACAGTGATGTGATGGTAGGCACCATACATAGCCGGACGCATCAGGTTTGCGGCACATGCATCTACACCGATGTACTCTTTGTGCGTATGCTTTTCATGGATTGCTTTTGTCACAAGGCATCCATAAGGTCCAAGCATAAAACGGCCAAGCTCTGTGTAAATCGCCACATCGCCCATTCCAGCCGGAACAAGAACCTCTTCGTACACTTTTCTTACACCTTCACCGATCACCTTGATATCGTTCGGTTCCTGATCCGGTTTGTAAGGGATTCCCACACCACCGGAAAGGTTGATAAATTTAATATCGCAGCCTGTCTTGTCCCGAAGTTCCACCACAAGTTCAAACAGCTGACGCGCCAGCTTTGGATAGTATTCATTCGTAACGGTATTGCTCGCTAAAAATGCATGGATACCAAAGTATTTTGCACCTTTTTCTTTTAAAATTTTAAATCCTTCAATGATCTGTTCATGGGTAAATCCGTATTTTGCATCTCCCGGGTTATCCATGATCCCATTGCTCATTTTAAATACACCGCCCGGATTGTAACGGCAGCTGATGGTCTCCGGAATATGTCCGATCGTCTGCTCTAAAAAGTCAATGTGTGTAAAATCATCCAGATTAATGATGGCACCAAGTTCATCCGCAAAAGCAAATTCTTCCGCAGGTGTATCGTTGGAGGAAAACATGATATGCTGTCCGTCAAATCCCTGGGAATCTGCTAACATCAGCTCGGTTAAAGAAGAACAGTCGCATCCGCAGTCGTACTCTTTTAAAATGTTTAAAATAAATGGATTTGGAGTTGCCTTTACCGCAAAATATTCTCTGAACCCTTTATTCCAGGAAAATGCGGCATTTACCTTCCTCGCATTTTCGCGGATACCCTTTTCATCGTAAATATGGAAGGGTGTAGGGTATGTTTCGATGATTTTCTTCGCCTGTTCTAATGTAACAAAAGGTTTTTTCATTTGCAAATTTCTCCTTCTTCTATCGTCAAGGTATATTTTTTTTATTATAACAAAGGCATTTCCGCTTTGCAATGCGTAATTCCCTTCTTTTCCAACACTTTTTGATATAGCATGGAAACCATTTCCAAATAAATATTACTTCTCAATTCCTTTTCTTGAAAAAATGTTGTATAATAGGAAGGAAAAACAAAGGAGTTCAGAATTTTATTTGAAAATATATGAAAAAACTGGAGTAGGATTTATGAAAAAAAAAATCAAACGAACCTTAAATAATTTCAATGCGGCTGCATTGTTTCAGGATTTCATCCGCACTGCTGCGGTCTATCTGGTGGCAACCTGCCTTGCGCTCTGCTTAAACGGTGCAGAGGTTTTAAATGAAAATATCTTCGGCGTATATATGCTGGCGGTCGCTTTAATTTCCTATATGACCAGCGGCTATTTCTGGGGTGTCATTGCTTCAATCGGCGGCGTTATCGGGGTAAATTTCTTCTTTACCTTTCCCTATTTCGCCCTGAATTTTTCCATTACAGGGTACCCCATCACCTTTTCCATAATGCTTCTGATGTCAATTCTGACCAGCTTTGTTACGGCAAAGGTAAAAATGGCGGCATTGCTTTCCGCGGCAGGCAAAAAGCGTGCGGAAACGCTGACGGAAATGAGTAAGGCAATTCTTTCCGCCAGCGATGTGGACACGATTATTGATATTTCCGCAAAATATTTTTCTGAAACAAACCAGTGCAGCGTCATTCTCTATGTAGATCAACCGCTAAAGCCTCTCAAGCAGTCTATCTGTACCCTGAGAGATGAGGATGAACGGATTCTGTATAGCTTTCTGGAAAAGCAGGTTGCGCAGAGAGCCTATGATACGCAGAATCCCGTCGGCGCGGAAATCGAAGACGGTACGCAGAACTGTAAGGGAACCTACTTCCCTATCATCACAGAAGATAAAATTTATGGCGTGGTTGGTTTTCTTTTTGATGAAACCAAGCTTCTGATTGACGATACCTTCAGTTTCATCAACGTCATGATTTCGCAGACTATTCTGGCACTGCAAAGACAGCAGGCACGAAAAAAAGCGCAGGAAATCCTTCTGGAAACAGAAAAGGAAAAAATGCGGAGCAACCTTTTGCGTGCAGTTTCGCATGATTTGCGCACACCCCTAACGGGCATCATAGGTGCCGCAACCATATTTTTGGCTGTAAAGGTACAGCTTTTTCTTGAATTGAGCAACATTATTAACTA
>ERZ773112.1480-NODE-1480-length-13229-cov-3.729012_pt1 | contig 13229 bp, 10 predicted proteins | sample MGYA00580566_ERZ773112 | MGnify/ENA primary metagenome ERZ773112 (study PRJEB29015, sample SAMEA2737842) | human gut metagenome | biome: human gut; feature: human-associated habitat; material: faeces | place: China | collected 2012 ... | reverse complement strand
GAAAGTTACGGAGATTTATTTAAGCGTCAGATTGATTTCTTCATGCAGGGAATGGGCGCTCGCCGCTTCGCTGCGCGGGCACTTTCCCGAAGCAGACATTGAGATCCGTCCCTGCCGTGGTCTTTGCAGCTACTATGCCGAGCGCGGCGGCGTGATCGTCGGTTTTGAGACGATGTAAAACCGAACAGACAGCAAAAAGCAGACGGTCTGCGCGAGCCGTCTGCTTTTCTTTATCCCTGCCATTAGGCAGTTGGAGTGGTATCGGAGGTACTGTCGCCCGCTGGGGCGTTGCCGTCAGCGGGGCTTCCCTGCCCACTGGGCGGTGTGGGGCGCTCGCCGCTGGGCATTTCGGGCACTTCCCCGTCGGGAAGCTCTGACTTCTCGCCGTTTGGCATCTGACCGTCAAAGCTCTCGGGCGGTTCACCGTCTGGCTTCTGTCCGCCGCCGGGGAAGCCGCCGCCCATGCCCATGCCGCTGCTGCCGCCCGCGGCGAGCACCGTGCCGCCTGAGACGGTGATGGTGCCGTCGGCGTCCAGCGGCTCGTTGTCCGCCGTGTTGGCCGTCCAGACGATCACTGTGTCGCCCGTGATGGTCAGGTCACCGTTGGAGTCGAAGCCGTCGCCCGCGGAGGAATAGGCGTCGATCGTGCCGCCGGAGATCGTCATCGTGAAGTCATAGTCCGTCAGGTCGGAATTTGCCGCATTCAGGCAGTCGTCCGAGGCGTTGATCGTAATATCACCGGAGCAAACGTTCAGCTCCGCGCCCTCAAGGCCCTCGCAGCAATTCGTGATGTCGATCGTGGGGCCGTCCGTGCCGTCCGCACCGATGCTCAGCACCAAATCGCAGTGAATGGCGTCATCCGCGGCGTCGATGGTCAGCGTGCCGCTCTCGACGTTCAAAAGCTGCTCGGCGTTGATGGCGTCGTTGACGGGTGCATCGATATTCAGCGTCAAATCGCGGATGGTCAGCGACGCTTCGCCGTCCTCATCCGTCGTCGCGCCGGATTTGATGCCGTTTTTGCCGTTGGCCGTGATGGTCAACTCTCCATCGCCGCAGAGGGTAACAAGCGAGCCATCCTTACACTTAATGACGGCGTTTTCGGCATTTTCGTTTTTGGGGTAGTTGTCGTCATTGTTCTGCTCGGTATCGCTCAGGGAATTTTCCGTACCGTTGGAAACAAGGATGGTCACCTCGCTCGACTTGCCGCAGGTGATGGCGGCGGTGTTCTCACTCGTAAGTGTCAGGCCGTCCAGCACCAGCGTCACGCCGGTCGTACCCTTTTTCACCTTGATGGAGCCGCCCGCGCAGCTGCCGGAGACGGTGTAGGTACCACTCGGCGTGATCGTGAGCGCTGTGCCGTCGATCTCGTAGCCCGTGTCCGTCTCGCCCGCAGCGGTCACGCCGCTGTCTGTAAAGGTAAAGGTCACATTGCTTGCCGTGTCCGCCGTACTATTATTTATCGTACCGGCGCAGGCCGTGAGCGACAGCGCCAGCGCCGACGCGCACAGGAAAGGCAACGGCTTTGGCATCGGCCTTTCCATCGCGCGCTCGATCGCCGAGGGACACCACGGCTCCATCCGCGCCATCGTGGACGACGGGAAGATCGCCTTCACCGCCGAGCTCAAATAAACGGCTTTTGGGCAAAAAACGCTTCGCAGAAGTTCTGCGAAGCGTTTTTCTTATCAAAGGCTTTTCTCCCCGCCCGTGACGGTCTCGATGGCGCAGGCAATGAACTTTTTCGCTGCGGGCGAGGCCTCTTTGAGCGACGGGACGGAGATGCCGAGCGTGACGAACTGCGGCGGGTCGAACGGGACCTCCGCCACCGTGCCGCTCCACTTGCGTGAGATGAGCCGCTGGTTGAAGCTGACGCCGAGCCCCGCCTCGACCATGTTGTAGGTCGTGAAGCCGTCGCGCGTCGTAAAGCAGGTCTGCGGGTGCAGGTCGTGCTGCTCGAGCAGGCGGTCCTGATCGGTGTCGTGATTCGGCGAGGTGTGGATGAACGGCTCGTTCTGCAAGCGCATAAGCGGAAAGGCATCCGCCTCTGCCAGCTCGTGTCCGCGCGGCAGCCACGCGACGAGCTCGTCACGAAAGACAGGCAGCCAGTCATACTTGTCGCCGTGCATCTGCGCGCCGAAACAGCAGTCGACCGAGCGCTCGTTCAGCCAGCGCGCCATCTCGAGGTTGCCGCCCTCCTGCATGCGCACGGTCACACCCGGATAGCGGGCGCGGAACGCCGTCAGGATCTCTGGCATCCACAGGGCCGAAATGCTGTAATAGCAGCCGATCGTCAGCGAGCCCTTTGACACGCCGCCGATCTCCGCGCTGAGCTGCTCGGCGTTGTGGTGCGCGCGCACGACCTCGCGCAGCAGCGGCAGCATGAGCTTTCCGTTTTCCGTGAGCTGCACGCCCTTTTTGCTGCGAAGAAACAGCGGAAAGCCGAGCTCTTCTTCCAGCGTGCCGATCATGCGCGTCACGCCCGACTGCGTGTAGCCCAAAAGCTCCGCCGTGGCCGTCAGGCTGCCGAGCTCTGCCGCGGCAAGGAACGCCTCGCATTTGACCGCTTCCATACGCCCTCCTATCCATGATTTTATATCATGTTTTTCATTTCAAATAACCGTTTGCGTCATGTTTTCTCTTATTCTACAATAGCAGTCAGAAACCGTCAATCCTGTTTTTGAAACGAGGTCTTTTTTCATGGAGCATCGTCTTTCTTTTTCCTGCGACTATCTTGAGGGCGCACATCCCGCCATCCTGCAGCGCCTGTGCGAAACGAATTTTGCGCAGACCGCCGGTTACGGCACGGATGAATACTGCGAATCCGCGCGCAAGAAGATTCGCGCCGCTTGCGGCGCGCCGAACGCGGAGATTCACTTCCTTGTCGGCGGCACACAGACGAACGCGACCGTCATCGACGCGCTGCTGCGCTCTTACGAGGGTGTGATCGCCGCGGACACGGGGCACATCAGCGTGCACGAGGCCGGCGCCATCGAGTTCGGCGGGCACAAAGTGCTCACGCTGCCGCAGGAGAACGGCAAGATCACCGCATCCCAAATCCGCGCACTGCTTGATCAGTACGAGGACGACGCGAACCGCGACCACACGGTCATGCCCGGGATGGTCTACCTCTCCCAGCCGACGGAGTACGGCACGCTCTATTCCAAAAAGGAGCTCGCGGCCATCAGCGCGCTCTGCCGCGAAAAGCGCCTGCCGCTCTATATCGACGGCGCGCGCCTTGCCTACGCGCTCGCCTGTCCTGAAAACGACGTGACACTGCGCGACCTTGCCGCGCTGTGCGACATTTTCTACATCGGCGGCACGAAATGCGGCACGCTGCTCGGCGAGGCGGTCGTCATTCCCCAGCCGGGGCTCATTCCACACTTTTTCACCATCATCAAGCAGCACGGCGCGCTGCTCGCCAAGGGACGGCTGCTCGGCATCCAGTTCGACACGCTCTTTACCGATGGGCTCTACGAGCGCATCGGCGCAGACGCCGTTCGCTACGCCGACGCTATCCGGCGCGCGATGGCGGAAAACGGCTATTTGCCCTGTTTCCCCTCCCCGACGAACCAGAGCTTCTGCATCGTCAGTGAGCAGCAGCGCAAAGAGCTCGCCGAGCGCGTGGACTTCTCCGTCTGGGAGCAATATGACGAGACGCACAGCATCATCCGCTTTGCCACAAGCTGGGCGACGCGGGAAGAGGATGTGAACGCGCTCTGTCGCATCCTGCGCGAGTGCACCGCGCAGGAAAAGGCAGCGTCCTAAAATCAAAAAAGAGCTTTCTCCGATTTTCAGGAGAAAGCTCTTTTTATTTCATTGCACTGCGCTCAGTTCTTTTTCATCAGCTGTTCATCCTGCTGCAAAAGCTGCTGCGTGATGATATCGAGCTGACGGTGCTTGGCCATACGGTCGGCGATGTTGTTCTGCATGAGTTCCGTCTCCTGATGGCCGCGGAAGGACAGCTTGAGCAGAATCGGCGTCAGGATCGTGCCGCATACGACCGTGATGACGACCGGCGTCATCATCGCGGGCGACAGCACACCCATCGAAAGGCCGCGGTTGGCGACGATCAGCGCGACTTCGCCGCGGCAGGCCATGCCCACGCCGACCTGGATGCTCTCGCGCGTGGTGAACTGGCACGCCTTGGCGCCAAGGCCGCAGCCGAGGAGCTTCGAGATGATCGAAACAAGCAGCAGCAAAATCGAGAAGACGACCATGCCGCCCGTCAGACCCGTGATCTGCACATTGATACCGATGCTCGCGAAGAACACCGGCGTGAGCAGAAGATACCCGAGGGGGTTGTACTTCGTCTGGATGTAGGTGCCCTTGGGCGTGCACGCGACGGCAAGGCCCGCGGCGTAAGCGCCCGTGATATCAGCGACGCCGAAGAACTTCTCGGCGCAGTAGGCCATCACAAGGCACAGGACAAAGGCGAACACGGAGTTTCTGTGGCTGGCCCAACCGTGCTGACGCTTGAGCATCCAGCAGAAGATGCGGTTCGCGCCAAAGCCGACCACGAAGGCAAAGGCGAAAAAGCCCACGATCTTGAGGAGCACCATGCCGATGCTCTCGTCACCGCCGGCAAGGCTGCAAACGAGTGTCAGGGCGATCAGGCCGAGCACATCGTCGATGAGCGCGGCGGCCAAAATCGTGTTGCCGACCTTGGTCTCGAGCTTTTTCATCTCCTTGAGCGTTTCGACCGTGATGCTCACGGACGTGGCCGTCAGGATGGTGCCGATGAAGATGTTTTCGATAAAGCCGGTGCTCTCGATGAGTCCGAGTTCATCTGCGCCCCAGGCAAGCGCCGTGCCCATCAGGAACGGCACGACCACGCCAAGGACCGCGACCATGAATCCCGCCTTGCCGCTGTGCTTGAGCTCGTTGATGTCCGTGCCCATACCGGCGGAGAACATCAGCACGATGACACCAAGCTCGCTGAGCTGCTTGGTGAACTCCGTTTCCGAAAGAAGGCCAAGGCCCGCGGGGCTGAGGAGCAGGCCCGCGATCAGCGCGCCCACGACCTGCGGCATCTGAAACTTCTGCGCAATGAGGCCCAGAATCTTCGTGCTCAGCAGGATCAGCGCAAGATCCATTAAAAAGTGATACGACATATTGATTTCCTCCCAAACTCTCTGATCTCTATCCAAATTCTTCCGTTTCATTTCGCGAGGCTCTATTCTAACTTCTTTTTTTCTTTTTTCAACAGTCAGAATCACCAAGGAAACGGAAGAATTCCTGCACAGCTCAGGCAAAATGCAATATATCTTTCATTTTTAACGTGAAATGTTTGCTTTGATTCCGTTTTCATAGCCGTTTTCACAAAAAGCAGCGTCAAACGCGGCGTTAAGAAGCCGTAAAATATGGACAGATTCATTGAATTTCTCTATGATTTGCAGGGATATCGTCTATATCGTCCACACATCGTGCACATTTTGTCGCTCACGCCCATTTTGCATCTTTTCCTGCATTTTGCGCACTTTCGTCGCACAATGCGCCGTTTCTCCCCTTGCCGCAGCGGCGCGGGCGTGGTAAAATCGGCCTTGTGACATGAACAAAGGAAAGGACGAGCCATGAATCAGAAAGAACTCAATGAACTGCGCCGGCGCTTCCGGCTCGATAAGAATAATTTCAGCCGCGTGTACGGCTGCTATGTGAACTCCAATAAAGAGATCATTGCGTGGGTCGATACCTCGATGGGCCTCATGCGGCAGGAGGAGCAGGAGATGTACCTGGGCCTTCTCAAAAAGTCCCTCTCCGGCACGCTTGGCAAGAACCTCATCGACGTGGTGTTCTCCACGCAGCAGGTCGCCGACAGCGATGAGCACCGCCTCTTGCAGACTCTTCGCCAGACGGAGCTCAAGGACCCCGCCTCGCGCGAAACGCTCTGCCGCCAAATCATCGACTGCATCGACATGGGCGAGACAAACTATCTCATCCTCCTCGCCGCCGATGCCTACGACGTGCCGCACCGCAGCAAGGATGACGAGATTCAGGCCGACGCGTCGAGTGAGGTCTTCAAGTACTTTGTCTGCTCCATCTGCCCTGTCAAGGCCCCGACACTCGAACTGCGCTACGACCTTGACCAGAGCGAGTTTCACTCAAGCTCCACCGGCTACATCGCGACCTCGCCCGAGCTCGGCTTCCTCTACCCCGCGTTCGACAACCGCACGGCGAACATTTACAATGTGCTGTTCTACTCGAAAAACGCCGCGGAGATCCATCAGGAGGTCATCGACGCGCTGTTCCACGTCGACCCGCCGATGTCTGCCGAGGAGCAGAAAAACGCCTTTGGCTCGGCGCTTGCCGGCGCGCTCGACAAGGATTGCAGCTACGATGTCGTCCAGTCCGTACACGAGCAGATCAGAGCGCGCATCGAAGATCACAAGGAGAGCAAAGACCCCGAGCCGCTTGAAATGACGGCGGGCGACGTCGGCGGCATCCTCGCCAACAGCGGCGTGAACGACGAGCAGATCGCAGCGTTCCAGCGCGAGTGCGATGAGCAGTACGGCGAGAACGCCGCGCTGAACCCGAACAACATCATCGAGAGCAAGAAGTTTGAGATCACGACCCCCGAGGTCAAAATTTCCATTGCACCGGAAAACAGCTATATGATCGAAGCGCGCGTCATCAATGGCCGCAAATACCTCCTCATCCCCGCCGACGACGGCGTGGAGGTCAACGGCATCGGCGTGAACATCCCGGGTCTTGCAAAAGAGGAATAAAAAAGGAGAGAAGCCGCAGCTTCTCTCCTTCTCTTTTTGACCATTTACGCCTTGCTCTTGTAGAGGTCAGCGATGATGTCGGCGCACTTGTCGATGCCGAGCTCGCCACTGTCGAGCGTGATGTGGTAATTCTGCGCGTAGCCCCACTTCATGTTCGTGTAGAAGCGGTGATAGGCCGCGCGGCGCTTGTCCTTGTCGCGCAGGCGCTGCTCGGGCGACTGCTCGCGCTCGCCGTAGACCTCGACGATGCGCTTGGCGCGGAACGCCATATCCGCGTGGATAAAGACCTTGAGGCACTTGGCCTTGTCCTGCAAAATGTAGTCCGCGCAGCGGCCGACGATGACACAGGGGCCCTTTTCGGCAAGCTCGCTGATGACGCGGCACTGAATTTCCCATAGGATGTCCTCGTTCGTCGGGCCGAACGCGCGGTTCGAGAGCGCTGAGGACAGGAAGCCGCCGGGTGTGTACTCGCCCGCCTCCTTGACATAATTTTCTGCAAAGCCGCTCTCCTCGGCGATCTTCTGGATGAGCTCTGAGTCATAGCAGGGGATGCCGAGCTGCTCTGCGACCTTTTTGCCGACCGTGCGGCCGCCGCTGCCGAATTCACGGCTGATGGTGATAATATGATTCATAATACAGTTGCTCCTTCCGTATTGAGTTCCCGATACGTTTTTACAATCATACCCGCCGCGATGACGAAAGTCAACACATCCGACACCGGCATGGAGTACAGCACGCCGTCAAGGCCGAAAAAGCGCGGCAGCAGCAGTGCAAAGCCCACGCCAAACACGACCTCGCGCACCATGGAGAGCATCGTGGATGAGAACGCCTTGCCCACGGCCTGCAAAAAGATGAAGCAGGCCTTGTTCACGCAGGCGAGCACCATCATGCAAAGATACGTGCGGAATGCCTTGATCGCAAAGTCCGTGTAGTAGCTGCTCTCGTTCGCCGCGCCGAAGACGGCGATGAGCTGACGCGAGAGGCCCTCGGCCAGAACGAGCGCGACGGCGCCGACGATCGCCTCGCAGAGCAGGAGCTTTGTAAAGAGCTCACGCACGCGCGTCTTTTTCCCCGCGCCCATGTTGTAACCTACGACGGGAATGCAGCCCGCCGCCATGCCGACGACGATGGAAATGACGATCTGGAAGAACTTCATCACAATGCCGACGACGGCCATCGGGATCTGCGCGTACTGCTTCTGCGAGAATATCTCATCCAGCGCGCCGTACTTGCGCAGCATGTTGTTGATGGCCGCCATCGCCGCGACGAGGCTAATTTGTGACAAAAAGCTCGTGATGCCGAGCGTCAGCATCCGGGTACAGAGGCTTGCGTGCAGGCGGAAGTCTCCCTTCCCCGGCTTGACGGTCTTCATGCGGCAGAGATACCACACCGCAAGCGCCGCCGTGACGATCTGGCCCAACACGGTGGCGACCGCCGCGCCCATCATGCCCCACTTACATTCAAAGATGAAGATGGGGTCTAAAATGATGTTGAGCACCGCGCCCGCGAGCGTGGAGATCATGGCGAACCGCGGGTCGCCGTCGGCACGGATGACAGGGTTCATCGCCTGACCGAACATATAAAACGGGATGCCGAGCGAGATATAGAAGAAATACTCCCGCGCGTAATGAAAGGTCTCCTCGTTCACCGTGCCGCCGAACATTGAAATGATGGGATCGGCAAAACCAAGGTACAGCGCCGTCAGGACAAGGCTGCTCGCAATCGACAGCACGACCGCGCTGCCGACGCTCTTTCTTGCCTCTCCCACTTCGCCCTTGCCGAGCGAAATGCTGACGAACGCGCAGCAGCCGTCGCCGATCATCACGGCGATGGCGAGCGCCACGACCGTGAGCGGAAAGACGACGGTGTTTGCCGCGTTGCCGTAGGAACCGAGGTAGCTTGCGTTGGCGATGAAGATCTGGTCGACGATGTTATAAAGCGCGCCGACGAGCAGCGAGATGATGCACGGGACGGCATAGCGCCGCATGAGCTTTCCCACGCGCTCCGTCCCCAAAAACTGGTTTGTGTTTTCCATGGCGGTCTTCCCCCTGAACATAAAAAATAAGAGATGCGTTCCGCCGGATCAATCCGGACTTACGCATCTCTGCTGCACGATTTGACTATGAAGTTGTCTTCTCCTCCTTTTTCCGCAAAAAACGTGCGGCGTTTCTGCAACTGGATTTACGCAGAAACGCCACACGCTGTGAATTGATTTTATCAAATTGTTTCGAGCATTTCAAATGTTTTTTGCGGCACGGGCCGCAAATTTTTATTTAGTCCTGCTCCATGAAGCTGCGGATATAGGCGATCAGCATTTTCGCCGTGCCCTCGAAGCCGAGCACATCGCTCTTGACGGTCATGTCGTAGCCGCGGGCGTCGCCCCACTTCGTCTCGCAGTAGTAGTTGTGGTAGGACTTTCTGGAGCGGTCGACCTCTTTGATCTCCTCGATTGCGTCCTCGGCAGACAGGCCCTTCTTCTCCATCACGCGGCCGACTTTGGCCTGCTGGTTGCCGCAGATGAAAATGCTCAGCATATTGGGGTTGCCCTTGAGCACCTGGTCGCCGCAGCGGCCGATGATGAGGAAGCTCTCGCCATTTGCCGCCTTGTCGCGCAGCATGGCGAACGTCTTTTCCGCCACGTTGACCTCAAGAGAATTTGAATACTTGCCGATGCGGCGCGAGGCAAAGAAGTTGACGGGCTTTTCGTCCATCTTGCGGATCATTTCCCCGCTGTAGCCTTCGGAAACGATCTCCTTTTCGATGGAGTCCTTGTCATAGAGCTTGATACCGAGCTCTTGCGCGATCATGTCGGCAATGTAATGGCCGCCGCTGCCGTGCTCGCGGCCAAGGGTGATGATGATCTGGTTTTTCATGGGATCGCACTCCTTTCCTTTTTCCGTTTACAGATAGCGCAGGAATAAGTAGGCCGTGGACACCGCCATGACAATGATCGTCGCGGGCACGCAGTACTTGCAGTAGCGGCCCCAGCCAATGGGATAGCCGCCCTTGGCCGAAGCCGAAGTGCCGACGACGTTGGCGCTCGCGCCGATGGGCGTCGCGTTGCCGCCGAGGTCCGTGCCGAGCGAAAGCGCCCAGGCAAGCACGCCGATATCCATGCCCTCTGTCGCGGCGATGGCGCGGATGACAGGGATCATGGTCGCGGCAAAGGGGATATTGTCGACAAAGGCGCTCGTGATGGCCGAGAGCCACAGAATGACGATCACAATAACCGCGATATTGCCCTCACTGACCGAGGTGATGAAGTTCGCGATCATGTTGAGCACGCCTGTCTTTTCAAGGCCCGCCACGGAAACGAACAAGCCGATGAAAAAGAGCAGCGTCTTATAGTCCACGCCCTTAATGATTTCTATAACAGATTTTTTGCCGCTGGTCAAGCCCAAAACGATCAGCGTCAAAATCGCGACAATCACGCCGATGCACGCGACGGAAAGCTCCGTCTGCGCGTGCGTGATGAGCAGCACGACCGCCAGCAGGAAAACGCCTGCGCTCGCAAGAAATGCCTTCTTGTTCGTGATGGCCGTCGAAGGCTCGGGACAGGTGACGGGGCCGCCGTTGGCATGCTCGGCGCGCTCAAGTTCCTTGCGGAAGCAGAGCGTGAAGTAAATGAGCATGAACACAAAGCAGATCGCCACGACCGCGCCGGTATTTTCGATGAAGTCGAAGAATGTGTAGCCGAGCGAGGTGCCGATGATGATGTTCGGCGGGTCGCCGCACATCGTGGCCGCGCCGCCGAGGTTCGCGCAGAAAATTTCAGACAGGATCATCGGCACGGGGTCGAATTTCATCGTCTGCGCCAGTTCGAGCGTGACGGTGGCGAGAAACAGCACGACCGTGATGCTGTCGATGAACATCGACAAAAACGCCGAGAGCGACATAAAGCAGATGAGCAGCGGCACCGTGCGGTAGTGTACGAGCTTGGCAAGCGTCAGGCACAGCCAGCGGAAAAAGCCCGCCTTGCCGAGGCCCTCGACCATGATCATCATGCCGGCGATAAACAGGATCGTCGACCAGTTGATGCCAGCGGTGCTCTCCTCACTTGCGCCGTACCAGAATGTGCTCTGGAAAAACGCGCCGAGGTTGAGCGTCTCCCAAATGGCGCTCATCGAGCGCATGCAGACGCCGAACACCAGCACGAGCACGAGCGCGCCGCTCCCGAGCGTAATGTAATGCCGTTCAAACTTATCGAGGATAATAAGCAGGAACATAGTGACAAAAATGCAGATGGCAATGATCTGAGCAAACATGTTATTTCTCCCTGTGCTATGGAATTTCCAACGCGAGTCATTATATCGACCCTTTGCGCGGAAGCGAAATGCTTTCTTGACATGGCGGATATATCATTTTGCTATGCCGCCGGAATTTTCCTGATTTCATGCGGCTTTTCGACGGTGTTTACTTTTCGTCAAGGTTCTGTTCTTTTTTCCCGAATACGCTTGCGCCGCCGCGGCGCTTCTGTTACAATCAGTCTTGCCGTCCGCAAGGTGCGGACGAATGCTTTTCTCTTCCGTCAAATTTTACGCAGTCAGGTTCCTCGCCGCCGCGCAGAACCCCAATCATTTCTTTTTCAGAGGAGCTTGCCCATGAACATCAGCTACGACAGCTATCGCGTCTTTTATTACGCCGCCAAATACCGCAGCTTTTCGCAGGCCGCCGCGGCGCTCTACAGCAATCAGCCCAACGTGACACGCATGATCCGAAAGCTCGAATCCGAGCTCGGCTGCGCGCTGTTTTTCCGCTCGCCGCAGGGCGTGCGCCTCACGCCCGAGGGGGAGAAGCTCTACACGCACATCGCCGTCGCGTTTGAGAGCATCGAGGCAGGCGAAGAGGAGGTCCTCTCCGACCAGAGCTTGCAAAGCGGTATCGTCCACATCGCAGCGAGCAGCCTTGCCCTGCGCACGCGGCTTTTGCAGGTGCTCGCGCGCTACCGGCGCGCATACCCGCACGTGCGCATCTGCCTGACGAACCACTCTGCCTCCCACGGCCTCGCCGCCGTGCAGAACGGCCTTGCCGACTTCGCCATTCTGGCAGAGGGCGCGTCCGTGCCGGATTCGCTCACGGCGCAGAAGATCGACGAAATTCAGGAGATCCCCATCTGTGGCCCGGCGTTTTTGGAGCTCACCGAGGAGCCCGTTTCGCTCAAAAGGCTTGCCGACTACCCGATCATCAGCTTGACGGAGGGGACATCGTCGCACGACTTTTATGCCGAGCTCTTCCTGCGCCACGGTCTTTCGTTCAGCCCCGATGTAGAGGTCGAGACCACGGCACAGGTGCCGCCCGTGGTGCAGAGCGACCTTGGCGTCGGCTTCGTGCCGCGCGAGATGCTTTACGGCACGCCGGAGGCAAGCGGCATCTACCCCATCATGCTCGAAGAGCCCATTCCCGCGCGCAGCGTCTTCCTCTTCCAGCGCAAGACGCAGCCGCTGAGCATCGCCGCCAAAAAGCTGCGGCAGATGCTGCTCGAAGACGCGCCGCAGGAGAGTGGAAAATAATCAGACAAAGTCCCGCCGGGTTTGAAACGGCGGGACATCTTTCATATATGAATGCTTAATCGGCACGCTGCACGCGCTTTTCTTTGCGGTCAAGATAGAGGTAGAAGCCGACGTTCAGGATTACGCCGGCCAGCGTGGACACCGGCGCGGCAAGGCCAAACTACGTCAGGCTCGCGTTCGGCTGGATGCTCATCACATACGCAAACGGCAGGCGGACGAGCAGCGTTTGGATGAGACCCTGTGCCATGACCCAGAGCGTCTTGTTGTTGCCGTTGAAGTAGCCGAGCATGCTGAAGAGGATCGCCGTCAGGATGGTCTCGGGCGCGAAGCCCTTCAGATACTCAAAGCCTTTCTGCACGACCTCGGCATCCGGCGAGAAAAATCCCGCCAACGCATCGCCCTTGAGCATCACGAGCGCGAATACGGCGCAGCCAAAAAACAGCCCCACGCCGATGCCCGTCAGCATTGACTTTTTCGCGCGTTTCTGATCCCCCGCGCCCACGTTCTGCGCGACGAAGGACGCCATCGACTGCATCAGCGCGCTCGGGATCAGCATGGCAAAGTTGACGATCTTGCTCGCAACGCCGTAGCCCGACGACGCTGTCAGGCCCAGCCGGTTGACAAACGCGCAGAGCGCGAGGAACGACAGCTGCGTCAAAAACTCCTGCAAGGCGAGCGGCAGACCGATGCTCAAAAACTTTCTGCACTGGGGATTCAGGCGAAAGTCTGCGCGCGTGATGGCGAACGGCAGTTTCTTTCTGACGAGCAGTGCGACCGTGAGCACCACGCTGACAGCCTGCGCCAGAACCGTCGCGATGGCCGCGCCCGCGGCGTCCATGTCAAAGCCCGCAACTAAAACGAGGTCGCCCGCGATGTTGACGATGCACGCCACCAGCACAAAAAGGAGCGGCGAGCGGCTGTCGCCAAGGCCGCGGAAAATGGCGGAGAGCAGGTTGTAGGCGACGATGAAGAAGATCCCGCCGCCGCAGATGCGCACATA
>ERZ773112.1476-NODE-1476-length-13268-cov-14.554984_pt1 | contig 13268 bp, 14 predicted proteins | sample MGYA00580566_ERZ773112 | MGnify/ENA primary metagenome ERZ773112 (study PRJEB29015, sample SAMEA2737842) | human gut metagenome | biome: human gut; feature: human-associated habitat; material: faeces | place: China | collected 2012 ... | reverse complement strand
AAGAGGGAGCATAGCGGGCTATGTGACCGATGATAAATTTCAAAAACGGCAAAAAGACAGGGCATAAGAAATAATTCCTTATTCCACAAAATTGGTCAAGTTATTTTTTTACCATTACATAGCTTTTTGCTGAAAAAAAATACCGCCCACACAACATCTCTGAAAGCGTGGGCGGTGTTTCCGTTTCTTTTTTGCTGCCTTTTCTATAAGGGAAAAACGCCACAGCATTGGACGTGCCTCCTTGGTGCAGATGCAGCACATTATAAATAAGTAGGTTGTCAAACATGTTTGAATGCCTTGCCGAAGTGCAGCCTATATCAAACAAACATACTGCTGACCACCTGCTCAAGTAGATTGAAACATCGTGTTTGGAAACGAAAAAATAGCCATCATGGGAGGCGGAAGCTGGGCCACCGCCGTTGCCAAAATTGTGCTCGAGAAAGTTGACCACATCTCTTGGTATATGCGCAGACCTGAAGTCATTGAAGACTTCAAGCGCTTGGAGCATAATCCGTCATACCTTACGAGCGTACACTTCGATGTCAACAGAATATCCTTTTCTTCCGACATCAACGAGGTGGTGCGCAACTGCGATACGCTTATTTTTGTGACACCTTCGCCTTATTTGAAAAACCACCTGAAAAAACTCAAAGAGAAACTTCATAACAAATTCGTCATTACGGCCATCAAGGGAATTGTGCCCGATGAGAACTTGATATGCTCTGAATATTTCCGGCAGGTTTTTAATGTGCCCGACGACAATCTGGCCGTTTTGGGTGGTCCGAGCCATGCAGAAGAAGTGGCGCTGGGGCGTCTAACTTATCTCACGATTGGGTGTACCGATGAAGAGAAAGCAGCCCAATTCGCTGACCTGATTGCAAGCAGCTACGTCAAGACGAAGACAAACTCCGACGTGATTGGCATCGAATATGCTTCTGTCTTGAAAAACGTTTACGCCATCGCTTCCGGCATCTGCAACGGCTTGAAATACGGCGACAACTTCCAGAGTGTGCTTGTGAGCAACGCCGTGCAGGAGATGAGCCGCTTCCTCAGTGCGGTCTACCCCATTGAGAGAAACGTTTACGACTCGGTATATCTCGGCGACCTCCTTGTGACCAGCTATTCCAATTTCTCGCGCAACCGCGTCTTTGGAACCATGATCGGAAGGGGCTACTCGGTCAAGTCGGCGCAAATCGAAATGGAAATGATTGCCGAAGGATTCTATGGCACAAAATGTATGAAGGAAATCAACAGACATTTTCACGTGAACATGCCGATATTGGATGCGGTGTACAACATTCTCTACGAGAAAATATCCCCTTCAATTGAAATCAAACTGCTGACCGACTCTTTCCGATGAGGCCCGACACGGAGGGACGTCTCTTACGCTCTGCTCCCACAGCTTTCCGAAACTGATTTTGGCGTCAGCTGGCTAATTAGGTGGTTGACCAACTACTTAATACATAATGCTCCCGATAACAACAAAAAGCGCATCTGCAAAACAGACGCGCTTTTGTTGTTATCGGGGGTTAGTAATGAAATTAGCTATGTGTTGTACACACGCCCAAAACCTCTTAGTACAAGACAACGCCCCACTTGCCATCCTTGCCTTTTCTGACAGGCATCTTGTCGGTCTTGGTTGAACCATCTTTGAGAGTGAATTCCACTTCAACCTTTGCCTTGTCGCCTTCATCATTGAGCTCACAGTTAAGGACCTTGCAGTCAGTATATTTTTGATCCTCGTTGCCTGTTTTAGCCTTGAGCATGGCCGACAGTTGTTCCTTGCCCTGTTTTTCTTCCTCTTCGCTGGTTCCTTCCTTGACATATACGTAGTCAACAAATTTGTCGAAGTCATTAGAAATCATGGCTTTTGCAGCTGCTTCCGCAACATCTTCAGGAGTGTTTGACGGACCACAACCACACAAACCGATAGTTAATAATCCGCATGCCAAGATGCTCATAAAAATTTTCTTCATGATACTTTTGTATTAATAGGTTAATAATCAAAATACTGCAAACGAACAGAAAAACAAGACAACTTCTCTCAAAGAGTCTGCCAGAAGATCGCCACTAAAGGTAGGGTGTTCAAAATCCAGAAAAATTAAGTAGATGGAGATTGTGCGGAAAAGCCTCGTTTGCGGCCCTGCGCGGGCTGAAAGCCCAACAAGTCCAGAGCCCAGGGCAGCGCCCTGGGTACCATGTCCCCATTCCCTACGCCCTGTAAGGGCAAAAGTAAAAGCCAACCGTTCGCCCATACTTTTGCCCTTACAGGGCGTAGGCGTTTATACACTGATACCCAGGGCGTTGCCCTGGGCTGTAAACTGGCTGCCCTTTCAGGGCGCTCCTTTTCGCGCTTTGTTCGTTTCGCATGTAGGTTACGACACCGCCCCCCCAAAAAAGCGCAGGAGACAAAGGTTTCGCCCTCTGTCTCCTGCGTAATTTATTTTCTATGAATGTCTATGGCCTTACGTATTGGACGCATTCACCTTGCAGTTGATGCTGCCACTCTTATAAGTGTAAATGCCGTCAACGCTGATGGCCTTGCTCTTCTTGCCCGTTGCGGAGATATTGATGCTTCCGCCGTTGAACGTGAAGTTGCCCTTTACCTTGATGCCGCGGCATTTCGATTCCAGTGTGGCATCGCCCGGCATATAGGTCGTTCCCGTCACGGCCATCTTGATGCTGGGTGCCGCAGCGGTGCCCGTCTGCACGAGCAGGTCGGTGCCCGCACTGATGCCCTTCGTTCCGAGTCCCGACACGGTGAGGTCAATCGAACCGCCGCTGATGGTCATCATGCTGTCGCATTTGATGCCCTTCACGTCGTCGGCCGCCACGTTGAACGCGATGCTACCACCTTCGATAAAGACCTGTCCGTTGTGTTCATCGGTGGCATCCTTGGTGGCTTCCACGTCAATGCCATCGCCCATGACGTTGGCGGCGGTGAACTTGCCGCCCTTCATCTTGAAATATTGGCCGATGTGCATCGCGTCGGACTTCGCGCCAGCCACATGAAGTCCGCCGAAGTCGGTCTTGAAGAGCGTGTATTCGTTGGAGGCGAAGGCGTGCTTGGCGTTGCCCGTCAGCGTCAGCGAACCGCCGCCCGAAAATTCGGGATGTCCCTTGACGAAGAAGCAGGCTTTCTGGATTCCCGCCACACCGTCGACAAGCGTTGACGACGTGCCGTTGGGGAGGATGACGTTGATGCGCTTGCCATTTTGAACCTCTATGGCTGCCCCGCGCTGGTTGGTCAGCACAAGATTGTTGAGGGTGAGCGTTGATTTGTAGCTACCCGTGAGCGTGAACGAACCATCGGAGGAAGTGCCACTCAGCGTGTAGCCCACTTCCCTGTCTAACGACGGAGCAGCCACGATGCTGACGTCGGCCTTGTCCACCGCAATGGTGAGCTGGGGATAGACATCGGCGGAAACGAGCAGGTATGCTCCAGAGGTGCCGTAGGTGATGCCTACGCTTTGTGGGGCAACGATGGAATTGTCGACCGTGATGCTGTCAACAGTGCTCAGGTCATAGGTGTGCCCCATCACGCTCAACGCATTGCCAGCGATGAAATCCATCGTGCCAGCCTCAGCGGCAGGAACGGCGATGGTGGTGTTTCCCGTATGGATTTTTAGTGTCTGGGCAGAAGCCGCGCAAGTGGTGGCTAAAATGATGCCAGTAAGTAAAATCTTTCTCATTTCGACCACGCTTTAAATGTTTGACTTCCCACGCGCACCAGATAGATGCCACGCGGCAGATTGGTCAGTCCGTAGGTGCGGCCGTCGAGCCCCGTGACGCTGACGGCGGCGTTGCGGCTGTTTTTCACCACGACATTTCCGTTTTCAATTGTCACGGCAACGGCGCTTTCCCCGCTGAGCGAGGCGATGGAAGTGGCGGTGGCGGCAAACTGCATGCTGGCAAGGTCGGCCAATGCCAACGAGGTGGTCTTGCCCTGACTGGTGAAGTGTGCCTGTCCGCCGGAGAAAGTGATTTTCAATCCGTTGGCGGCAAAACTCTGCTCACTGCCCGTTGCGGTGCGCAGCGTCAGAAAGTTGTATTGCTGGGCCTGGGCCGTGAGGAACAGACCGGAAGCGAACAACATGCCCATTAATAACCGTTTCATATCAGTTGGGATTTAGTAATGAACTATCAACTGGGGCTGGTTTCCCCTGCCCCTTTTTATTCGGGTATGCGCGAAGCATCATATTTTTGAGAAGGGAAGAAGGAGAAGGGTATTATATATATAATGTACCCTCCTCCCCTCTTGTTCATCTTGTTCAGAACGTGAACTTATAGCCCACGCTGATGACGTGGATATCGTCGTTGCCGTCATCGTCTGCCCCATCCTGGTAAATGTAAGCGGCAGAGATTTTGTGCTTTTTCGAGAGTTTCCAGTCGCCACCAACCGTGAGGCGCGTTTTGTCGAGCACGAGATCGTTGCTCAGGTTGTTGCTCCATTCGAAGGAGACGTAAGGCGTGAGCGGACAATTGCGGATGTTGTAGTCGGCCTCGATGCGCGAGCGGAGATAATGGGCGGTTTTGGCCTTCTTGTCGTTCTCCACCACTTCGCAGGTCATAAACTCATAGCCGTCCCAGGGATACACTTTGCCAGTATATCCCTCTTGCTTGAGGTCGCGAAAGCGGGTGCGCTTGCAGGAGGTGGCCAAACTGCGTGTCATTTGGTAGCGCTCACGCAGGCTCAGCGTGAGACGGCCGATGGCGAGCTTTCCCGTCAGGTCGGCATAGAAGCGGTGTTTGGAGCGCCAGAAGCCGTGGTCAACGTTGTAGCCGTTGAATCTGCCACTGTTGCTACCATAGTTTTTCTTGCTCTCCTGCAGATTGCGGTCGTAGATGTAGGCATAGCCGGCAGAGGCTTTGAGGAACTTGGCGGGCTTATAGGAAAAGCCCAGCGAAGCGGCCCAGCGCGAGGCTCTTTTCAGCTGCTGCTCGGCGCGGAAATCGATGCCGGCGTCGATGCTAAACTGCTGCGTGAGTTTTTTTTCGGCGGATATTTCGGTCCAGAGACCGAAGTCGTCGCCGGCCACGCCCGAAAGTGGGAAGGAGGCCAGGGCGGCAAGGGCCAGGAGGCGGGTTGTCTTGAAGATGCTCATAGGATGGTAGGAGGGTTAGTAATTATCTGCTGGTATCTTGAAAATGCGGTCGACCGATTTGATGGATTTGTGGGGGTCGTCGTAATAAACGCGAAGCATGGTCATATCGGTCAGAAAGTCGACAGCGCCCACTTCCACGCGCACAATTTTCAGTCCGAGGCGCTTCTCGAGGTCGGCCTTGAGTTCTTCATAACGCTCGGGAACGATGAGGTCTATATTGTCGTAGCGCACGAATTTGCATCCAACGCGACTCACGAGCAAATAGTTCTCTGCGCCCCAAACGGTTGTCAGCAACAGGAGGTTGGCGGCAAGGCGTTCCACCAAGCTGAGGTCGGCCTTCGTGCCGTTGAGCACGGAAAGGGCAACGAGGAAGAAGAGGTAGGTCATCTCACGGATGGGCACGCTCTCTGTTCGATAACGAATGATGCCGAAAACGGCAAACAAGCCCAAAGCCGCTCCGATTTGCAGGTTGGAACCGTCCATCAGGTAAATCAACATGAAGATGCTGATGGAGAGCAGAATGAAGGTGAAATAATAATCGCGGCGGCGTCCCTTGGGATAATAGAAGAAATGGACGATGCCCCACACGATAGCGAGGTTGAACAAAAAGCGGATACACATTTCGAGCAATCCGTCGAGGTTGCAGAAATTCTCACGTAGTAAACTTTCGAGGTAGTGCATTAGGGTGTAGAGATTGATGATTGAGGTATTGTAGATTGTCTGTATTTATCAACACTGCTTACGGGCAGGGCGGTTCATGATTTTCCCGATTTTCCGCAAGCGTGGCTTAAAGCGGTTGCGTTGCAGCGTGTCGTTGGTCACCGCCGTTCCGATGCAATATTTGCTAAAGCCAGAGGGCTTGATGCGCAGCGTCCGGAGCATCGGCAGGATGGGCGAAGGCACACGTCCGTCGCGCTTAAGCTCGATGATGACGGCGTTGTCCATTTCCGATTCCTGTCCCGTTTCGTAATTATAGAAAGAGAGGTCGAAATCAATGGTCAGGCGCTCTGTCTTGTCGAAATTGACCAACGTGATGCGCTTGAAGCGGTTGCCCAGCGTGGGCTTGATGTCGGCAAAGGAATAGCCCGACACTTCTTCGAGAAACTCCTCCCCCGCCCCGTCTTTGATGACAGCGTCGAGCGATGGCACTGGCACACGCTTCTTTCGCGTCTTCCCGTGGTTGTCTTTGTGCTTGATTTCAAGAAACGTCTGCTGCGTGTCGACATACGTACGCACCCTCACCTTCGTTCGCGGCGAATGGCCACACTGATGCGAACGAAACATTTCGTGGCTGTCGGGGGCATCCCAATAGGTCGTCTTATAGGGGCTAATGCGGTGGCCGCATATTTCCTGCGCGTAATATTGTCCTTCAGCCATGCCCAAAAGATGCTCCAACGTCGCGATATTGGTCACAAACTTGGTGTCGGTGCGATTCATCAGCCGGATGGACGACATCTCCTCCAAGGTGATTGGGGGCAGATGGCTGAGCAATTGCAGAATTTCCTTGTCCGTATTTTCTGTATTCATGGAAGTTTAAGAATTAATAACGCCGTCCCCAATGGCGAATTACCCATGCCCGATACATATATAAATGCTAACGACAATGGTGGGTCTTCCGCATACACTCCGGGCAAAGGCCTTTGAGGACATAGTTGGCCGAATGGAGGTGGAAGCCTTCGGGAAGCTCCACTTGCGGAACGGGCAGACCGCGGAGACAGAAGGTGCGGTGGCATTTCTCGCAATAAAAATGCGTGTGCAGGTCGGTCAGTCCGGCATGGACATCCTCTCCACAATGGCAACGTTCAGCACAGAGGGCATATTTAACCTGCCCCGTGCCATCTTCAACGTCATGGATGAGGTGGTGTTGCAAGAAAAGGGCGAGCGTTCGAAAGATGCTCGACTTGTCAACCGTTCCGATACGCCCCTCCAAATCCGTCAGCGAAAGGGCGCACTCGGCATTAGCAAGGGCGCGAACCACCAAGAGGCGAACCGCCGTCGGTTTGATGCCGCGATGAATCAACTGACGTTCATAGTCTTCCGTTGCATCCGCCTGTTTTTTCCCAGATTTTTCAATAGTGTCCATACAGATGGCAAAGGTAATGTTTTTCCTTAAAAAACGGGGCGAAAAACGGGGCGAAAAGACACGCGAGTTTTACATTTTAATGAAAGTCCCGTAAAAATACCCTATCACAGGGATTTTAAAAGTCCCGAAAGCAACGCGAGCCATACGTCCTTCTATAACCCATTTCCGCGCCACCTTCCTATCATTTTGCGGCTTAATAAGCCATAACGCTTTCAAATTGCAAGAAAAAGGCGGGCGACACCACAAGCGTTCAATAAGTTTTTTGTAATTTTGCAGCAAATAAACCATTCATTTAGAAAATAATATGAACGTAGCAATTGTTGGCGCCAGCGGTGCCGTAGGCCAAGAATTTCTTCGCGTATTGGCCGAACGCGATTTCCCCATCGACAACTTGCTGCTCTTCGGTTCTCAGCGAAGCGCAGGAAAAACATACACTTTCAAGGGCAAAGAATACACCGTTCAGCTGCTCCGCCACGGCGACGACTTCAAAGGCGTTGACATCGCCTTCACCTCAGCTGGTGCTGGCGTATCCAAGGAATATGCCGAAGACATCACGAAGTTTGGCGCTGTCATGATTGACAACTCGTCGGCCTTCCGCATGGAGGAAGACGTTCCCTTGGTGGTGCCTGAATGCAACGCCGAAGATGCCCTGACGCGTCCTCGCGGCATCATTGCCAACCCCAACTGCACCACCATCATGATGGTGGTTGCCCTGAAAGCCTTCGAAAAGTTGAGCCACATCAAGCGCGTACACGTCAGCTCCTACCAGGCCGCCAGCGGTGCTGGGCAGGCTGCCATGGACGAACTCTACGAGCAATACCGCCAGGTGCTCGCTGGAGAACCTGTCACAGTGGAGAAGTTCGCCTACCAGCTGGCCTTCAATGTCATCCCTCAAATCGACGTGTTCCAAGACAACGGATACACGAAGGAAGAGATGAAGATGTACAACGAGACCAAGAAAATCATGCACTCCGACGTTGAGACATCGGCCATGTGTGTCCGCGTCCCTTCTCTGCGTTCACACTCAGAGAGCATCTGGATTGAAACGGAGCGCCCCATCAGCGTTGAAGAAGCCCGCGAAGCTGTCAAGAACGGCGAAGGCCTCGTGCTCATGGACGAACCGGAAAAGAAGGAATACCCCATGCCGCTCTTCCTCGCAGGAAAAGACGATGTCTACGTGGGCCGCATCCGCAAAGACCTCGCCAACCCCAACGGCCTGACTTTCTGGATTGTCAGCGACCAGATTCGCAAGGGCGCCGCGCTCAACGCCGTGCAGATTGCCGAATACCTTGTCAAGGTGGGCAACGTGAAATAAGTATTGGAAACATATTTATAAAGGATTTATAAGGGGTGAGCTGAAAGCAATATACTAAAGGCTCATCCCAGATACAACGAAAAGGCATGCGTCTACTGGCGCATGCCTTTTCGTTCAAGAAAATATAACACCCATCGCCAAAACTCTCTCCGAAGAGCCCTGCGAAGTATTTTCAAAACATTTCTCCAACCTGTCTTTATGTCAAACAATCTTCTGCCCTTCTTTCTCATCTCGGCCTTTGTCGCCCTATTGGATATTCTGCCGTTCATTTACAAGAGGTGTCCTTGGCGCTATAAAGCGGCCGTTTATTTCCAAGTGTTTGCCACCGGCATGGTGGTGTTCTACATCTCCCCCGGCCTGCTACCCTGGTGGGCCACAGGCCTGGCCGTCGGCGTCCTGCTTGTTCTTCCGCGCCTCATCCTGCCGCCCGTTCGCGGTGCATACGCCTGGTATGCCACGCTTCTCAACAGCCTCGGCATGGGCCTCCTCTTCGCCTTCATACGCCATTCGCTGACGAAGATTGCTTTGCTGTTTGTTTAGTGTGAAGGGGGCAGACCCATTCCTTACTCCTCCTCTATCTTTTCGCGTGCAACGCCCTTCGAATCGACATACAATATGCCGGAGGGCTTTTCGTTTTTTGCGGCAGACGTGGCTTTCGGCGATGGCTGTCGGCGGGGCTGCGTCTCTGGTGCTACGCTCGACTTTTTGTCCTCCCGTTTTTCTTCGGACTTCCGCGCCGCCTCCTGCCTGCGCTGCGCCTCCTTCTCTTTTTCGGTGCTTCTACAGCATCCGTAAGTGTACACGCCAAGGATAACGATGACGGCAACTAAAAGCCAGCCCCAAGGCGGCATGTCGTTTTCGAGCAGGGAAACGGTTTTCCTTTCCTTGGGAGGATTGACAGACGAGGTGGCGGACAGGGCGCTGGATGTATCATTGCCCACTTCTGCCTCGACATACTTCGCCAGCGAATCTGCTTTTTCAGACCTGACGCCAACCGGGAGGACCACTATATGCTCCACCGTGTCATACACGATGCGGCAAGCGACAGAGTCATAATGGGCGCGGATATCCTTCGTAACAATGGTATCGTATTCCATAACCAGTGTCGGCACACTGGGAACCGATGGTGGCACTATAGGAACTCGCACTAGTGGCTTAAAGTTCGATGCTGCTTTCACAGCCTTATAAGCAGCTATCGCACCTATTCTCGCTGCACGTTGCGAATATGATGCGGCGGCAAAAGTCCAAAACATGAGGCAGAAGATGAAGATAGTTTTTTTCATAAGGAGGGTTTTAGGTTATATAAGTTATAGGGTTGGGATATATGAGGTTTTCCATCACCGAGAAGTTGCCTGACGAAGCTTCTGTCTCTGTGTTTTGTCACTTCGTAAATTTATTAATTTCCAACCGTTCCACCAAGAGAAATGCGCCGAAAAACACGGCCGTTGTCAGCTTTTCATGGAAATATGCCTGACGGGCTGGCGGGAGCGTCTGAAAGTTCAAACGGACGTGGCATTTCCTGCCAAACGTCCATCCGTGGAAATGCTGCCAAACTGTTTGTCGGACCTCTGAGAGGAAAAAGACGACTGGACTTACGCAAGCATGCAACCACCAGCGACCACTATTTTCAACGCACCCCTATGCTTCGCCTCTACAAAAGCCTGCGTTTACCGAACTTTTTCGTACCTTTGCATATCGGGCTTTTGGCTGGCACGCAACTGTCGGCAGAAGGCCTAAAAGCAATAAAAACGGAAATGGGCGGCGCATGCGTCACCTGTTTCCGACCACTTATCCAACCAAGTATATCTACTTATGTCTGAAAACTATAGCTTGAGCCATCTCAAGGAACTTGAGGCTGAGTCCATCTACATCATCCGCGAAGTGGCTGCGGAATTTGAAAACCCCGTGATGCTCTATAGCATCGGTAAAGACAGCAGCGTCATGGTGCGTCTGGCCGAAAAGGCTTTCGCACCGGGGAAACCGCCCTTCCCCTTGATGCACATCGACTCGAAATGGAAATTCAAGGAGATGCTGCAATTCCGCGACTGGTATGCCAAGGAACACGGATGGAAACTCATCGTTGAAAGCAACGAGGAGGCTTTCAAGGCGGGCGTGGGACCGTTTACGCACGGCTCGAAGGTACACACCGACCTGATGAAGACGCAGGCGCTGCTCCACGGACTTGACAAGCACCATTTCGACGCGGCCTTCGGCGGTGCCCGACGCGACGAGGAAAAGAGCCGCGCCAAGGAGCGTATCTTCTCCTTCCGCGACCAATTTCACCAGTGGGACCCGAAAAACCAGCGCCCGGAGCTTTGGGACATCTATAACGCACGCATCCACAAGGGCGAAAGCATCCGCGTGTTCCCGCTCTCCAACTGGACGGAGCTTGACATCTGGCAGTATATCCGACTTGAGAACATCCCCATCGTGCCGCTCTATTTTGCCAAGGAACGTCCCTGCGTGGAAATCGACGGACAGCTCATCATGCCCGATGACGACCGCCTGCCGGAAAAATATCGCGACCAGATACAGATGCGCAAAATCCGCTTCCGCACGCTTGGATGCTGGCCGCTGACGGGCGCCGTAGAAAGCGAGGCCGACACGATTGAGAAAATCGTGGAGGAAATGATGACGACCACAAAGAGCGAACGCACCACGCGTGTGATTGACTTCGACCAGGATGCTTCCATGGAACAGAAGAAGCGCGAGGGATATTTCTAACATCTCCAACACACACTGCCATGAAATATTATTTCATCAACACCGCCAACCAGCAGGAAGGTCCCATCGACGTGCATGAATTTGCTTCACACGGCGTGACCGACCAGAGTTTTGTTTGGCGGGAAGGCATGGCCGACTGGAAACGCGCCGGCGACTGCGACGAGCTGAAAAGCTTCTTTGAAGCCCCTGCCACGCAGATTCATCCGGCAGCCGAAGAGCCCCCTGCCGCAACCGACTGCAACGACGGCGTGCCGGCTCCTCCCTGCCATTTGACAGCGGCCATCACGGGCCTCGTGCTCATGACCATCCCCATCCCATACGTGGCGCTCCTCGGCGGTGCGGCACTCGGCATCACGGGCATCGTGCTCAACGTGTGTGCCTACAACTTCTGGAAGAAAGGCAACTACGCCGTCATGCAGCGCCTTGACGACAAAGCACGCAAGCTCTCAAAGGCTGCCCTATGGGTGGGCATCGGCACCTGGATTGTTTTCTTCACGGTGTTGCTCATCGCCTTGGCCTGCGCCTGACCATTCCCACCACTTCAGTAATGGGAATCATTACTATTAATGGACCATTACCTACCGAACTTCGAACTCCAAACACCACCGAATAAATGGGCTTATTAGAATTTAACAAACTCCCCATCAATACGCTCGTCGGCGCCGACTGGAAGACTTTCAAGGCGCTCACCGACGGACGCGAAGTTGACGCCGCATGGCGCGGCAAATACCGCCTGACGAAGGCCGTGTGCCGACTGCTCTCAACGTTGGCGCCCATCCAGGAACGCCGCTACCAGAAGCGTTTGGCCGACAAACCGCTGGAGCACGCCCCCGTGTTCATCCTCGGACACTGGCGCTCGGGAACAACGTTCGTTCACAACGTGCTCTCGTGCGACAAGCACTTCGGCTACAACACCACCTATCAGACGGTGTTTCCACACCTCATGATGTTCGGACAGCCGTTCTTCAAGAAAAACATGTCGTGGCTCATGCCCGACAAGCGCCCAACCGACAATATGGAACTGGCCGTTGATCTCCCGCAGGAAGAGGAGTTCGCGCTGGCCAACATGTGCCCGTACACGTATTACAACTTCTGGTTTTTCCCGAAATACCAGTTGGAATATTGCGACAAATACATGCTCTTCAACGACATCACGCCTGAGGAACTGAAGGTGTGGGAGGAGACATTTACGAAGCTCATCAAGATTTCGCTCTGGAACACGGGCGGCACGCAGTTCCTCTCGAAAAACCCGCCCCACACGGGCCGCGTGCGCGAACTCGTCAAGATGTTCCCCAACGCGAAGTTCATCTATCTCATGCGCAACCCCTACACCGTGTTTGAGAGCACGCGTTCGTTCTTCACCAACACCATCCAGCCGCTGAAGCTGGAGGAGTTTTCCGACGAGCAAATCGAGAAGAACATCCTCACCGTCTACGAGCGCCTCTACCACAAATATGAGGCCGACAAGGCGTGCATCCCCGAAGGCAACCTCATCGAGGTGCGCTTTGAGGACTTCGAAGCCGACGCGCTCGGCATGACGAAGAAAATCTACGACACGCTCTCGCTCCCGGGATGGGAAGAGGCCCGCACGGCCATCGAGCAGTATGTCGGGGCGAAAAAGGGATACAAGAAAAACAAATACGACTATGCCCAGCGCACGCGCGACCTCGTGGAAAAGAACTGGAAATTTGCGCTCGACGACTGGGGCTATCATTTGTAAACCGCTTTCTCACGAAACTAACCGGCACGGAATGCTGCAACGCATCCATTGACACGCATCTGCCAACCTGTTTTGAGATAACAACCAAAGAGGCAACAGCGCCTTCCGTCAAGGAAGCGTCTGTTGCCTCTTTTTTTGTCTCCATGTGGTACACCTCTCCACTCCTCCACATCCACGGACACGGATAAATCTCTGCACGGTTTTGAGCCAAATAGCATAGCGAGTACGGCATCGCTGCAAGGTGCACCGCGCGAACATTTGGCAAAGGTCTGAGGCGAAGCACTGTAGCTCACTTTGCTCGCAAAGTGAGGGGGAACGAAT
>ERZ773112.1475-NODE-1475-length-13276-cov-4.497239_pt1 | contig 13276 bp, 11 predicted proteins | sample MGYA00580566_ERZ773112 | MGnify/ENA primary metagenome ERZ773112 (study PRJEB29015, sample SAMEA2737842) | human gut metagenome | biome: human gut; feature: human-associated habitat; material: faeces | place: China | collected 2012 ... | reverse complement strand
TGGGTTCCTAACTTTTTCCGTAACTTTTCCCAGAAAACTCTTGCATCGCAGAAACCGTGTAATAAATGGTGTCCTGATAGATCTTCAGATCCGCACTTCCCGCGGCTGAAACCGGACACATACCGGAAAAGCAGCCGATCACCAGCAGCAACGCCAGCAAAACGAACAAACTTTTCCGTCCGATCTTTCGCAAGGATCCCTCCCCTGCCTTTCTGTCCCAATGCTTTGTCAACGCTGTGAAAAACCTGTCAGCAGGCTTTCGGCAACACCGCACAGAGCTTTATTTTCTCATTTTTATTATACCATATTGGAAACAGATACGTCAACCATTTTTCGCAGATTTTTTCAGGGAACACCGACAGGGCATATAAAAAGCGGCATGACGAAACCGCCATGCCGCTTCTTTTGCAATGTGGTAACGAACAGAAACCTGTCCGTTCAGAACGCTACGCGAACTTATGCCAGTTCAGCGAAGAACTTGATGGTGCGAACCATCTGGCTGGTGTAGCTGTTCTCGTTGTCGTACCAAGAAACAACCTGTACTTCATACAGATCATCAGCGATCTTGGAAACCATGGTCTGAGTTGCATCGAACAGAGAACCGTACTTCATGCCGATAACGTCAGAAGAAACGATCGGTTCTTCGTTGTAGCCATAGGACTCAGTAGCAGCAGCCTTCATAGCAGCGTTGATGCCGTCAACAGTTACGTCTGCACCCTTGACAACAGCAGTCAGGATAGTGGTAGAACCAGTCGGAACCGGTACACGCTGTGCAGAACCGATCAGCTTGCCGTTCAGTTCCGGAATAACCAGACCGATTGCTTTTGCAGCACCTGTGCTGTTTGGAACGATGTTAACTGCTGCAGCACGGCTTCTTCTTAAATCGCCTTTTCTCTGTGGTCCGTCAAGTGTCATCTGATCGCCTGTGTAAGCGTGGATTGTGCACATGATACCGGATTTGATTGCAGCAAGGTCATTAAGTGCTTTAGCCATTGGAGCTAAGCAGTTTGTTGTACAGGAAGCTGCGGAAATGATCTTATCCTCTGCAGTCAGAGTCTTCTCATTTACGCTGTAAACGATAGTTGGCAGATCGTTGCCAGCTGGTGCGGAAATAACAACTTTCTTAGCGCCTGCATCGATATGAGCCTGGGATTTTGCTTTGGAAGTATAGAATCCAGTACACTCCAGAACTACATCAACACCGATCTCGCCCCAAGGAAGATTAGCAGCATCTTTCTCAGCATAAATTTTGATAGTCTTGCCATCAACAGTGATGGAATCCTCGCCAGCCTCTACAGTGTGCAGATTCTCGCCGATTTTTCCAGTGTATCCGCCCTGAGCGGTATCATATTTTAATAAGTGAGCTAACATCTTAGGATCTGTTAAGTCGTTGATTGCAACTACTTCGTATCCCTCAGCTCCGAACATCTGTCTGAATGCAAGACGTCCAATACGTCCAAATCCATTGATTGCTACTTTTACTGCCATGATTTAGTCCTCCTAAAGATAAATTGTATTACTGTATATAACAGTTACATTTTTCTTGATAAATCTTATCATTGTTTAAGATTTATCAACTGTAATTTATTGTACTAAATTCAGAACAAAAATTCAATCCCCTTTTTTCACTTTATTTTTCTGAAAACCGGGGCCCTTTTTATGAATTCTGCATAATATTTAAAACCACATGCTTCGAGAATATTGTCAACTATGTTAAAATCATACCCTACATGCTCTGGTTTATGTGCATCTGCGCCGACGGTGATGATCTCTCCCCCCAGCTTTTTGTATCTTTTTAACACATCCGGATGCGGGTGTGCAAAAGGAAGGCCATACTTCAGTCCTGCTGTATTGACTTCCAGTCCTTTTCCGTGTTCAATAAGATACCGCAGGATTTCATCTATTTCATCCGCAAATCTGCCGTAAGAATATTCCTGTTCCCGATGTTTTCCATAACGTACCACATAATCCAGATGTCCGAGCACATCAAAATCCGCTACAGCCCTGATATCGGCTATTGTCTCCCGAAGTGCCATCCGGTAGGCCTCTTCATCCGAAATCCCCTCAAAGAACTCAGGATAATAAGGATCCTTCCCGCCAACCACATGCATGGATCCGATCACAAAATCATACGGATTTGCCGCGGTAAATGCTTTTGCTTTCTTCGCAAGGTGTGGCTGAAGTCCAAACTCCACACCGATCCGGATATCCAGCTTCTCTTTATACTTTTCCTTCAGTGCTCCAAGCTCTTTAAAATAGGTTTCCGGATCAAACACAAATTCAATATCATCACAAAAATAATCAATATCTTCATGATCCGTAAAACAGATTGCTTCCAGTCCTTTATCGATTGCTGCAAGAACCATATCTTCCGGTTTTGCCTCTGAATCTCCGGAAAAATAAGTGTGCATATGGCAGTCCGCTCTCATATTTTGCCCTCCTTGTCATTCTTCATGTGTAAATCCACCCGGCTTTCCCGCAAATCATTTGTTGGATTGCAGTACGGTCCCAATATACCAAAAAACAGAACAATTCTGAGCTATCCCAGAATTGTTCCGCCTCCAAGTACATAATCTCCATCATACAGTACCAGTGCCTGCCCCGGTGTAACCGCTCTCTGCGGTGTCTCAAAGATGCACTCTATCTCATCTTCTCCCGTTTTGCGGACTGTGCACCAGTCCCCTTTATGGTTGTATCTGATTTTAGCAAATACGCGCATCTCACCTTCCAGATCCTCTACTGTCATAAAGTTCAGCTTATTTGCACGGACCCGCGTCGTCATCAGATCTTCATTCGTCCCTATCACAACTTCATTCGTATCCGGACGGATCTCAAGCACGAATGCCTGATACCCAAGAGAAAGTCCAAGTCCTTTTCTCTGTCCGATCGTATAGTGGATGATTCCTTTATGCCGTCCCAGGATCTTTCCGTCCGGTGTTACAAAATTACCTTCCGGGATTTTCTGGTCACTTTCTTCTTCAATAAAAGATGCATAATCGTCATCGGATACAAAACAGATATCTTGACTGTCCGGTTTGTTCGCAATCTGCAATCCGATCTCTTTTGCGATCTCGCGGATCTGGTCTTTTTCGTATTCACCGACAGGCATCAGCGTTCTTCTCAGCTGATCCTGGGTAAGATTATAAAGCGCATAGGTCTGGTCTTTTGACCAGGTTGCCGAATGCCGGATCGCATAGCGTCCGTTCGGCAACTGTTCTACTCTCGCATAGTGACCTGTTGCAATATAGTCTGCTCCGATCTCCATGCTCCGTGTAAGAAGAGATTCCCATTTTACATAACGGTTACACGCAATGCACGGATTTGGTGTCCGGCCATGCAAATATTCATCCACAAAATAATCGATTACCTTCTCCTGAAAATCCTTCTTGAAATTCATCACATAATACGGAATGCCGATCTGTGCCGCAACTTTTCTGGCATCATCTACCGCGCTGAGTCCACAGCATCCGCCGTTTTCTTCCTGTATTTTCGATTCTTCGTCCTGCCAGATCTGCATCGTCACACCGATCACATCATATCCCTGTTCTTTTAGAAGATATGCCGCTACCGATGAGTCGACACCACCTGACATTCCGACTACCACTTTCTTTTTTGCCATTCTCTTTTCTCCTGCAGAAAATTCTAATACTCTTCCTCTTCTGCTTCTTCACCTTCACTGATATCGTTCTTCGGCTTCTGGAGTCCTTCGATCTTGATCCCGTGCTTCTCTGCATAATCCCACAGTGCTGCATGGATTGCCTCCTCTGCCAGTAAAGAACAGTGTACCTTAACCGGCGGCAGTCCGTCAAGTGCTTCCATAACGGCTTTGTTTGTTACCTGCATTGCTTCTGAAATATGTTTTCCCTTTACAAGTTCTGTCGCCATACTGCTTGTTGCAACAGCCGCGCCACATCCGAATGTCTTAAATTTTACATCATTAATAATTCCGTTATCATCAATATCAAGGAATATTCTCATAATATCACCGCATTTTGCATTTCCTACAGTACCCACGCCGCTTGCGTTCTCAATCTCACCTACATTACGTGGATGCTGAAAATGATCCATTACTTTCTCTGTATACATTGTAAATTCCTCCTAAAGCTGTATTTTCTATCGTATTATTTATTCTGTTTTTTTGCAAAATCTTCATAAAGCGGTGACATTCCGCGTAAATCGCTTACAATTGTCTTAAGCTGATCTACTACATAATCAATGTCTTCTTTTGTGATCTCTTCATTCAGAGTCAGGCGCAGAGATCCATGCGCAATCTCGTGCGGCAGTCCGATTGCAAGAAGTACATGGGATGGATCAAGAGATCCGGATGTACATGCAGATCCACTGGATCCACAAATTCCTGCCATATCAAGACGGATCAGCATAGATTCGCCCTCAATGAAACGGAAGCAGAAGTTTGCGTTATTTGGCAGACGGTCTGTCGGATGTCCGTTCAGCTTGGTGTACGGGATTTCTTCCATCACACGTTTGATCAGATAATCTCTCATCTCGCGCTCTTTTGCTGTACGTTCTTCCATCGTAGCGATAGCACGTTTTGTTGCTGTACCGATTCCAACAATACCCGGAACATTTTCTGTACCTGCACGACGTTTTCTTTCCTGTGCCCCACCATGAACAAAGGAACGGATCTTCACGCCTTTTCTGATATAGAGGAATCCGATTCCTTTTGGTCCGTTCAGCTTGTGTCCGCTGGCACTTAACATATCAATATGACATTCATCTACATTAATCGGGACCTGTCCGAAAGCCTGTACGGCGTCTGTGTGGAACAGGATACCATGTTTGTGGGCGATCTCACCGATCTCTTTGATCGGTTCAATTGTTCCGATCTCGTTGTTTGCATACATTACAGAGATCAGGATGGTATCCGGGCGGATTGCTGCTTCCACATCTGCCGGATTTACTTTTCCGTATTCATCCACAGCAAGATAAGTCACTTCAAACCCACGTTCTTCCAAATAAGCTGCTGTATGCAGGATCGCATGATGTTCGATCTTGGTTGTGATAATATGTTTTCCTTTATTCTGATAAGCCTCAGCGGTTGCTTTGAGTGCCCAGTTGTCAGACTCTGATCCGCCGGCTGTAAAATAAATTTCGTTGCTCTTTGCACCGAGTGCGTTTGCGATTCTTTCTCTCTGTTCTGCCACAACATCTTTGTTATGGGATGCGAAGCTGTAGATCGCAGAAGGATTGCCATACTGCTCTGTAAAATATGGCAGCATTGCTTCCAGAACTTCTGGTGCAGTTTTTGTTGTTGCTGCGTTATCCAAATAAATTAATTTACTCATCTTTTTGTCCTTCTTTCTTTACTTCTTTATTCATTTCCACAAGGGTATTTATCATAATACTGTCTACCGTCTGTGCCATGCTTTCATTGACTTTCTTCCAGACATATTTCGTGATACAGCTGCCCTGGATCTCGCAGCTGTCTTCCGAATGAAGTGCTGCACAAGTCGCAGGTTCCAGGTCTCCTTCAAGTGCTCTGAGTACATCACCAACAGAAACTTCCGCCGCATCCTTTGCCAGCCGATATCCTCCTCCCGCTCCACGGATACTCTTGACGAGACCTGCCTTTTTCAGCTTCGCCATGAGCTGTTCCAGATATCGTTCCGATATCTCCTGCCTAGCTGATATACTGCTGATGGAAACCGGTTCTTCTGCGCCATAACACGCAAGATCGATAAAGGCGCGCAAACCATAACGACCCTTCGTTGAGATCTTCAATCCATCACCTTCTCTTTATTTTTTATATCCCACTGTTTTACTAGGATTTCTTGCAAATTGAGGATATCACCTCTGTTATGTTCTGTCAAGGCTCTTTCTTGCATATATTTTAAAACAAAAATGCCTTTGGAGCTGCTATGTCACAAAAACATTTTCTCCTGAAAGGAACTTTTATCCTTACTGTAGTCGGCATTCTCACCCGTGTAATGGGATTTTTTTACCGTATTTTTCTCAGCAGATCTTTCCCTGCAGAAGAAATCGGTCTGTATCAGCTGATTTTCCCTGTCTACACACTTGCTTATGCTGCAACTTCAGCAGGGATCGAGACGGCTCTGGCGCGCCTGGTTGCCGCCTCTTCTGCAAAAAAGCAGTCTGCAAAAGCTTATTCTTACCTGAAAGCAGCACTGCTTTGTTCTCTTTTTCTTTCCATCTGCTGTCTTTTTCTGTTGCAGAAAAATGCTGTTTTCCTCACCACAGTCATACTTGGTGATCCCCGATGCGCCTCTCTCATCTTCCTGATAGCATATGCACTTCCATTTGCAGCTCTGCACAGTTGCAGCTGTGGTTACTTTCTGGGGCTCAAGCAGATTCGGCTTCCTGCCCTCTCCCAATTATTTGAACAGCTGGTCCGGATCTTTTTTGTTATCTTCCTCTATACAACCGATGCTCATACCGCTTTTACACCATCTGTCGCAATTGCTGTCCTCGGAATTGTCGGTGGTGAAATTGCAGCCACTTTTCTTTGCATCCATAAGCTCAGAACTGCCGGGCAACCTTTCTCCCCACACCGGGAGCCGGCTCTTTCTGCTGTTCCTCCCCTGCTTTTTTCTGCCCTTCCACTGACCGCAAGCAGAGTCCTTCTGAATCTTTTTCAGAGTCTGGAAGCAATTTCTATTCCACTTGCCCTGCAAAAGTATGGAATGAGTATCTCCGCTTCTCTTAGCACCTACGGAATTCTGACCGGAATTGCCCTTCCCTGCATTTTATTTCCATCTGCCCTCACCAATTCCATCTCCACAATGCTCCTCCCCGAAGTTGCCAGTATGCCGGATGCTCAGAAAAAGCATGCTCTTCCGCAGCTTTTACGGAAAGTTATTTTTTTCTGCCTGTTTCTTGGTTTTGCCTGCCTGCTATTTTTCTTTATCGCATCCGGCTTTATCAGCAGACGGATCTTTCATACACCAGAAGCCGGAAATTATATCTTAACACTAGCATTTATCTGTCCTTTTCTTTATAGTAACACCGCACTGATCAGTGTGTTAAATGGTCTGGATCTTGCCGGAAAAACTTTTCTGATCAATCTGTTTACCCTGGCAGTACGAATCTGTGGTGTTCTGTTTCTGATTCCGCAGTTCGGGATTCTTGGCTATCTGTGGGCACTGCTTGCAAGCCAGCTTCTTACATTTGGCTGCTGCATGTTTCTCCTGATAAAACAAGGGCGATAAAAAACGGCAGAAAGTCCTCTTTACCGAATTGTTCAGTAAGAGGGATTTCTGCCATTTTCTATCACCTGACGCTAAAATGTGGCGAACACATTCTTGCTATGTAAGAACCTTCACAAACCAGCGGACAATCTCGGGGTTTAAATATACCTCAGACAAAATTCCCGCCACGATCATCATAACAGTAAATCCTGTTTTTGTTCCATTCCATTCACTTTGCGGATAACGATAATAATACCGGATCAATAGAAGATATGCCGGTACATAAAAAATATATTGCGGGAAAATACCGGCAATACACAACAGCATTCCGCAAAGGCCCATCCTTAAAACTGCCGCCACAGACAGTATCCCGGCTGCAAAGCCTGTCCAAAGGAGGATTCCGGCTGCTGTCAGTCTGCGAAACCCCAGATTTGCCACACAGACCGCTAACGCCAGAGGCATCACTCTCCATCTGAGCAGGTACCACAGGTAATCTTCATTTATGATTTTCACCTGTGTATACTGATTTAGAAAATATTCATGGAAAATTCCAGTCATCGTAACATAATTTTTCGCAATAAAATTAGCATATAAGATACCCATTCCAAAACCGATCAGATATAGCATGGGCAGCTGATATTTCTTCCGATAAAATTCCACATTCCGGCCTCCAATAATTTCACATAGTTCATTATATGACCGGAGTTGTCAATTATGCGTTCACTTTATCTGTTATACTTTGCATCATAGGCAAGGATAGCAGCTACAGTCTTGGAATCTTCAATCTTTCCTTCAAAGATCATCTGCTTCAATTCTTCAACCGTATGTGCCTCTACATTCACAAATTCATTCTCATCCAGATGCTGATGGGTACGGATCAGGTTTCGTGCCACATAAACTTCGATTTTTTCGTTGCAAAGTGCTACAGTTGTTCGAAGCGTGATCAGCCATTCCAGATCATCACTGCGATATCCGGTCTCTTCTTCCAATTCTCTTGCCGAACAGTCTCGTCCCGGTTCATCTGCTTGGTCCAGCCCTCCTGCTGGAAGCTCCAGTGTAAAGCGGTCCAGTGCATTCCGGTACTGTCTTACCATCAGGAGTCTGCCATCATCCATCACAGGAATCACAGCAGCAGCCCCTTTGTGGTGGATATAGTCCCACACCTCATGATTTCCATTGGAAAACTCCATATAATCTTTGTATACATCAACAATTGTTCCCTGATATACCCTTTCTCTTTTTACACGTTTGATTTCTTTTTTCATCCGTTTTCCTCTTCCTTTTCACACAACTATGAGAAACACGCTCCGCGAGTTTCTCAAGTTATCGCGGCAGTCGCCAAGGTCTCGTGCAAGCACGGACTTTGGCTCGTTGCCCGCGTAAATTAAAAGAGCTGTCGTACGACAGCCCTTTCATAAGAAAAGATTATTATTATGTTTATAAATCAAGTTTTTTCTTCAATTCTTCACGAATCTCATATGCGCTGAATCTCATTGGAATTTCGTAAGTCTCATCCTCACTGTGCTGTGGATCCCATACCTGTGCATAGAATGGGTTCTTTCTTGCAATCTTCGGATAAGCCCAGCTCTTCTTCATACATTCCGGACACCAGTGTCCTCCCTGAAGAGCCGCATTTACAGATAAATCAAATTCGTGTCCGAACGCACATTTCCATTTTACAGGAGTATAGATATCTTCGATTTCTCCGCCAAGATACTCGCCTCCTCTGAATTCTGCCGCTTTCTGCAGATCTTCAGCTGTCAGATTCTCAAGATCTTTGCTTTCATCATATCCGTGATCAAGGAATGTTTCTTCTTCGCTTGGACGATGAAGTTCGAATTTTGTTCCGATCAATTTGTGTTTTTCTTCCAAAGATCCGTAGAATGCCTGAATCCATTCGGTTTTATTATTTTCTTCTGCCCATCTTGGTCCCATTTCTTTTGAAGCTATCGCTTTATTTTTTTCCTTTAACTGCTCAATATTCGGAAGCATTGCCGCAACCATTGGGTTCTTGAAGAGACGTCTTGCTGTGTTTTCAACTTTTTCCCAATACTCTTTTCCAGAAATGCAACGGAAGTGGAGATAATTTTCCAAAACATCTGCATCTGTATAGTACTGTCCATGGAAGTTAAATCTTGCCATCTGCTGTGGTTCATAAATATCTTCAAAATTATAACCCATCGGATTCAGATTAAGATTCATGAATTCCCATGTAGTCTTACGGAATTCTTTTCCACTACTTAAGTTATATGCTTTTCTCCAGAAGCTTTCATCTACCCAGTCTTCACATAAGTTTGCCATACAGATACCAGACTCAATCTGTGTGCTCCACTCCAATACATTGTTCGGTGGCTGATGGAACATGATTGGTTCCTGAGCTGCCGTCTCTGCACTTGGATGCTGACCAGTCTGGCGAATGGATACCCAGTATTTTAATCCGCAATCATACAATGCTGCCTCAGTAAATACTTTTGACAATGCATAGTAATCGTGAATAGACGGGTTCATCGGATCTCCAACTCTACCAAAATGTACCGGTTCCAGTCTGCTTCCTGTCATAGCAACTGTTCCGACATATGCCAAATGAACTTTATCCGGATCTGGCTGCTCTTTAATTGCTTTTATGATATTTAATGTTGATCCGATATTTGTATATAATGTCTCTTCCGGATATTTATCCGCTGCCGGAGATACCATTGCGCCAATATGTAATACATAATCACAACCATCTACGCATTTTTTGATTGTGTCGTAATCTGACATGTCTCCCCATACAACTTCAAGTGCAGGACACATATGTTTCTTTGCAAATACACGATTCTTATCGGATGGTCTGAGCAGCGCACGTACTTTGAATCTGTTTGGTCTTGCCAGCAACTGTTTCAGTGTCTGGCCTCCCATCATTCCGCTCGCACCTGTTATGAAAACAAGTTTTTTCGGTTTTGATACATCTCTGTGCACATCCTCACGGTCAAATGTAAGTGCTGCATCCATTGCTTCTCTGGTTGCATTAATTGCACGTCTTGCCATTGCTGCATCACCGATCTCAAAGTAGCCGATTCCGTTTTTATAACATGTCTCTGCAAGAGCACTTCCGTCACGTTTCTTAGCACCGATTGCAAGTACTGCCGTATCACATGGGAATTCAACTTTTTCTCCGTCTTTTTCGCCGATCACAACATTGTCACCGATTTCAGTTACTTTTACGGATGTAACCGGGATAATGCCGGATTTCTGGATTTCTTCACCCATACATATTTTTCTTGTTGTTCCCATATCAGAACAGATATCCGGAAGCATTTCGAGAACGCTTACTTTCGCTCCCTTTTCTGCCAGATATTCTGCTGTTTCCATGCCGACCATACCGCCACCGATCACAACAACATTTCCTGTAGCTTCTGCTTTACCGTCTAATACATCATGAGAATCTTTTACAAATGCCTTATCCACGCCCGGAATCGGAGGAATGATTGACTCTGCACCGATTGCGTTCATAACAGTATGAGGTTTGATTTCTTCAATCATTTCCGGTGTAACTTTTGTATTCATACGAATATCAACGCCCAGTCGTTCTGCCTTCTTAGCCATTGAGATTGCCGCCGCTTTCATTTCTTTCTTACGCGGTGCCTCACCTGCTGTTAAGAACTGACCACCAAGTGTGTCTGTCGCTTCGCAGAGAATCGGATCATGTCCTCTCTTCTTCAGGATAATTGCAGCTTCCAGTCCTGCAATACCTCCGCCGGCTACAAGTACTGTCTCTGGTTTTTCTGTCGGATAGATCTCACATTCTTTTTCACGTCCAAGTGCCGGATTACGAAGACATGTAATACATTCCATATCCATATTTTCAAATCCGTCATAACATCCCTGATTACAGCCAACACAGTAATCGATATCATCTGTTTCTCCTGCTTCTGCCTTCTTACAGAAGTCTGGATCTGCAAGCTGCGCACGTCCCATAACAACCATGTCAACTTTATCTTCTTCCAGTATCTTTTCTGCAAGTTCAGGTGTATTGATTCGTCCAACTCCGATTGTCAGCATTCCTGTTGCTTCACGGATTTTAGCTGCATTGTCAACATTGAATCCCTGTGGAAGATCTACAGGAGGAACTTCGAATTTCAATCCATTTGACAAAATATTTCCTCTGGAAACATCCAGAACGTCAACACCTGCTTCCTGTGCAAGTTTACAGAATTTGATTACTTCTTCGATTGTAAGTCCACCTTCAAGATAATCATCATGTGCATCGATTCTCATTAACAATGGCATACCCTCCGGCATATTCGCACGGATTGCACGAATACACTCTAATGGGAATTTTGCACGGTTTTCAAAAGATCCGCCATACTCATCTGTTCGTCTGTTAATTCCACCGGACAAGAAAGAGTGTGGCAGGTAGGTATGTGCACAATGGAATTCAATACAGTCATATCCTGCCTGAACTGCGCGGTTTGCAGCCTTTCCATAAGCATCTACTACAACCGGAATCAATTCTTTAGGCATTCCCGGAATTGTGATTTCTGCACTGATCGGCATATCACTTGGGATAATGATCTGCGCTGCACGGTCAGAAGAAACTGCCAGAGCTCCAAGCCACAACTGAACGCCGGCCTTACCACCTTCTGCATGGATTGCATCTGTTAATCTTTTCATACCCGGAATATACTCGTCTTCACTAAGGGATAAGAAACGTTTTGGTGCTGCTGGTGTGTAAACACTTGTAACTTCGACAATGTTTAATCCACTTCCACCTTTTACACGAGCCACATGATAATCGATCAGTTTGTCTGTAACTTCACTTCCGTCACCTGAAAATTTCGTTCCCATAGCCGGAAGAATAATACGGTTCTTTAATTCCATATCTTTTATTTTTATAGGACTAAATAACTTCTCAAACACAAAAATCAGCCTCCTTTTTCTTATTTCATTTTCCAAGAATGCTCCATCATTCTTGCTACGAGTTTTGCGTTACCTATAGTTTACACTGTACAGATGAATGAACGTCAATGACACATTATTGCCAAACTTCATGCCCTACTTTTTACTTTTTTCCAAACTACATTAGTTAAAATCCCCATGAGAAATCTTTTATCGGAAAACAGGGCCATTTTCTCTGTACAGTTGACTGTACGCTTTAGAATAAGTATACTGAAATTATACAGATAACGTGACAAGGAGGATACGTTATGAGAATGCAGGAAATCTGTAAAATCAGCGGATTTACAAAAAGAAATATTCACTATTATATTAAGGAAGGATTACTTTCTCCTGCTTCTGATGTTCAGAACGGTTATTATGATTTTTCAGAGGAAGAAGTGAAGCGACTATCTTTAATACGTCTGTTTCGTAATGCCGGCCTTTCTATTTCCGTGATCAGATCTATTATGAATACGCCTGACAGCACCGGACTATATTTAAATCAGCATATCAAAGAGCTCCATAAAGAAAAGGAACGTTTAGAAGGAATTTTATCTGCTATGAATGATCTTTTCGAACGCCTTCCGGTTAACACAGATATTGATAAACTATATGCCTTAGGAACTCAGATCCATATTCCTGAAATATGCTCTTATCCGGAAAGTGATTCTTTTGATGCAAATGATAAGCTTCAGGTTAACCGGATCTTGTGGGTTCATTTCCTTCCCGAACCACCGTTGACCGAGTACCAGGAATTTTTGTGGCAGAAATTAAATCATCTTACAAACATTCAGTATAATGAAAACTGTCGCAAGATTCGTCAGTTTCTTCATACACTTGACATTACTGACATTGACAGACTTTTCAAAAAGAAAGACAAGCATATCAACTATGTAGCATCTTTAGATCACGACGGCTGTTTGCAATATGCCGAAGAAATGAAAAACAGAATCCGTGCGTTTATGAAAAATAAAGAAAATATTGATGCCTGGAAACGATATTACTCTCTGTATATTTATCCGGAAATTCAAATCTACGACAGTGAGATTTGTTCTATCATGTTAGAAATCAGTCCTCTTTTTGTTGATTATTGCACGAACATTCATCTCACCTGTGAAAGAGTCTACGTTTGGCTCCTTCTTCCTGGGCTATCTGCTCAATAGTGCGAAGACGGGACGCTTGCTCAACAA
>ERZ773112.1474-NODE-1474-length-13278-cov-10.123421_pt1 | contig 13278 bp, 15 predicted proteins | sample MGYA00580566_ERZ773112 | MGnify/ENA primary metagenome ERZ773112 (study PRJEB29015, sample SAMEA2737842) | human gut metagenome | biome: human gut; feature: human-associated habitat; material: faeces | place: China | collected 2012 ... | reverse complement strand
TTTCTATCCATACCACCGGGGCGGCTGCCCCGGCAGGAACTTTTCTCTTATTATAGCACCAATCTTGTGAAATCACAATTTATTCTTGTATCCTGCCGCTGATACCGTCTGGATTGGTTTTCCTTTCTTTTTTGTTCCCTTTAATTAGCCATGAACTGCTTGATCCCCTGGGATTTTGCACCTGGGTTATCATTTCCGTAACCTTCGAGAAGGTTTACAACACCCCATGCGCCCAGACCTGCGCCCAGGGCGATCACAAGGATCTTCAAAGTATCAATCGCGCTTGCAAAAAATGCCATAATGTTCCTCCTTTAATTTCAGAAATTTTAATTTGTGATATGGCCGTATCAGGCCGGAAACAAAAAAAGCCGCCGCACTGTTTTTAGAAAAAAATCTGTTTCAAACAGCACGGCGGCATGGGGCAGGAAAAATCCTGCGGTTATTTACTTTTCAGGGAGAATCACGAATCCTCAAAATATCCTCCTTTCATCGTGACAAAAACAAAGCCTGCCAGGGCGTCATGCTTTGACAGGCAGGAACAACTCTATAAAGTCTGGGAAGCCAGATCTTCGGCTGTGACTTCATAATTACGGTATCGTTCACCGGGACGCATCGGCATCCGGGTAGAAAGAAACTTTTCGATATTAAAAGCGTTCTTCTCATTAAAATCGGAAAGCAGTTTGTAATTTGGGTGTTTGGTTATATCGTATTTCCGGGAGAGGAACGGCCGCACACCCCTGATCTGCAGCAGACATTTGCCCCCGTCCATAACTGCCAGTTCATCCACCGACATCAGGTCCTTTCCCAGCTTTTGAAAATTTTGTCCGTGGGATTCCTGATTTCCCTTTGTGACACTGGTGTTATACAGATCAATAGTCTCTTTCCCTAATAGGGAGTTCCAGCTTTTTAAGGTAGTTTCTTCTTTGCCTCCTAAGAAAAGAGAGGCGTCACAGTTACCGATGATGGTGTCCATGTTGTCTTTATACAGGGCTTTGAGCTGGCTTTGCGCCTGCAGCACCAAGCAGGCAGAGATCTCACGGCTTCGGATGGTCGCCATAAGACGCTCCAGGTTCGGGATCTGCCCGATATTTGCCGCCTCGTCGATCAGGCAGCGCACATGGATGGGAAGCCTGCCCCCATATACATCATCCGCCCGCTCGCATAAGCGGTTAAACAAAATGGAATAGATCAGACTGATCAAAAATGCAAAGGTTCCGTCCGTATCACTCATAATAAGGAAAAGAGCGGTCCGTTCATCCCCCAGCATATCCAGATCCAGCTCGTCATACATGGTAATTTCCCTGACTTCTTTAATGTCAAAAGGAGCCAGTCTGGAAGCACAGGAAATAAGGATCGACTTCGCTGTTTTTCCGGCAGCGAGCTTATATTTTTTATATTGACGCAGGGCAAAATGATCCGGGTCTTTCTGTTCCAGAGCGTCAAAGAGAAGGTCAACGGCATTTTTGAATGACTCGTCATCCTCACGGACCTCCATTGCGTTCAGCATTTCTACCAGTGTGGCAAAATTCTGTTCGTTTACCGGAGCTTCATAGTAGATATATCCGATCAGTGCCGTATAAAGCAAGGTTTCTGCTTTGACCCAGAAATCGTCTCCGGCTTTTCCTTCGCCTTTGGTATTGGCGATCAGGGTAGTGACGATCTTCAGAATATCTTTCTCGGAATGAATGTAGGCGAATGGGTTAAAGTGCATACTTTTCTGAAAATTGATCGTATTGAATACCCGTATTTTATAGGGCTCATAGATAATCTTTCCTTTTTCATTACGCATAGGCTTTCCGTCCTTGTCCAGCTTTGGTGTGCCTCGCTGCAACATCTTTCCGCATTCCACAAGGACTGTACCTTTCGGATCGGTGACGACGTAGGAACTGTGCATTTGCATCAGATTGGGCTTGATGAAAAAGCGCGTTTTTCCCGAACCTGATCCTCCGACTACCAGTACATTTTTATTTCTTGCATTGGCCGGATTTTTGGGCCGTCCGTTTAACATCAGTCCTTCACTTTGGGTAAGAATGATATTGTTTTCCGGCTTTGGGTCCATAAATGGGGCAATATCGGCTTTATTTCCCCATCTTGCAGAACCATATTCCACATTTTTGCGGTATTTCTTAGCGTCTTTCCCTCTAAGATAGACTGCCAGCCGCATAATGGCTGCACCGCATAAACCAATCAGCCAGTCCATTGCCGCTCCCGGCCACATACTCTGAAACGCAAGGGCAAAGCCTTCGGACAGTCCTAACAGCTTTTGGGAAGCGTCTGCTCCGGGAGCCAGACGCACCGCCTCGCCCAGCTTGGCAAATACCAGAAGGAACAGAATATAAGGCAGATGGAGAATGACCTGTTTTTTCAGTGTTTCTGCATCAATCTTCATCGTTCCGGTCCTCCGTGTTCTTTGTTCTTTACACGGTCACGGCCAAGCGACTGCGCCAGTTCTTTGAACTTATGAAGCTGTGTAAGCAGCGACGGTCTGGTGCTGCGTGTAAGGTCTTTCTTCGTATATTCCTTAAAAGCTGCCGTCAGTGCATCCGCCTGGTTTGCCTTGAAATATACCGTCCATTTTGGGGGATCGGTCCCAAGTTCCTTTTCTATATGGTAGCGTACCTGATGTTTCCTGGCATACCGTTCAAAAGAGCGGATTCGCCCTGAAACTTCAATGGTATTGGCTCCGGGGTCTTTATAAGTCAGCCGCTTCATGCTGTTGCGCCCGACTTTTGGCATTGTGCGTTCCTGTTCCATCTTTTGGAGTACCGCAGCAATAGCCGCACGCAGTACCCGCCCTGACAGTTTTGCTGCCTGTATAGAAACAGAAACCGTTCGTTGTTCGAGATCTTCCTGCAAGAGCATCCTCCTTTCTGATAAAATCGGTATTTATAATATGGAAATAACTTTTTACCGGCTTTCCCCAAGAACCTGCTGTCGGGAAGCGTGTTCAAAGGCTTTTGCTGCCTGATCGACCTGAATTTTAGCATGTTTCAAAAGCGTCTTGATGATCGTAGCCGGGCGTTCCTGTTCCTCCAGATGATCGACCATCCCTTTGCACTCATCCGGGAGGTATTCCGCCATATCTTTCAACACATCGGAAAAGTTACCCATAAAGCCCCAGCAGCTATCCGACAGCTCCCCGTTTTTATAAAGCTCAAACCCATAACATTCGCCATGCAGATAGGAATCGTAAGCGGCGACTTCACTGCGCATCAGTGCGTCCGCTTTCTGCCGGATGGCGCCGGTCATCTTGTCAGCGTCAAATTCCTTTAGGGCATCTTCTTTGGAAACATAGATCCAGCCGACCTGTCCGCTGTCCCATTCTGCATGAGGGGCCCTGCCTGAGAAACTTTCTGTACTCATGGCAAGACCTGAGTGGTCGTAGAGATAGAGGGGGAGCATCAGATACTTTTCCGAAATTACTTTCTGCATTGCTTCATCGATCGCCCGTTCCTCTGTCTTTGGTCCATGCCGGAAACGGCTGCTTACAATGTTTACCATCCGTTCATAGCGTTTCATGCCGGCTTCATCATGTCCTACGGTATCTAAATACATTTCCCGCAGGAAGTCGTCTTTGTCCATATAGTTGTGATGGTCGCCCAGCGCATAGCGGGGATGGAAGCATACCATCGTCCCAAAATGTTCATCTACCTCACGGGGAGAGATCAGAATATCGTCCGGCTGCACCATAAGGGCATAAGGTTCATTTACTGCCATTAACATAATTGGCTCCTTTCTTTCTACAAATCCGGGCCGGAATGGTGCATCATCGGTTTTTCCCGGTGTTCATTGGTTGCAGGCTGCTTGACTGCAATGATCTCGCCGGCAATCCTTGCAAATTTTTCAGGGTACTTGAACTGCTCCCCGTATTTCTCCATCAAGTCCGGGGAAAGGTCTGTAAAATCTTCCTCGCCAAGACCAACGATCAGAAAATTCCCGGACACAATATCATAAACGTGGCCGTCATCATCAAAGAGAGCCCGGTTCAGAGGCAGTCCCATCAGCTTGCCTTCATCATTGCAGATCAGAGCCACCGGGTCCTCATACGGATAGACCGCCTGAATGTCTCCACCCACTGCCGCCTGCAAAGATTTCAGACCGCTTTCAATCTCCGCAGCATAAGGGGACTTGCCCGGCTCTACCATTAACACTTTCATAACTGTATATCCTCCTTCTTTTTCATTGCCATACCGGGAGCGGCTGGCGTTTTTTCCTGGGTTTTTGCCACAGAGAGCTTCCCCAGGACGGAAGGCTTCTCCTGGTTTTGGGGCGTAAAAATACCGCCCTCCGAAACCTCGGCGGCGGCATGTTCCGTTTTGGTCTGTTCCAGTCCTTCAACCGTATAACCAGGTAAGAGAGTGCCATGAACCATAAAATGACGCTCATATTCTTTCGGAATTGGCGGGGAAATTTCCGTGAATAAATGGGAATAGGCTTTCTTCCGCCCGTCCAGGTATTTTATGGCTGCATTCTTATCTGTATATCGTTTCTGGTTTTGTCCGGCAATCTTTTCTCCATATCCCTGCTTCGGGGAATGAATACGGACTTCCCATGTCACATACCAGGCAACCGGAATACTCTGTTTTGTTTCCCTGTCATATTTCGTATCTTCCCAAATACTGCAGGTCATCTGATAGACCCGGTTGCTGATTTTCTGATCCGCCCTCCAGTTATCGGTGTCTTTCCACTGATTGCCGGTATGTTCAATCTCAGGTGTACGAAGATATTCCAAAGCCCGGTTGATCGTCTGTGTTGCCGCTGCCTGCTGTTCCCACTGTTTTGCGGCAGCCACCACGATTTCATAGGCTTTCTGCTCCCCGTCGATACTTCCCTGGCGCATGGCTTCCAGGCTATCTGTTCCCATTGTGATCAGTGTAGAAATATCCACATTTTCACAAACTACGCTGTGCTCAATTTTAAGCTCCAATCCCGGCGTCAAGTGGTCGCCATACCGGTAGGCATGATAATCTTTATTTTCTTCCAAAATGCTGTTCACCTCCTGCTATATTTCCGGCTCGTGGTTTTTTCTGGAAAACGTCTGTGCCGGTGATTTTTTATCTGCCGGCCTGTTTGCCGCAAGCTGATCCATCACGGAAGGACGGCCGACGCCGAACATGGATAGCTGCCCGTCCGCCGCCTCACGAAGTTCAGAAACAGAGAGGGGAAGCGTTACATCGGCATGGGTCAATAGCTGTTCCCGTTTCAAATCCTGAATGATCTCGTCAAAAACAGCGTTGATTGCACGGCGTTCTTCCCCCACAGGGAAGGCTTTCAATACCTCCATTTCTCCGTCTTTACCGGAAACCAGGGTAAGGGCACAGTCGGCATGGCCTGCCAGATAATCCGATGTGTAGGGCAGTTTGTCCTTGATATAACAGGCAAAGGCTCTGGCTGTCATTTCCACATTGCTGTCCCAATAACCGCCGTCTTTTTCACATTCTTTTCCCATGCGTACCGAATTACGGTAAAAATCAGTTTCCGTCCGTCCAATCTGCGGAGCTTCCTGCGCCTGCATCCCGGAAAGCATACGCTCAAAAATTTCCAGCCGTTCCCGTTCACTTTTGGGAATTACCCGGCCGGTAACATTCTTCTTAAATGCGCTGATCTGTTCCACAGAGCCGGGTTCGCCGGACAAAAATGCTTCCCGCAAGACTGCGTAGGTTTCCATCTGTTCCTCATTGCCATACCGTTTCAGGGAGGCAAGAACCGAGGAATCCAGCCAGCTTGCCGCATTTTTCCGGGTGCGTTCTGTTTGTGCTTCCGTGCGCTTTGCTGCCTGTTCCGGTGTTTCCGGTTTATACTTCATGGTGTCAATGAGTTTTTGGAACGGCGCATAGAGGTGGGGCTGTTCTGACAGCATCCCTTTTGCTCCCATCTTTGTACCAAGATAATCGTCAAGTCCATGCCACCATTCATGTGCCAGGGAACCGGCCCCGTGCATTTTTGTAAGATTGATGACTGTACGCAAAGGTTCATAATGAGCTGCAGCATTGCCACTGCCTCTTGCACCAAAAGCGATAGCAAGTGTTCCCTGATAAGCAATATCTTTATCGCTGATCTTAAGGGCTGACGCCAGATCCTTTAGTGCTTCAAATCCCATGTTAAGGGAGGTCTGCCGGTCGTTCTGGTTCATCCAGTTTCCAAACTCACCGCCGCGGAACCCAAAGGTATCAAGATAATGCTGTCCGGTGATCTCCACGCCATTCCGATAATCCGGTCCGGTACGTTTGACATGGGCAAGCTGTGGAGGGACAAAACGGATCTTTCCGTTTTTGTTCCTGCCTTTGGCAAGTTCCTGCACCCATTTCAGGGCAGCTTCTTTGGTCTCAAAATTGGTCCGCAGGATCGAATAGCCTTTTGTCACATAGTAGGTACCGGGTTTCCAGTCCCCATTTTTAGAATAGGTCTGTTTCCCGTCGTTGAAGTGGATCGCATAACCTTTCGGTATTTTCTGCTCTTTGGAAACACAAAACTGTTCCTTTTTTGCTTTCTGAGCAAAGTTGCGCTCAAAATATTCAGCCGAGCGGATCAGCATGGTATTGGACAATTTGTTTGTGATCACGGGATTGTCCTGTCCCTTTTTCGTTGCCCGGTAATGGATTCCGCTTCCCCAGCCCTGTACCTTTTCTAAGTATCCATTGTCAGCGAAAAAGCGGTCATAGGCTCTTATGGCATCCTCCACAGTACGGACATCTGAAAGCACTGTCTGCAATTCCCGGACTGTTTTTATATATTCCTTTTGTCTCGCGGTCCGTTTTTCCGGGGTGTCATCCGTGCGGTAATACTGAGGGGAAGCGTTTAAGCCGTCCCTCGCTTTTTTGATAAAATAGACCACGCCAAGAGGAATCCCTTCCTCCAGCATGGCTGCATAGTCCGGCTTTTTCCAGACATTATCCTTTTTCACAAATTTTTCGGCTTCGCGCTCATTCATGGCTTCCAGATCATCCGCATACAGCCCGCGGTCTTTCCACAGGTCTTTTTTCGCACCGCCGATCTTTTCGCCGAAATCTTCATGCACTCCTGCCAATCTTCATCACCTCCAGTCTGTGTAGAATTCTTATCGCTCCGGGGCAGGGCGGCGTTCTTCGTTTTTGAGAAGTTGTGGGAGGTTTCCTGTGAGCCGGTCAGTTTCCCTGCGGATCAGTTTGTCCAGAGCGCCTAAATCCTCCGGTGCAATGGCAAACTCCCGGTAATTTTCATACCACAGGCCCGTAGAGACTGCCGCAATGGGCGCAATTTTCTCCGAACCGGATGGAAGAAGGCGATACACAGGGGCTTCGTCATAAAGAAGCATCTGTTTTGCCGTTCCCTGTGGTATGCGGTACTTATCCATATCCGGGTTCTGGGCTGCCTCCATATATTGCATATTCAGGCGTTCTTCTAAATCCTGGGGCATATAACGAAATGCCTGATCCATCCACTGTCTGAACATCGTGGAATAGTGGTACTGCCATTCCGTAACTTGATTCGGGGCATAAGAAAATCCCCAACTTTTCAGAGCATCTTTTTCGTAAAGCTCCATTTCAGTCCATTCTTTCAGGCTGACCGTAGCCGCTGAACCATCTTTGCGTTCGACATTGACGCCGCAGGGATAGAGGATATTTCTTTTTATATCCTGCCGCAGCGTGTCTAAATCCATCATCAGGACATCTCCGTACAAGTGACCGCCCTCTCTGCGATCCGTATGAAACAGGAAAACCCTCGCTCCGATAAACTCCGTTGTTGAGATCATTTGATGAAGATCCGCCGTAGAACAATAAGCAAACAAAGCGTCGGAAAGCCACATGTGATTTTTCTCCATGATGGCAATGGAATCAGCCCCGGTATTTGTCGCCAGAGAACGCATATTAAATTCGCATTCCCTAAGAAAATCTCCGGCAAAAATATGGAGCTCATACGCAAAGATGGATAAGTCTGTATCACGGATCAAATGAATCTGCGGTAGTGGTTCCTGATTCAATCAAATTCCTCCTTTCATGTGAACCTGACAATTACCGGCTTTCCTTATCATGGGAAGATGCCGGCTGCTTTTTTGCCGGTTCCGTTTTTGCTGCCTGTTCCCGCATTGCTTCCAAAACAGAAGGGCGCCTTTCCGCAGTCTGTTCCAACCGGGCAAGGGTATTAAGTGCCCACTCCGCATTACGGTTAATGGAGGATATAAGAGCGCCCTCCACTTTGAAAGCACCTTTGAACACCCTGGCAATCTTTCCATTTTCTTTTGCGTCTGTCTCCGCAGGTTTTCCTTGAATAGCACGGCCCATATTTTTGAGATGCCGCTCCATTTCGTGATATTCCGTACTGAAAGCGTCAATTCTGGCAACAGCCCTGTTGTTGGCCTGCATACTTTTTTCTGCTGCACTTTGAATGGACTCCAACACCGGTCTGACATGTAAAAACTGTGTGATCCCATTCAAAGCAACAGTACCTCGTTCCCTGAAATCGGCAAGGATATTCCTGCACCCGTTTATGATCTGGCCTTTGAGTTCGGAAAGACGGTGACGCATAACGGAAATATTCATCTCCATAGCTTTACAGCTCTTTTGGAGAGTATCTTTCAGGGAATGGTTCTGTAATCCCTGCATTTCCTGACGCACTGCCTTTAGTTCCTCGGTTGCCTCCAAAAGACGCTGCTCCATCCCGGTCACATGCTCGATTAGCTTGGCAAATTCTTCATATCCCGGTGTATTGTTGTCTTTTAGGAGAGCAAGCAGCTCTTTGACCTGCTCATTTTCCGCAATCGGCTGGCTATCTGTCTCCGTCATTCATCAATCCCTCCCATCTGCCGGTAGCTGCCCTCTGGCAATCTTGCCAACAATCTCCGGACCGGTTTCATAAATCTGCATGAGGCGTTTTGCTGTGCCGCAGGGCTGTGCAGCTCCGCTGGTCCAAAGACGCACTGTGGATGGGGCAACATTCATCAAAAGCGCAAAGCCCTTTTCGTTCATGTCCAGCTTTTTCATCAGCGATTTAACCATATCGGGGCCGTAGTCTGGACACCGGGAAGCCTCGGCAATCATCTGCAAAGCGGTATTTTCAATTTTTTTCATTTTCAAATCCTCCTGTTATTTGTTTTCCAGCCCTATGCCGGGGCAAAGCCGATCTGGTTGTGTTTCATCCTTTTGGCAAAGTCCGGCATCGAATAATTTACCCCGTCAATTTCTGCATGGGTGTCATCCAGACGATGGCAAACAGCAAAATGCCTGTCCCCGTTTCCATAGAACAGGCAAAGTAAACCATTGTCAGGAATAGAAAACAGCGCTTTTCCGGCGCTGTCTGTAAAGCAGATCTGTTGAGATCCATTCATGTTGAAATCCTCCCTAAATTGAAACAGCCGCCTCTTTTGGGCGGCGTTGGTGCTGGCTGGTTTGCAGTTGTTCCCGAACCTCCAGCAATTTTTCATTGTAATCTTTTCCCATCCGGGGAGGGTTGACACTTACCCGGATATGACGGAAACGTTTATCCTCGTGGAGCATGGTCTTGATTTTCCGGGCATTGACAAATCCGGCAAGATCGTGGTCCATATAAAGGGTAACACGCCGGATCTCCGGGTGGCGTTCCAGAAAAGAAGTCAGCGCCACATGGGAAGTACCTCCCAAAGACAAGCGGTAACCATTCCATTTCCATCCCTCCAGCTCTTGAAGCGTTGCATGGGAAAGCGCATCAATAGGAGCTTCAAAGACTGCCACATGCCGGCTACCCGGACTTTGCGGGGGATAACAAAAGTTATATCCTTTGTCGCTGCCATAGACATCCTTTTTGAGATTGCCGCCGATACTGCGCATACAGGCGAACTTCGCTTTCCCGGAATCATCTTTCCCTACAAATACACAAACCGGTTCTCCATGATACCGGGCTTCGTAAAAAATCCCGGCTTGTAAACACTGGCGAATGACTTCTGAGCTGATTCCCCGTTTCTGCAAATAGGAGACCGCAGCGGTCGCGCAACGTCTGGCCCAGGGGAGAGAGAATGCTTTCTTTTCCGGTTCTTTTGATACCTGTATTTCTGCCGTACTTCGGTAAGCCGGTGTATGTCGGATTTCGCCACCTACCAGAGCATGAACCGCATCCACAAGACCATATCCCCGAATCTGGATCAGGTAGTCCAGCGCATTGATACTCCGTCCACGGCTGTTCCAGTACCAGTACCTTTTCCCGGTCACATATACCAGACTGTCATGTTCCTTATGCCGGAAATTAGGTCCATCCCGTTTCAGCACACCGGGTTCATGGAACTGCAGGTAAGTAAACAGATCAGCTTCCCGCGCTGCCTGAATCTGTTCTTTGGTTACGCCGGGCATTGTACCGGCACAGTGATTCTTTTCATCGTGCTTTGCCTCCTTCCTGTGATGGAATGAAAAAAGACACCCAAAGGTGCCTAACAGCCGTACAGATCGTGATTGACCTCGGCACGGTAATAGCTGTCCATTGTAGCCGGGGCATTATACAGCGCCGCCAGCAGATATGCTTTGATATTTCCGACCTTCGTCGTGTTCTTGTCGATACAGTCAAAGACATACTCTAAGTGACCGGAATTGATCTTCAGGAACCGGCTCTTGACGATCTCCCGCGGAAAATCATCTCCGGCGATGCGTATGTAAGGGCGTTTCGACAAAATCACTTCAAGCATAAGTTCAAGGGTTTCGTCCAGACGTTCCCTGCCATACCGTAAGACCAGTAAGTCATATTCGATATTTTCTTTGATGATTTCACGATAGGCTTCTATCAGCTCTATCCGATCCATCCCATCCGTGCGGCTTGCCGCTTCCGGCTCTGCCGGATAGATTGATGGATAAGTTATTGATTTATCTTTTTTTGATTTTTTTGTTTTTAATGGATTAGTATTTAATTGTACCGGATTTGCCTGTTCAGGTTCCGCCTGTTTAGGTTTTGCCTGTTCAGGTTTTACCTGTCTTGGATTTTCCCGTTTAGGTGAAAGCCCTGTGTTTTCGGTGCTTACAGGCTGCTCATGGATCGTATATTCAATGTCTCCCAACTGCCCGTTATCATAGCGGAGGCGCTGCCTGGTGAGATAACCATGCCGCTCCAGTTCCTTCAGGGCAGTAGTGATAGAATCCACACCGTCCTTGCAGATATGGGCGAGTCCTTTCGTGGTATAATCCCAATCTTCCGGCAGCGACAACATAAGTGATAAAAGCCCCTTTGCCTTTAAGGACAACTCCGTATTGCGCAGATGGTGATTGCTCATTATCGTAAAGTCCTTTGTTTTCTCTACACGGAATACTGCCATTGTATCGCCTCCTTTCTTCGACTATTCCGTTACAAGGCATGATCCCTGTGGTCATAATGGAGATGACCGCCAGAGACCTTCGCATGGTTTTTCAGTTTCACTTCGCCCCGTTCCTGGCTCTCTAAAAATTTCTGATAGCCGGCATCTGTAAGGAACAAGCGCATCTTATCGCCTTTGTCGCCAACAGGGGAATCGTAAGACAATACATCAAAAATGATCATGTGCCTTACCTCCGGGTCAAAACGTTCAAGCGCCATGATGTCATGCCCCTTCAATTTTTCTGCACCTGATTGTTGTCTGGCCTCGGCGATCTTTTCTCCAATCGTCCGGGCTGGATAGGGCAGACGGTAATTCTTCTGAATATCTTTTACCAAGTCCATGCACTCTGCATTTGACAGAACACGAAGTTTTGCCATAAGACCTTCTGCCGCCTCCCGCTGTTCGGAATTATTTGAATACCGCACGGTCATATAAAGTTCATTCAGGATCTTTGTCTGATAATCGCCCTCAACCTGAAAGAGCAGCTTTTTTTCCATTTCGTTTAATTCCATGGGGATCTCCTTTCTCTCGAAAATGAGTATGAAAAAAGGGCGTCCACCTATAAAAGTGAAACGCCCACGGCAACCAGCGGTCAGACATAAAGCCGGACCGCTGGCACTATTAAATTTTGTCGTTAATAAAACAGCCTCCTTTTTTCTTTATAGTTTTCGTCAATTTTCAACTTGGAAAAGGAATTGAATAAAAGACGACAAACGCTCAAACCCCTTGAAAATAAAGGCTTTTTCTGTTTGTCGTTATTATACCGTAACGGCATAGTCATGTATCCTTGTTGATCAATATGGGGTATACCGCACTGGCAATCGGAAAAAGGGTTGGACATTCAGCAGAAAAGATTACTTACCGGTATGCACATCTGTTTCCGTCGGTACAGCAGGACATGGCAGAGCAGTTGAATGCGGAAAATATGGATAAAGAATTAAATGAAGTGGAAGGAGGACTTGCAAATGTCGGCTAAATGTCTGGATCAGCAGGGACGTTGGAGAAATAAAGTTGTCGCATTTCGGATGTCACCGGAAGAAGATGAACTTCTGGAGACGGCAGTACGGCTATCGGGATTAACCAAACAAGAATATATTATCCGAAGATTGCAGGAAAAAGAAGTTGTGGTTACAGGAAATCCCAGGGTGTATAAAGCTTTGAAGAAGGAACTTGAAAAGGTACTGGGTGAGCTGAAGAGTCTAAAAAGGGAGAAGATGTGCCGGAGGATTTATTGGAAGTGATTCGGCTTATCACAATAACAATGGCTGGAATGAAAGCGGAATAAAAGAGCCTTTAAGTGTCGGCAAACACCTAAAGGCAGGGATTTGGTAGAATACTCTTCCAAAAAACTTCTATGAGTATTCTATCAAAAACCACTCTTTCTTTCAACGGGAAAATAAGGAGGATTTGATGGAAAACAAAAGAACAGAAACAAATAAAACAGTACAGAAAAGGTTGGAACCGGAACTGAAACTCATCAACATGGATACGGTGGAAGTGGAGCAGATAGAATGGCTGCTTTATCCATTTATTCCCTATGGAAAAGTAACAATTATACAGGGAGATCCGGGATATTACGCAGATGGTGGAAACCGGTCTGAATATGATCGGAGTCGAATATCAGACGGATGGGATCTATATTCCGGTTACAGAACCTGTGCGGTAAAGAAAACATCAAAAGTTCAGGTGTTTAGATGACGATCATTCATTTACAAATATGATTAAACACATAAAGGAGCATGGAATATATGCAGGGAATATTTATAACGATGGAAGGTCCGGACGGAGCCGGTAAGACAACACAGATCGAACTGTTAAAGGATTATCTGAATAAAAAGGGATATGATGTACTTATCACCAGAGATCCGGGCGGAAATGCTGTCAGTGAAGCAATCCGTGAGGTCATTTTGAATAAAGATTTTACAGAGATGGGATATATGACAGAGCTGTTATTATATGCAGCAGCGAGAGCACAGCTTGTAAAGGAGAAT
>ERZ773112.1460-NODE-1460-length-13336-cov-14.238084_pt1 | contig 13336 bp, 9 predicted proteins | sample MGYA00580566_ERZ773112 | MGnify/ENA primary metagenome ERZ773112 (study PRJEB29015, sample SAMEA2737842) | human gut metagenome | biome: human gut; feature: human-associated habitat; material: faeces | place: China | collected 2012 ... | reverse complement strand
GCAATCTGTCCGGCTTCCTTAGTGGCCTGACGCTGAGAGTCTGAGAAGTAAGCAGGAACGGTGATAACAGCTTCCGTAACTTCCTGTCCGAGGTAATCTTCGGCCGTCTTCTTCATCTTCTGAAGAATCATGGCAGAAATTTCTTGCGGAGTATACTGACGTCCATCGATTTCTACGCGTGGCGTATTGTTTTCACCACGAACCACCGTATAAGGCATACGGGAGATTTCCTTCTGCACCTGGTCGTAGTTTTCACCCATGAAACGCTTGATAGAGTAGATGGTCTTCTTTGGGTTGGTGATGGCCTGACGCTTGGCAGGGTCACCCACCTTACGTTCGCCGCCGTCAACGAATGCCACTACCGAAGGAGTCGTACGCTTACCTTCGCTGTTTGCAATGACAACTGGTTCATTGCCTTCAAAGACTGAAACACAAGAGTTTGTTGTTCCTAAGTCAATACCAATAATCTTTCCCATGATATATTTTCTTTTTTATTTTTATTATTCAAGTTGATTTTCTCTGTGCCAGCCCTGCATGTATCTGTCAAGGCGGACGCTTAATAAAGAGCAAAGGGCGTGCCAATTGCATTCACTGGCCTATTCTTTATATATACAACAAAGGGGCCTTTGCCATGTTTATATCCTTCTCCAGACAAAGCAACGCGAACAACAAAATCACGTAACCACCTATCCATCAAACACATAACAACGCACCGCCATTTCCAATTCCATCAAGCAGCCCCCTCTCTCCCATCCCCTTTAATTTTATGACATTTTGTCAGACAAGAAAGAACAACGCTCTGACAAGCACTCCTTATAATATATATACAACACACCAGAAGTTGCCTGATTGGGAGGTAAGCAGATATGCCTTGGAGAGCGTTGCAAATAAAAAAACCATGCTCTTGGCATATTTAAAATAATATTGACCACCTACTAATGTTTTGTTTTGACTACCTTTGCAATTATGAACAAGATTTTGACATCCACATTCAAACGTTTGAAAGGAGAGCCTAACCTCAAGGAGGGAACTGTATATTCCATACTGATAATCATCAGCGTGTCGCATTTTCTCAACGACATGATTCAGTCGGTCGTACCGGCCATCTACCCCATCATCAAGACGAAGTTCGGACTTTCGTTTGCGCAAATCGGCATCATCACACTGGTGTTTCAAATGTCGTCATCAATCCTGCAACCGCTCACCGGACTTTATTCCGACCGTCATCCGCGTCCCTATGCGTTGTCAATTGGCATGTGCTTCACCCTTGCCGGCATCATTATCTTGGCTTTTGCAGGACATTTTCTTCTGTTGCTTTTGGCCGTGTGCACCATCGGACTCGGCTCCTCCATTTTCCATCCCGAAGCCTCGCGGGTGGCCCAGTTGGCATCTGGCGGAAGAAAGAGCCTTGCGCAAAGCATTTTCCAAGTTGGCGGCAACGGAGGTTCTGCAATCGGCCCACTTCTCGCAGCAGCCATCGTACTCCCCTTCGGACAAGAAGCCATCAGTTGGTTTGCCATTGCTGCAGTGGCAGCCTCTGCCATCATGGTGCGCGTTGGCAGCTGGTACAGCATGCGCCTGTCTTATGCCACAAGGCAACCAAAACAAATGATTGCCAAGCCGTCCAATCTGACAGGCAAACAAGTGAAACGCGCGTTGCTGATTCTCGTGCTGCTCATCTTTTCGAAATATTTTTACGTGGCCTGCATCACCAATTATTTCACCTTCTTCCTCATCGACAAATTCGGCATCAGCGTTGGCGCATCGCAGCTCTGCCTCTTTGCCTTTCTGCTCGCCTTCGCCATCGGCACCGTGGCTGGTGGTATGCTCGGCGACAAAATAGGGCGCAAATACGTCATCTGGGCTTCCATCCTCGGTGCCGCCCCTCCGGCGCTTGCCATGCCCTTCGTGAGTTTGCCGCTGACCGTGTTGCTGGCATTTTTAACAGGCCTCATCATCGCCTCAGCCTTCTCATCCATTGTGGTTTACGCCACCGACCTGATGCCTGGCAAACTCGGTTTGATTTCCGGCATATTCTTCGGCCTCATGTTCGGCCTGGGCGGTCTCGGTTCTGCCTTCTTCGGTTGGCTGGCCGACCAAACCAGCATCAGTTTCATCTTCAAAGTGAGTGCCCTGCTCCCCTTGTTGGGCATAGTGGCAGGTTTTCTGCCAAACGTGCAGGCAAGACAGAAAGCGGCCCACAAATCCTAAGTCTCCAACCTCATGCAACGATATTTTCTGAAAATAACAGCACCGCGCGACGCCTTCAACGCTGAGGGGAAGGCACCAGCCGACGTGGAAAACATTTTGCGCCAAGAAGGCTTCAAGCCGCTGGAAATCCGCGCGCCCCGATGGGACGACCTGCTGGGCATCAATGCCCGCTTGTGTTACCAGCCACTGGAGAAATTGCTGCAAAAGGCTGAAGAATTGTTCATCCAATATCCTTTTTACGCGCCACACAGCCATCTGATCATACGGAAAATTCTCCACACCAACTTGCCCCTCACCATGTTGGTGCACGACCTCGATATGTTGCGCGGCGGACACGAGGAGTCAGAACCGCTCCTGCGAAAAGCCAGGCGACTGATTGTTCACACAGAGGCAATGAAGGCGTTTTTGTGTAAACAGGGATTCAACGGAGAAAACATCAAGGTGTTGCAATGCTTTGACTATCTGGTGGAACACCTGCCTGCGCCAAAACCGTCTTTCACGGGAGGAAACGACATCGCTTTTGCAGGCAATCTGGAAAAAAGCGAATTTCTCAAACTGCTTTCTGGAAACAAAATACTATCTTCGCTCCACTTTCTGCTCTACGGTGCCACACTGCCGAAGGACGTTTTTGGAGAGAACCTGACCTATCAGGGACGCTTCCGTCCCGCCGACCTCCGCACGCTCAACGGCAGTTGGGGACTCGTCTGGGACGGGGAATCGCTGACCACCTGCCAGGGCAGCCACGGTCTGGGCGAATACCTGCGCTACAATGCGTCACACAAACTCTCGCTCTATCTGGCCTCTGGCATGCCAGTGATTGTTTGGCAGGAATCGGGCGTAGCCGCGTTTGTCAATCAAAACCATCTGGGCCTCACCGTCAACTCCCTGGAAGAACTTCCTGAAAGGATTGGGAAACTGACGGAAAACGAAAAGGCCCTCATCAGCGAAGGGGTCGGCATTATGTCTGAAAAAATCAGACACGGAGAAATGCTCCGCAACTGTCTGAAGAACTGAATATATTTTCCAACAGGTGCGCTTCGGAAATTCCAAGCAAACATTGCAAGCCCCAAACATACCAACATTCTACCATGAAAAAGAAGACCATTGCAGCCACCTGCCTGGCTGCCACAATGTCCCTCTTTGCCAGCGCTCACGACGTGATTGACTTTTGTGGCGGATGGACATTTAAGAAAGCGCCCTCCACGACAGAAACGATGCAGGCCGCCGCAGCCTGGAACGGCCGTTGGGACAGCGTTAGTGTCCCACACACCTGGAACGCCACCGACATGCTCACCCGCGTCAACAATTTCTACGCCGGAGCAGCCTACTATCGCAAGCACTTCTCCGTTCCCTCCTCCTGGAAAGACAAAGTGCTCTATCTGCGCTTTGAAGGAGTGGCCTCCTGTGCCGAAGTCTATGTCAACGGCAAACTTGTCGCCACCCACAAAGGGGGCTATTCGGCTTTCGCCTGCAACATCAGCGGAGACGTGCGCCACGGACAGAGCAACGAAATCGTGGTTAAAGCCGACAACAGCGCCCGCCCCGACGTGATACCAGTCAACCACAACCTCTTCGGCATCTACGGCGGCATGTATCGGCCTGTTTCGCTCATCGTGGCAGAACCTTGCCACATCGCCGTGACAGACTGCGCCGGACCAGGGGTTTACGTTCGGCAACAACAGGTATCGTCAAAGAGTGCCACCGTCTGCGTGACGACCAAAACGCGAAACACCACCAGACAGCCGGTCCCTGCAACCATCGAAACGACCATCACTGACGACAAAGGCAACTGCGTGGCCCGCGTGAGAAAAAACCTGACGCTCTCCCCGCAGGGCATCCAGGCCCACGAAGCGACAATGCAACTGAGCAAGCCACACCTGTGGCAAGGACGCGAAGACCCTTATTTATATAAGGTGACCGTGCGCATCCTCCAAAACGGGAAGGTGACAGACGAGAGTGTGCAGCCGCTCGGATTGAGAAACATTGAAATAAAACCAGGAAAAGGCATCTGGCTCAATGGCAAACGATATCCCATGTACGGCGTGACGCGCCATCAAGACCGCTGGGGAAAGGGCAGCGCACTGAGCAAGGCCGACCACGATGAAGACCTGGCCATGATTATGGACGTCGGTGCCACGACAATCCGCCTGGCCCACTACCAGCAGTCAGACTATTTCTATTCGCGCTGCGACTCGCTCGGCTTGCTGGTGTGGGCGGAAATCCCGTTTGTCAATCGCGTCACGGGACAGGAATGGGACAACGCACACACACAACTCCGCGAACTAATTCGCCAGAGCTACAACCATCCCTCTATTTATATATGGGGACTGCACAACGAGGTCTACACGCCACACGCCTACACGGCCGACCTGACCTCGTCGCTCCACGAACTGGCCAAACAGGAAGACCCCGACCGTCTGACGGCCTCGGTCAACGGGTACGGCCACGCCGACCATCCTGTCAACATGAATGCCGACATCCAAGGCATGAATCGCTATTTCGGATGGTACGAACGAAAAATCAAAGACATCAACGGCTGGGTGGAAGGTCTGGAGAAAAATTACCCCAGCATGCCGCTGATGCTAACGGAATACGGAGCCGACGGAAACATCCGTCAGCAAACGGAATATCTGGGAGAATCGCTCAACTGGGGCGACCCTTTCTATCCAGAAACGTTTGAGACGAAGGTCCACGAATACCAATGGAGTGTCATTGCGAAACACCCCTACATATTGGCATCCTATCTCTGGAACATGTTCGACTTCGGTTGCCCCATGTGGGAACGGGGCGGCGTGCCGGCCCGCAACATGAAGGGACTCGTCACCATCGACCGCAAGGTCAAGAAAGACGCCTACTATTGGTATAAGGCCAACTGGAGCAAAAGTCCCGTGCTCTATCTGACGCAACGGCGAAACACCGACCGCGAACGCCGCGTCACGAGCATCACGGTCTATTCCAACGTTGGCCAGCCAAAGGTTTTCCTCAACGGACAGGAGCAGAAAGGCATCCGCAAGGGATTCACCGATGTTCACTACGTCATTGACAACGTCACACTGAAAGACGGGGAAAACATCGTCACCACAACGGCCACCGACAAACAAGGAAACAAACTCTCCGACGAAATCCGCTGGCAATACACGGGCGAAAAACGCCGCTCGGCCCGACAGGGAAACAACAATGCGGAACACGCCGGATTCTAAAACTCAAACAGAATGAACGCTATCATCGAAAACATGATGACGCGCAGAAGTGTGCGCGCCTTTAAGAAAAACCCCGTACCAACGGAACTCATTGAGCAAGTGATTGAAGCTGGCACCTGGGCGGCATCGGGACACGACCGTCAGCCCTGGGCCCTCATTGCCGTGACCAACCCGGAAGTGATTGCAAAACTCAGCAAGGCCAATGCCTCGTTTTTTGAGCACGACGTGAAAGACCCGTTCTATGGTGCGCCGGCAATCATCATCGTCCTAACCAAGACATTCACGCCAACATATCTCTACGACGGTTCGTTGGCAATGGGCAACATGATGTTGGCCGCCCACAGCCTCGGCCTCGGTTCATGCTGGATCCACCGCGCCCGTCAGGAGTTTGAAACCGACACCTGGAAGGAATGGCTGCAATCCTTGGGCATTGAAGGAGAATACGAAGGCATCGGACATCTGGCCTTGGGCTATGTCGACGGCCAACTGCCAACGGCACGCCCCCGAAAGGACGGGCGCGTGTTCTGGGTGAAATAACCACACAAACACAGCAAAGGTTGCCAGCCTTGAACACGCCTTCAAAGCTGGCAACCCCCAAAAACTTTCATCATCCAATGGAATCAAAAACCAAAATTCTTTTCATTTGCTTGGGAAACATCTGCCGCTCTGTCGCCGCCGAAGAGGTGTTCCGCACATGGGTCAAGCAACACGCGCTCAACGCGCAATTTGAAATCGATTCGGCAGGCCTCATCGACTACCACGAAGGCGAACTTGCCGACAGCCGAATGCGGCAACACGCCTCCCAGCGCGGCTACAAACTGACCCATCGTTCGCGTCCCGTGACGCCTGAAGACTTCCGCCATTTCGACCACATCATTGCCATGGATGCCGACAATGTGCGACGCCTGCGCCACGTGGCCCCTTCGACCTCCGACATGGAGAAGGTGGTGCTGATGGCCGACTTCCTTCGCCACCACGAAGGCGAGACATGCGTGCCCGACCCCTATTACGGCACAGGCAAAGATTTCGACCACGTGCTCGATCTGCTTGAAGACGCCTCTGAAGGATTGCTCGAATTTCTTCTCAGTAATGGTAAAAGAATAAGTTGACCAATTTTGACCTGTATTTTTGTTGGTTTTGGAATTTGGAAGAGGGAGCATAGCGGGCTATGTGACCGATGACAAATTTCAAAAACGGCAAAAAGACAGGGCATAAGAAATAACACCTTATCCTTACTCCACAAAATTGGTCAAGTTATTTTTTTACCATTACTCAACAAAAACTGACCGCGGCCAATGGTTTTCTCCCCAAAGAAAATCCCCAAACAAACAACAAAGCATACACCTCTCCCCCACTCTTTCATGAAACGCACATCTCTTAAGACCCTCTTCCTCGCCTTCGCCGCCATCTGCGCCTTCCCGTGCAGTGGCATGGCCAACGACGGCCTGTTTTACACTTCTGGCAACCAGCTCGTTCCGCTCAACGAATCGCAAATCAGCGTTAGCAAAGAAGTGCTCACCATCCGCCTCAACGCCAACGGCACAGCAACCGTGGATGTCCAATACGACTTTCTCAATCCAGAAAAGGAAGAGCTTTGCGTGACGGTCGGGTTTGTGGCCGACGCCCCGCAAAACTTCACTGGGCAGCAATTGCAAGAAACGGAGCACCCTTTCATCAAGGATTTCACGGTGGAAATGAACGACACGGCGCTCAGTTTCCGTCATGCCACTGTTGCCAACGACTCAACGTTTGTCAACAAACTGGAGTTTAAGCCGTTGGACCTTTCTCTGTATGAAGAAGACGAATCCGGCAGCGGAAACTATCTGACGTTGCAAGACACGCATCTCGGCACGAGCATCAGCTATGTCTATTATTTCCAGGCAACTTTCAAACCGGGCCTCAACCATGTGCACCACCGCTACACCTACACGATGGCCCAGAATATCTACACGCATTATCAGCTCGATTACAAACTGAGTCCGGCACTGCGTTGGGCCAACCATCAGATTGACGATTTCACGCTGCGCATCGAAAGCGACGGCTCGCCGCTTCACTTCTTCTTGAATGCCGCCAGCATGAAGGGAACAGATGCTCCCGCCATCGTCAACGCCGCCGGAAAGAAGGGCTACGGGAAACACCAAATGCGCGACATCCGTTCAAGCGAATACGATAAGCAGGCGCAGCAGATGCTGGAGTTCTTCTTGAGGGATGCCTTTGTTGAAATCCACGCAAAAGACTTCAAACCGGAAGAGGAACTGCATCTCAGTGCTGCCGACTGCAGCGAGAGCGGCATCGTCTGCATGCCAGACCCTTGCAAAACGTCCTTGGTCGCCGCCGAATCGGAAACGCCGCTCAGTCCGCTCGACAAACTGGCCGCGAAGCACTACCTGGAGGCGCTGCAAGGCAAAACTTTCAAAGACAAGAAATTGCAGAAATATTTCGATGCCCGATGGTGGTATCTCAAAGAAAAGTAATTAGAGGACAGCAAGTTATGCTTGATAAAGACTTGGCAACACTATATGGTGTAGAGACAAGGACTTTGAACCAAGCAGTCAAACGTAATATTCAGAGATTTCCTACTGATTTTAGGTTTCAGTTAACTATGGAGGAATGTTCAAAATCACAGATTGTGACTTTGAACGCGGGACGAGGACAAAATATCAAGAAACTACCTTATGCCTTTACAGAACAAGGTGTAGCTATGCTTAGCAGTGTCCTTCGTTCACAAACCGCAATAATAGGAAACCGACAACGCCCAACCATGCTTTGCAACATGGCTGGGCGTTGTCGGTTATGAGATTCATTTTTAATGACACAAGCCTTCAAGCATCGTTCTATCTTTACCTTGACAAGGTTGGGTTTTCAATACCCATGCTGGTGGTCAGTATTTTTTTAGCATCATATCATGCAGTCTTTTCCCACTTCCGATTATCCTAATAAGAAAAGCAAAAACGCATCGCCCATTAACATGGATATAGAAGAGACCATAAAGCAAGTGAGAACTGGAGACGCAAATGCTCTGGCAAGACTTATCGAAGCATACTCCCCAATGGTGAGAAAAGTATGCTCCAACATCACTGATGAGGACGAGGACACATTGAATGACGTCGTCCAAGTGGTGTTTATCCGTGCTTATTATTCTCTTCATCAACTCAGAGACATTGATAAATTCGGAGAATGGTTGTGTGCCATTGCAAGAAATGAAGCCTTGAAATTGCTGAAGCATAAGCAGAAAAGAATGTTTACGCCCTTCTCATCGTTCACAAATGAAGAATTTGAAGTAGAGGAATGTGTCACTCCTGAGAACTGGCTGGAGGAAAAAGAAATACATGAAATCATCGCCCAACTGCCAACAGGCTACAGAAAGGTCTTTCAGATGGCTGTGATTGAAGGATATTCGCATAAAGAGATAGCAAAAATACTGGGAATAGAGCCACACAGTTCTTCTTCTCAATTGGCAAGGGCCAAAGCGATGCTGAGAAAGATTATCAACAAACGCATGTTGGCCATCGTCTCGTTCTTCCTCATCAGCATACCGCTCTATCGCATCCTATGGAGAAAGCCGAAGATTGAAAATGGGCACACACATACGGCACAGGTTGAACACGGGAAGAAGGGCCGGAAGCAGCATATTACCAAGAAACAAATGGAGGAAATGCCGACACGGGGAAAAAGAACCGAAAACGTAGCAGCCAATATGGCCCACCAGAATATCCTCCAAACGAAATCCAACTCTATGCTGGCCAACGACACGATTCTGATTCATGATTCATTAAGCAGCCATAACATCGCAGAAATCGAATTTGACAGCACTGCGACCGACACGGTAAGAAACATTTGGCAAGAATACGGCAAAACGTTTATCGCTGAAGATAGACATATCCCCACGAAACACAAATGGCAACTACTTGCAGCAGGTTCTTTGGGGTCGTCCTTGGTTCAAAACGCCTATAAGATGTTGGCAAGCAACATCGGAAGCGGTTTACCAGACACTGATGCACCTGCAAGCCCCAATAGATTCTCCACCTGGGAAGAGTGTTACCATTATTTGCAAATGAAAGAGCAGGAAACATTGTCGGAGGAAGAAAAAGCACTTATGGAAATTGCCCTCAACAACAAGAACAACACAAAGAACGATGGAAAAATCGTGGAGCATGAGCGACATGACAACCCCATCACCTTCGGCCTTTCAGTGACCAAATCATTGGAAAACAAGTGGGGCGTGACAACAGGTTTGCAGTATTCGCTCTTGAAATCCGACTTTACATTAGGAGAAGACGCTTATTACATCAAGCGGAATCAAAAGGTTCACTACTTAGGACTGCCTTTGCACGCGTCATACAGATGGCTTGATGCCAAGAATTGGTCTATATATTCTTCACTGGGCATGACTCTACATATACCTGTGTATGGCAAAACAGACGAGAAGTATGTGACGGGGCAAACCACACCATATACAAATAGTTGGCATTTCACGCCTTCGCTGCAATGGAGCATTGACACAAGCGCCGGCGTGCAATATCATTTTTCACCCAACTGGGGAATCTATTTGGAACCATCGCTGAATTGGCACCTACAGCATGGAAGCTCTGTTCACACGAGATGGACAGAACATCCGTTCACCTTCACTGTTCCATTCGGCATCAGATTCACCTGGTGACAATGTCTTCGTGCAGTCTTTCAGACTTTTTCCGCCTCTTACCAATAGAAGCACAAAAGCTTTGGAAGATAATAATGTACAAGACAAAAGACTATCTACACAACGGGGTCCTATACCTCAACAACATCATCCGCCCGCACCACAAGCAACTGAGCACGCTGATGATTTACTCCACCACCAAGTGCCAATCGCGCTGCAAACATTGCTCTATATGGCAAAAACCAGAAGACCATCTGTCCTTCGAGAATATAAAAGACATTATGGCAAGCCGGTGCATCACAAAGAACACGGTGGTTGGTTTGGAAGGTGGAGAGTTTCTACTGCATCCCGATGCGAATGCCATCATGGAGTGGTTTAGAGAAAACCACCCCAACTATACACTTCTATCCAATTGCCTTGCGCCTCAAAAACTCATTGAAGCGGTTCGACGCTATCATCCGAAGCATCTATACGTTTCGCTTGATGGCGACAAGGAAACATACAAGTTCATGAGAGGCTGCAACGGACACGACCATGTGATTAAAGTGCTTGAAACCTTGAAAAAGGAGGTGCCTATATCTCTAATGTTTTGCCTCTCCCCATGGAACACCTTTAAGGACATGGATTATGTGATTGGCATTGCAAAAAAATACGACATAGACGTGCGCATCGGCATCTATGGAACGATGGACTTCTTTGACACCACATCCGATTTGCTTTCTGCAGACATTGCTCATTACAATCAGAATATCCCGAAGAGCATTCACGACACAGAAGAAAACTTCGATTTTGTGGCCCTGTATAAGGAATGGAGAAACGGTCATCTGCGTTTGCGATGCCAAAGCATTTTCAGTGAACTGGTGATACACTCTAATGGCGATGTGCCGCTATGCCAAAACCTGGGCGTGATGCTTGGCAATATTCACGCGCATTCATTGGACGAGATTTTCAACTCCAAGGAGACTGCCAAAATGCAATGCCAATACTCTAAAAACTGCAATGCCTGCTGGATTAATTTCCATCGCAAGTACGACATTATCCTGCTGCGTAACCTCGAAAAGTTTTTACCCAAGAGGGTCATCGAATTGTTCTATGGCAAATACCAATGGACCAGCAACAGCAAAGAGACTTACCGAAGATACATCAACAACATCAGCCGCCAATGGAATACATCAAAAACATTATAGAGCGCTACAAGCACATTCGGAGCTTCCGAATGTTGCGCCAGAGCTATAAAAGCAAGTATGCTTTTGTGGGGATTGGGAATCACAGCACCAACAATCTCTACCCCGTGATCAACTATCTGCATATCCCTTTGAAATACATCTGCTGCAAATCTCCCGGCAAGCTCCACATGATTGAAGAGGCCTTTCCTCATGTCCGTGCCACCACGTCGTTGGATGAAATATTGGCAGACGAAGAGGTCAAGGGCGTGTTCGTGTCGGTTTCGCCAGAGGCGCATTTCTCCATTGCATCAAAGGTTTTAGAAAATGGAAAAGCGTTGTTTATTGAGAAGCCGCCATGCCTGAGCACCGCTGAACTGAAACAGTTGACAGAATTGCAGAAGCGGGCAAATGTGTTAGCGGTCGTTGATCTGCAGAAACGCTTTGCGCCCGCAATACAAATATTGAAAAAGGAATTGCAGAGATGCAAAGGCACAAAGACCTACAATCTGAAATACCTGACCGGTGCATACCCCGAGGGAGATTCTCTGTTCGACCTCTTCATCCATCCGTTAGACTGTGTCACCTGTCTGTTTGGGAAATCGGAAGTCAGAGGCATCGAATCCATCAACGGACAGACTCTAATGTTGATGCTCAAACATGCTGACGCCACAGGAATTCTTGAACTTTCCACGGGCTATACATGGTCTGATGCACAAGAGAGCATGACCATAAATACCGACAAAGGTGTGTACACACTGGAGCAATTGGACAGCCTTAACTTCCGCCAAAAGCCACATTGTTTTTGTGGAATACCTCTGGAAAAGGTTTTTACACATAAAAAGGTGACGACTGAATTGTTTGGCAGGAATAAATTCCTACCTTTGATGCCCAACAACCAGATTTTCATACAAGGATATTACGTCGCAGATACTACTATCAACGGATTTTCACATACTCACGTCAGCGGTACGGGTTGTGCCGATTACGGGGATGTGTTGCTGATGCCCACTGTAGGGCGGCAGGATTACCACTCTATGGGCTCGAAGAGCCAGCAGATGGCGTACGCCTCTGCCTTTTCCCACGAGAATGAAACAGCCGAACCGGGATATTATTCCGTATTTTTGGACCGCTACGGGGTGAAAGCCGAACTGACCTCTACCAAACGTGCGGCGATTCATCGCTATACCTTCCCGAAAGCGGAAGATGCAGGCTTTATCCTCGACTTGGATTATAGCATTCAGCGCCAGAAGAATGAACAGATGGAGCTGGAAGTAATCAGCGATACTGAAATCCGTGGACGCAAGAAGACTGTATATTGGGCTTTCGACCAGTATATCAACTTCTACGCCAAGTTCTCCAAACCATTTACCTATACGCTGGTCACGGACTCCATGGCATTGGACGAAGGCGGTCCGCTTCTGCCTACAGCTAAAGCTTTACTGCAATTCCAGACGGAGCCCAATGAGGAGGTATTGGTAAAGGTAGGTGTGTCTGCCGTGGATATGGACGGTGCCCGCAAGAATGTGGAAGCCGAAATCTCCGGATGGGATTTTGACGGTGTGCGCCGTGCTGCCCGCCAGCAGTGGAACACTTATCTCTCCAAGATTGACATCGATACGAAGGACAACGACCAGCGTACCATGTTCTACACGGCACTTTACCACACGGGCATGCAGCCCAACTTATTTACCGATGTCGACGGACGTTACTTTGGTATGGACTTGAAGCCCCATCAAGGCAGGGTGGACGAGCCTGTCTACACCATTTTCTCTTTATGGGACACTTTCCGTGCCTATCATCCGCTGATGACGATTATCGATCCAGAACTGAACGAGGCCTTCATCCGTTCGCTCATCCAGAAGTCCCGCGAGGGCGGCGTCCTGCCTATGTGGGAACTGGCCGGAAACTATACGGGTACCATGATTGGTTATCATGCAGCTTCCCTCATAGCGGATTCGTATGTAAAGGGATACCGTAACTTCGACGTGCAGGAGGCCTATAAGGCTTGCCTCCGTACGGCAGAATACGATACGACGGGCATTATCACGCATCCTTTGGTTGTGCCGCATCTGATGCCGCAGGCCAAGTACTGGAAGAACAAGATTGGCTACGTGCCTTGC
>ERZ773112.1452-NODE-1452-length-13401-cov-4.977746_pt1 | contig 13401 bp, 8 predicted proteins | sample MGYA00580566_ERZ773112 | MGnify/ENA primary metagenome ERZ773112 (study PRJEB29015, sample SAMEA2737842) | human gut metagenome | biome: human gut; feature: human-associated habitat; material: faeces | place: China | collected 2012 ... | reverse complement strand
CGATTTAAAATGGCGAGATGCGTTGCTGGTCGCACATCGTGTGAACAGTAACATGATTTTCTCCACCTGCTAGACATTTTTCAATCTTTCGTCTATTATTAGACATATCCAGTGTTGATTAATGGTTGTAAATTAGTTTCTACATTAATATAATACTTTTTGACATGAAAATCAACATTGTATCTATTACTAGAAATATTTTTAAGAAAAGGAGTTTTATCCATGAGAAACGCATTTCGGATTTTTCGCCGCGATATGAAACGCCTGCTCCGTAATCCGGCAGCAATACTTGTTTTGATCGGAGTATCTATTCTCCCCTCACTCTACGCATGGTTCAATATTGCAGCAAATATCGATCCTTATGCCAATACTTCCGGCATCAAGGTAGCAGTAGCAAATCTGGACACCGATGCCACACATGATGATCTGACGATCAATGCCGGCAGCCAGATCATTGACCAACTAAAGGAAAACGACCAGTTAGGATGGACGTTTGTTTCCAAAGATGCTGCTATTAAAGGAGTCAAATCCGGTGAATATTATGCAGCAATCATTATTCCGCAAGATTTTAGCGAATCCCTGCTAAGTGTCCTGTCCGGAAAGATTGAAACTCCGGAACTTGAATACTATATCAATGAAAAACTCAATGCAATTGCGCCAAAGATCACCAGTTCAGGTGCAAGCACGATCCAGACACAAATAAACAATACTTTTTCCTCTGTTGCATCTGAAACAATTGCAGAACTTTTGAAAGAATCTGTATTCAATATTTCTGACTTTGTTGATTCCACAACTGAGGATATCAACAGCCTGCTTGCCAAAGCTGAGAACAATATTCAGGAATATGCTCAGCTCCTGGATCAGTTTCAAGCTGGTTCAGCTGATACAAATGCGCTGATACAGAATGCGAAAAATGCAGCCGATTCACTCGGAACTGCTGCCTCTTCCGGTGCAAATGCACTGTCTGATGCAGACAAGATCATGCAGACAACAAGATCCTCCGCAGGAGAATTTTCTTCTTCACTCTCTCAGGCACTTTCCGACGGAGAACTGCTGCTTGGGAAAGCTAACAGCTCTGCATCTGCCGGAATAACTGATCTTGCAACTGCTGCCGGCAGGATAAATACTTCTGTCAGTACCGCTCTTGGTTATGCCAATCAGGTCAACGAATTAAATGCAGACATTCTTGCAGACATGCAAGATCTCGCAGGCCAGCTTCCTGGAATAATTGGTGATCAGATCACTGCAAAGATTTCCACACTTCAGGCACAGAACCAGCGGAATAATGAATTGATCAGCAGCCTGCAGACAGGAAATGACGGAATACAGGATGCATTGGATACAACTACAGCAACCCAGGAACAGCTTGCTGCTCTTACAAAAGAAAATATTGATAATCTACATACATTCCGCTCTTCTCTGGATCAGAATATCCTGCCACTGCTCAACCAGACGTTGGATACCTTTTCCTCTCTGACCGGTCAGGTAACCGGAATGCTTAACGGTGTTCCTGCCACTTCTGATCAGATGAACAGCATGCTTGATCAGCTGACTACAGGATTATCAAATACAACTGAATTACTGAACAGAACAAAAGATGCATTAGGCGCTGTTGAGAATAAATTAAACACACTTCAGACAGATCTCAATGCCATCACAAGTTCGGCTACTTATCAGAAACTGCTCTCTTTAGAAGGCATTGATGCAGATTCAATTGCTTCCTTCATGTCTTCTCCTGTAGAGATCAATACAGAGACATACTATGCTGTCGATAATTACGGTTCTTCGATGACACCTTTCTACTCCAACCTTGCAATCTGGGTCGGTGGTATCGTACTGATCGCAATCTTCAAGATGGAAGTAGATAAAGACAGCTCCATGCATGGCTATGGACCGACAACATTATATTTCGGCCGCTGGCTCTTATATATGGTTGTTGGGCTTATTCAGGGATTCATTGTCTGCCTTGGTGATACACTCCTTCCGGGAGTTCAATGTAATCATCCGTCACAATTTATCCTGACAGGAATGGTTTGTTCCTTTGTTTATGTAAATATTATTTATGCGCTGTCACTTACATTTAAGCATATTGGTAAAGCGCTCTGTGTTATTCTCGTAATCCTGCAGATTCCTGGTTCTTCCGGAACCTACCCGATTGAGATGACACCGGCATTTTTCCAGAAACTGCATCCACTTCTTCCATTTACCTATGGTGTGAATGCTATGCGTGAAGCAATTGCCGGTTTCTACGGTTCCAACTTCCGCAACGATCTTCTGATCCTGCTTCTGTGCTATGTACCGATCTCTCTGCTTATCGGACTTGGACTACGCCCGGCTCTTTCCGGACTGAACCATCTGTTCGACAAGAAACTGGCAGAAACAGAATTTATGATGTGCGAACCACACGAAGCAGAACTTAGCAGAAGTACACAGCTTTCCATGCTCTTACAGGCATCTCTTTCCATCGAAGACCTTCGCCTCGTAACAGCTGAACGGGCACAGAAATTTGAAAATAATTACCGGAAGATGGTTCGTATCGGCTTCCTTGCCATTGCGATCATCCCTCTGATCTTCCTGATTCTGATGTTCAGTCTCGAATCAAAGATCGTGTTCCTAACTTTGTGGATTATCTCTATTATCGCAATCTCTGTATGGCTGATTGTTATAGAATATATCCATACAAAACTGGAGGAACAAAAAGAAATGGCCGGTATGTCCTATGAAGAGATGCTTGAAAACTTCCGTGGAAAGGAGGCGGAATAATTTGAAAAATATTTTCTTAATCTTTAAAAATGATGTGATGAAGATTCACAAAAATGTTATCGCTATGATCGTTATCATGGGAATCACTGTAATTCCGACTCTCTATGCATGGTTTAACATCTCAGCGAGCTGGGATCCATACGGTAACACAGGCGAACTGAAACTTGCCGTTGCAAGTGATGATGAAGGATACACCGGAGAACTTATCGCTGTAAAGATCAACATGGGGGATCAGATTCTTTCTTCTCTGCATAAAAATAAGCAATTTAACTGGGTTTTCACTGATTCTAAATCCGCACAGAAAGGTGTAAAATCCGGAAAATATTATGCAGCGATCGTCATTCCGAAAGATTTCAGCCAGAAAATGATGAGTGTTTTCTCCTCAACTACAGAACATCCGGATTTGACTTATTATCAAAATGAAAAAGAAAATGCAATTGCTCCGATCATTACAGGAAAAGGAGCAACTGCTGTCCAAAAGCAAATTAACGAAACGTTTATTGAAACCGTCGCACAGACTGCACTGGATGCTTTTCAGATTGTAAGTTCTGCTGCACAGGAAGCCGGGGATGACTCTATGGTTGATCATTTGATCGATAACTTAAATCAGATGGGAACCGATCTTGGTTCTGTTGCCGGAACCGTTCAATCTTTATCCGATATGACTGATTCAGCCATCACAATGTTAAACACAACAACGGAATTCCTTCAGGAAAGCGGTTCTGGTACAAAGTCCAGCGTCAGCTCCCTGGAAAATTCAGATTTAAGTTCCCTGGCATCTTTAGTATCCGGTACATCAAAGACAATTTCTGATGCTCTGACACAAAACGCCAGCTTTTACACCGCTGTTTCTGATGCTGTTGACAAAGCCTTAGACTCCTATAATAGCGATGCCCAGGCTGCGTCAAATGCCCTGACTTCTGTCAGCAGTCGTGTACAAACTGTAATTGATGAATATACGAAGCTGTCTGATGCTCTGACAGCGATTGCAAATGAACACCCCGAGCTCACGATTTTAAATGATGTTGTTGCCAGCATTAACCAGAAGATACAGCTGGCAATTGATCGTCAGACAGCAATCCGCGATAAAATAAATGCTGCTGCCGAAGCACTTCCTACAGCTACTGCAAATGCTGCTGAATTAAAAAGCGAACTTGACACCCTGATCACTCAGGCAACATCATCTGTCACAGAAGTTAAGACAACATATGAGAATAATGTAAAAGGAAATCTGGACAGCCTTTCTGCCAATCTGGATTCCACAACAGGCTCCATTTCTTCCATGCTTGGAGATCTTGATAAGAGCATTCAGAACATTGCTGGTGTCACAGGTTCTACTTCCGACGGACTGACAGGACTTCAGAAGACTCTTTCGAATTCCGCTGAACTGTTGAATGAGGCCTCCGGAAAATTAACTTCACTGGCTGCAACGCTTTCCTCCGAGGATTCGAAGGATCTTTCCGCTGTGACAAACCTGTTATCAGAAGATCCGGAGACAATCGCCTCTTTTCTCTCCTCTCCAGTCAAACTGGATGAGAAAAAGATTTATCCAATTGAAAATTACGGGTCTGCAATGACTCCATTCTACTCCACTCTTGCGATCTGGGTAGGTGCTGTTGTTATGGCTGCCATGCTAAAAGTCACTGTAGCTGATTCTACAAAGAAGAAACTATTCCATCCGAAAGAATATCAGCTCTATATCGGACGTATCCTACTTCTGATCATTATCGGTTTCATGCAAAGTGCACTCATCTGTCTTGGAGATCTTTTCTTCCTTGGTATTCAGTGTAAGCATCCGGTAATGTTTGTACTAACCGGTATGTTTACAAGCTTTGTCTATGTGAATCTGATCTATGCACTGACTGTCTCCTTTGGAGATATCGGTAAAGCAATTGCCGTTGTCCTGATGGTAATGCAGGTTGCAGGAAGTGGTGGAACATTCCCGATCCAGTGTGCACCGAAGTTTTTCCAGGTTGTTTATCCACTTCTGCCGTTCACACACAGCATGAATGCGATGCGTGAATGTATTGCAGGGTTCTACGGAACAACCTATGCAGCAGAAATTGGAAAACTGGCAATCTACCTCGTTCCTTCACTGTTGCTTGGACTACTTCTTAGAAAACCGATCATCAAGATGAATGAGACATTTATGGAGAAATTGGAAAGTACGCATCTGATCTAATGTAATGGTCTAAAATATATAACTACAAAAAACCCCCTAAAACATTACCGTGAACGGTTCTGTTTTGGGGGTTCTCTGATTATTTCATATTATTTTCTACCGTCTGCTGTACCTCCTTTGGTACTTCATCTGTAAAAATCGGAATAAAAATTTCTTCTTCGATACCTACTCCATAAACTTCATTACCATTGAGTTTTCCATCCATATAATGATCCAAAATCCAGGAATATATTTTCCCGAAATCAAACTTAATCGATGCTGCAACCGTTCCCGGAGCAAGATCATTTTGATTCTCTGAAAATCCAATCACCTTTACTCCATTTTCCTTTGCAGCCTCAATGCAGCCATTTCCAACTTTATTTGCGTAAATAAATAAAACATCTGCACCTTTTCCGATCATTTGGTTTGCAATCTCTTTTCCAAGTTCCTCATCTTCCCAACTATTCGCATAGGCCCTGAGTACTGTTGCATTCGGAAGCTTTCTATCCGCAGCCAGCTGACGAACATCCTTTTCATACTGATCCAGCAAGGTCTCCATTGCCTCATTCGGATAACCGGAAATGATACCAAGTATTCCTGTCTTCGTCAGATTTCCACCAATGATTCCCGCCAGATGGCTTGCTTCCTCTTCTTTTGGATAAACAGAAAATGTATTTTTACCTGATGCCGATCGGCCATTTAAAATACAAAAATCAACTTTCGGATAATCTCCTGACACGGAAGAAACAACCTCCTCGAACTGTGATCCTGCAAGTATGATCAGATTATAATTATCTTCTGCATATCTGCGAATCACTGCCTCAAAGTCTTTCTCCTCGACATTGCTCTGATACTCCAGATCAATTTTCTTATCTTTGTTCTGATTTGCAAGAATCCCTTCGTAATTTCCCTTATTCCAACTTTGATCATTTATATCTCCCGGAAGAATTACAACAACTTTCGGCTGATTGGCCGGAATAATTTTTCGGTAAGTAGTTCCTTCGATTACTGCAACAATGATAAGTAATACTGCAACAATGAAGCCTGTCTCAGCTTTTATTTTCTTTTTTTTCCTGGTATCTTCCATGCCTTGTTATCCTTTATTTTTGAGTTCTGTATATTTCAGATTCTCTGTCTTTCGATTATAAATCTCCTAAAAAAGGCTTTCTGTAGAGATACTTTCCATCTCCTCGATTACCTTTAAATTCGTTATTTTCAGCGATGATATTTCCTCTCTGCATTACGAGATCAATCTTTCCGTGCAGATCTGTTCCTTCATAAGAAGTATAATCAACAGCTCCGTGCATCATCTTGTGAGTCAATGTCTGTTTTGCATCAGCATCAATAATCACAAGGTCTCCATCTGCTCCCGGTTCAATAATTCCCTTCTTAGGATACATTCCGTACACCTTTGCCGGATTTGTGCAGGCAACTTCTACCAGCTTGTTGATGCTGATTTTGTTTTTCATTACACCTTCTGAGAAAAGAAGAATCATTCTTTCTTCAACTCCCGGAGCTCCATTCGGACATTTTCTGAAATCATCCTTGCCGTCCTGTTTCTCTTTTGCATAATTGAATGGACAATGATCTGTCGCAACGATCTGAATCTCTCCTGCCTCTAATCCTTTCCACAGCGCATCAAGATCCTGCTGTGTACGAAGCGGTGGAGACATAATATATTTCAATCCATCTGGATCTTTATATCTGTCTTCTGTAAGTGTCAGATACTGTGTACATGTCTCAACAAAAATGTTTTTCTGTCCGTTTCTTCTTGCTTCTTCAACTGCTTCAAGACTTTCCTTACAAGAAAGATGTACAATATACACCGGTGCATCACCTGCAAGCTTCGCAAGATAAAGGACTCTTCTTACAGCCTCTGCTTCTGCAAGATTCGGCCTGCTCTTTGCATGATAGATCGGCGCAGTCTTTCCGGCATCACCATATTCTTTCTTCAGATGCTCTACCACATAATGATTCTCGCAATGGAATGCTGTGATTCCATGCAGTTCTTTCATCTTCTTAAGAACTTCTAAAATACCATCATCATCAATCTTATAGCCATAAGTCATATAAACCTTTGTGCTCTGGACTCCGTCATCCATCATTGTCTCAAGTTCATTTAAAATAGACTCGTCTACATGCTGAACTACTCCATGGAATCCATAATCGATAACAGCTTTATCATCTGCCAGTCCATGATATACATCCAGTTGATGATGTAGTGGGCATCCTGCCGGTCCGAATCCCATATGGTCTACGATTGTTGTAGTTCCGCCGCATGCGGCTGCAACAGTACCTGTATAAAAATCATCTACCGCTCTCGCGATTCCGACATCAATATCCATATGCGTATGAACATCAATACCTCCCGGGAGAACATATTTTCCTTTCGCATCGATCACCTTATCTGCATCCCCCAATTTTGCTTCCAGGTTTTTTCCGATACATTCGATCACACCATCCTCAATCAGGACATCTGCTTCATAAGTGTCCTCCGGTGATACGATCATTCCATTTTTTACAAGTGTTTTCATGATACTTCCACTCCTCTCTTAGTTTCAGTTATACTTCTACCGCAGTCTATGCTTTCCATAGCTGCGGTGATTTTTGTACTTGATGAGTGCTGTTTCTAACCTCTTTTTGCTGCTTTAATATAGATAAAGTATGCAAGACCTGCACCGATACTTCCTACTACATATGCATTGTCAAAGATAAATTTCAGTGGTGCAATATATTTTCCGGCAAAGATAATGATCATTGCTGCCACAAAAATAATGATGATCGGTACATTAAAGCCTTTTGAATAATAATATTTTCCGCCGTCTTCCTTGTACATATCAACCATATCAACCTCTGTCTTATGCTCAAACAGATAGGATACCAGATATAATCCTGAGATAGGTCCCAGCAACGCTCCAAGCATTCCACATACATTATAAATCAAATCGTACGCACTTGCCAGTGCATTCCACGGTTGAGCAAATAAAGCAAGTACTGCTGCAATCAAAGCAGCCTTTTTGTAGCTTACTTTCTTTGCAAATAAAGTTGCGATAACATTTGTCGGTGGAACCAGATTTGCTGCAACATTTGTTGTCAGTACTGCCATAATAATGAACAACGAGAAAATAATTACAATAATCGGATTGTCAAATTTACTTACAAGAACTGCCGGCTCCCAGATTGCTTCTTTAAATACAATTGCTGCTCCTGCTGTTCCGCAAATTCCTACAAAGGAAATGAATGCTGTCATTACAGGTGCCCCGACAAGCTGTCCTACTGCCTGTGCCTTCTGTGTTTTACAGTTCTTTGTGAAATCTGCCATAGACAGTGCAATACCACCGTCAAATGCAATCATTGAAGACAATGCCGGGAAAAACAGTGTCCAGAAATTCTTGGACGGATCTCCCTGAAGAGATGGGTCAGAAAGAAGTTTCGACACACTCCAATCTGCACTTCTAATTCCCCAGATGATTACGATAAAGCTCAACACAATCAATACCGGTGCTGCAAACTTTTCCAGTTTCTGTAATGCACTGGATCCTGATCCTGCAATATATACGTTCATTGCCCAGAATAATAAGAACGAAATAAATAAACCTTTAAATCCAAGTCCATGCCATGCTGGAATGATTGCTCCGATAATTGCATTAAGTGCCTGACCGCCAATCCATGCCTGAACACCGAACCAGAAACACCCAAGTACTCCACGGACAATTGACGGGACTACAGTTCCTTTTGATCCAAACACCATTTTACTGAGCATCGGATAACCAAGTCCATACTTTGTACCGAAATGTCCAAGAACAACTGCAAAAATCATAACTAGTGTATGTCCTAATACAATCGTTAACAATGCCTGTGCCCATGACATACCAGATACGATCAGTCCACTTGCCACCTGATATACTGCGATAGATACAATCATACCAATCCACAGATTTCCCATGTCCCATGCTGACCAGTTACGCTCTTTTGAACTCAATGGTTTTGTCGCATCTGCATAATTATTTTTGTATTTATGGATTTCCTTTTCACCTTCCGGTGTCAATTCTACCATATCGCCTATCTGTCTTTGAAAAGCCCCCATAATGTACCTCCATTATTTTTTATTTTTGTTTCGATATATCATTTGCGCATTGATATCTTATACTTCAATTTTAGTACATTTTGTTGTATTTTCAATGTGATAACTTTCTATTTTTGTTTAATATTTACGGTTTTTATCTTTTATTGTTTGTTTCTGTATTCTGTCGGCGTAAGATTATATTTTTTCTTAAACATACTGCTGAAATAACGAACATCGTTAATTCCCACTTTTTCTGAAACTTCTCCTATTCTAAGCTGCGGATTTTTAAGAAATTGACAAGCTTTCTCCAGCCGGTAATCTATAATATATTCAGATACATTCTGACCTGTATGTTTTTTAAACAACTCACTCAAATAGTTGGGCGTGATACAAAGTTGTTCTGAAATCTTTGTCAAGGTCAGCTTTTGTGAATAATTCATAGAAATGTAGTCCATCGCTTTCTGAACAAAAAGATTTGTCACTTTCATTTCTTGTTTTTCTTCACTCCGAGGTTTCTGAATATTTTTCTCAATTTCTTCTAGAATTCCAATCAATTCTCTGGCATTTGTAGGCTTTGTCAGATATCTGGTCACACCAAGCTCTATTGCTCTCTGTGCAAAAGAAAAATCACTATAACCACTTAATATAATAATTTTTGTATTCTCATCCTTTTCACGGATTCGATTGATCAGATCCAGACCATTAATCTCCGGCATCTTAATATCAGTAATAATCACATCCGCATAATAAACAGACAACTGTTCCAGCGCTTCCATGGCATTTTCGAATACACCTGTAATATCAAATCCAGGTCTGGATGACAATAATTTTGATAGACCATTCCTGATCTTCGGTTCATCATCTACAATTACGATTTTCATCTTCTGTAACCTCCTTTGCCTGATCCACTTCTTCTACCGGGAGAAGAATAGTAACGGTTGTCCCTTTCTGCCATTCACTGTCAATTTTTAATCCATATGCCTCTCCAAAATGCAGCTGGATTCTACGATGTACATTTCGCATTCCAATATGCTTTCCACTGATTTCATCTGACATAATACTCTCCCTAAACCTCATCAAACGATCTGGCTGCATACCGATTCCATCATCTGTTACACGTATCTCAAGAGTTCCTTCTCTGACGATCGCTTGAATCTGGATTCTGCCCATCTCCTTCTTCTTCTCAATTCCATGCAGAATCGCATTCTCCACAATCGGCTGAAGAATCAGCTTCGGAACAAAACACAGCTTTGCTTCTTCATCTATTTCTATCTGAACTGTCAGACGATCTTCTAATCGGTTCTTCTGAATACAAAGATAACTTTCAATATATTTTAATTCTTCCTCAAAAAGTACAAGCATCTCTTCTCCATGAAGTGAATATTTCAAAATATCTCCTAAAGATACTACAACATCACTTATCTCCCATTCTCCCTTTTCAATTAACATCCAATTGATAGAATCTAATGTATTGTAAAGGAAATGTGGATTGATCTGAGCCTGAAGTGCTGTAAGTTCTGCATTCTTCTGTGCCAGTTTTTGTTGGTATACTTCCATAATCAATTGGCGTAATCTACTGACCATATAATTAAAAGACTGAATCAGCATTCCTATTTCATCATGTGCTTTTGATTCTACCTGTATTTCAAAATCTCCTGCTTCGACCTGTTTCATAGCATTTTTCAATCTCCCGATTGGCCTTGTAAATGTATAGGACAAAATAAAAATTCCAACTCCTGCCGCCAGCATTGCCAGCAAAACAAGGCCCATAATTGCTTCTCGAAGTCTCTTTGCCTGTGGAAAGAAATCATCTGTCGAAACCACTGAATAAGTCTCCCATCCGGTCAGTCCATTATACTGCCTACAGGCAAAATAATCCTTATTATCCCAGTTGAATTCATATCTTCTAACTCCTTTTTCCATCCCTTTTGTTACGACATCTCCCCAATCATAAATATTTGTCTTATTCGAGCACAGAACATTTCCGGCGCAATCCACCAGATAAGTGTACTGATTTTGAAAGGTACTATAATTATTCAACATCAAAAGTCCAAACGTCTCCGGATTCAATTCTATCGCAAGAATTACCTTATTGATAGAACTTATAAATGTTACTACTTCTTCTGCATTTTTCTGACAAAGCGAACTTCCTTTTTCCGTCCAGGTACCATCTCCAACAAGGTTACTTGCTGCATTCTCATATACTTCCATCCGTCTTTTATCATTCACTGCCTGACAGCCTGAATAGCTGTAATACACGGTTCCATCTTCATTCATCAGTATCAAATCTGAGCAGCTTGATATAAGATTTAAAAGCCCTTCCATCCAATCATTTAATTCTTCTGTTTCTTCCTGCGTATGTATCTCTTTTTTCAAATATGCCCTCACGATTTGACTGGATTTTACATTTTCAGCCAGACGATTGATCTGCTGAACCTGACTATTAATAGAGATATCAATTCTGTTAATTGTATCAGCCATCTCTTGTTCTTTGTTTTCCAATACAAGATTTTTTGCATTTTGATAAGAAAAATATCCAATCATTGATCCCATCAAAAGCACCAGTATTAAAAAAGAGAGCATTAACTTCTTTCGTAAAGTCATTTTATCTTTCTCCCTCTATACTTTTCTCCATGTCATTCCACTTGTGTTATCATCTTTGCAACATATTCCATTTTTTCACAATCAACAAATGAATAATTCATAACATAAATATTTTCATACTTTTTCTTCTTCTCACTTGAATGATAATAGGATGACAATGCAGCCAGCTTAATTCCTTTGCTCTTCATTTTATCCAGAAATTCTTCTTCACTCAGGTTTGTATCTACTTTCATTAAAAAATGTACTCCTGCATCTTCTTCCAGAATCTTTATTTTAGTTTTCAATACTCCCTGTAAAAATGCTTCCAGAATCCGGTCTCTCTTCTGCTGATAATAATTACGCAGCCGGTTAATATGTTTCTCAAATGCCCCTGAATTCATAAACTGCGCTAACGTATATTGTTCAAAATTTGATACCGTACAGGAATAAAAAGAAAGTTCTCTGTAAAATCGTTCTGCCAATTCATCCGGCAGCACCATATAACTGATTCGCACTGTTGAACACAAAGTCTTGGAAAATGTATTCATATAAATCACTTTTCCCGATACATCAATGCTCTGAAGTGATGGAATTGGCTTACCATTCAATCTAAGTTCACTGTCATATTCATCTTCTATAATATATCTATCTTTCGTTTTTGTCACCCAGCCAAGTAACTCATAACGTTTACTGATTGGCATTACTCTTCCGGTTGGATAATGATGCGATGGAGAACAATGTATCACATTGATTTCTTTTTCTTCCAGTTCTTCTACCTTCGGTCCGTCCTCTTCTATTTCTATATACTCATAACAAGCTCCCATACTGCGATAAATTTTTGCGATTTTATGATATCCCGGATTTTCAACTGAATATTTCAATTCCTTTCCCAAAAGCTGAATCAAAAGACTGGACAAATATTCTGTTCCAGCACCAATAATGATCTGTTCCGGCCGCACCGTCATGTTTCGGAATGCTTTCAGATAGTCCGCAATGCTTTGTCTTAATTCCATTACTCCGCCACACGGTGGATTAAGCATCAATTCAGTCTGATAGTCATTCATTACTGCCCGCATCGTCTTTGTCCAAATAGAAAATGGAAATGCACTCTGTTCCGTCTGATTACTCGTAAAATCTGCGATATAAGCATTCTTTCCACCGGTAAGGTTTAACTTATTGCTGTAAATTCTATTTTCTGATAAACCACTCTCGCTTTTCATTCTGTCATCCCGCAGATCTGCTACATAAAACCCACTCTTTGGAACGGAATAAATATATCCCTCTGCTGCAAGCTGCCCATAAGCATTTTCTACTGTAATTACACTTATAGCCAGATTTTTTGCAAGTGCACGCTTTGATGGAAGTTTTTCTCCACTCTTAATTTTTCCTTGAATAATGTCATTCTTAATACATTTATACAAATATTGATAAAGCGTATCTGACCCTATATTTTCAAAATTATATGTCAACATATTTACTTTTTTCTCCATTCTGACCTTTTTGAATATATTAAAACTGAGTATTTTTATATAGTCACTTTGTCATTATACTATTACCTATCGAATTAGTAAAGAAAAGGAGATTTAAAAATGAGTACAAATAATGAACGTTATGAATTGAATAAAAATCTGGCACAGATGTTAAAAGGTGGAGTGATCATGGATGTTACAACTCCGGAACAGGCAAAGATTGCAGAAGCTGCCGGTGCATGTGCTGTTATGGCGCTGGAAAGAATTCCGGCTGACATCCGCGCTGCTGGTGGAGTTTCCCGTATGAGTGACCCGAAGATGATCAAAGGAATCCAGGAAGCTGTTTCAATCCCTGTTAT
>ERZ773112.1444-NODE-1444-length-13428-cov-4.635235_pt1 | contig 13428 bp, 7 predicted proteins | sample MGYA00580566_ERZ773112 | MGnify/ENA primary metagenome ERZ773112 (study PRJEB29015, sample SAMEA2737842) | human gut metagenome | biome: human gut; feature: human-associated habitat; material: faeces | place: China | collected 2012 ... | reverse complement strand
CCAACGTATGATCATCTTGGTGTTTTTTGTTGTACTTGCTATGCTTTTTTAACGCATCGTGAGTGTACCAAGTTGACTACCCAGTCTGTCGAGGCATTTTTCAATGGAGGAAGCAATTACGTAGAAGTTAAGAAGACAATTTTGACTCCGCAATTGACGATTGACGTAAAACCCTTGCCAGCAGGTAAGCCAGCCGATTTTTCGGGAGGAGTGGGAGAGTTCAATATAACTTCTTCTATCAATAGTACAAATGTCAAGACCAATGATGCCGTTACTGTCAAACTTGTCATCTCTGGTACCGGCAATCTGAAGTTGCTCTCTAATCCGGAAGTCAAATTCCCCGAGGATTTTGAGGTATATGATCCGAAGGTGGACAATAAATTCCGTCTGACAAATTCGGGCCTCTCCGGTAGTAAGGTCATTGAGTATCTGGCAATTCCCCGTAATGCGGGAACTTATAAGATTCCTGCCGTAAAGTTCAGTTATTTTGATATTAATTCCCGTTCGTATAAAATGCTGACTACGGAAGAGTATGAATTGCATGTGGAAAAGGGAGCAGGTAATGCAGCTCAGACCATTGCAAACTTTACAAGCAAGGAAGACTTGAAAGTATTGAACGAGGATATTCGTTTTATCAAGCAGAATAATGTCACTTTGTCTCCCAAAGGTGATTTCTTCTTCGGTTCGTTGACGTATTGGTTGCTTTATTTGATACCGGGTATTGCATTCATTACATTCTTTATCATCTATCGTAAGCAAATAGCAGCCAATGCAAATGTAGCAAAGATGCGTACTAAGAAAGCCAATAAAGTGGCGGTGAAACGTATGAAACAAGCTGGTAAATTATTGGCCGAGAATAAGAAAGACGCATTTTATGATGAGGTTTTGAAGGCTCTTTGGGGGTATATCAGTGATAAACTGAACATTCCGGTATCCCGTTTGTCTAAGGATAATATCGAAGAGGAACTTCGTAATTATGGTGTGAATGATGCGTTGATAAAGGAATTCCTCGATGCATTGAACAACTGTGAGTTTGCCCGCTTTGCTCCGGGTGATGATAACCAGGCTATGGATAAGGTATATTCAGCTTCTTTGGAAGTTATCAGCAAAATGGAAAACTCGATAAAACATTAATCAGGAGGAAATGGTAATGAATAGAATATTGTTTTTTACTCTTAGTCTAGTGATGGCAATTACTGCCTATGGGCAGAATTCTGCATCTGTAGATACATTACAGACTGGTAGTGACTCTACATCCGTCGGTTCACATGCGGAATTCTCTGCTGCAAGACAAGAAAGCAATGTGACAAAGGCTGAAGGTGACAGCGCCTATATACGGAATGATTATGTTTCTGCCATTCAAATATATGAGAATCTGTTAAAGAAGGGAGAGGCTGCAGAGGTCTATTATAATCTTGGCAACAGTTATTATAAGGCAGATGATATAGCAAAAGCTATATTGAATTATGAGCGTGCCTTGTTGTTGGAACCTGGTAATGCTGATATTCGTGCAAATTTGGAAATAGCACGTTCTAAGACAATCGATAAGGTAATCCCAGTTCCTGAGGTTTTCTTTGTATCTTGGACTAAATCGTTGATTAATTGTCTTAGCGTAGATGCATGGGCTAAGTTGGGGATTGTGTTCTTTGTACTATTACTCGTTTCATTCTATCTCTTTTTCTTTTCAAAACAGATTATGGGGAAGAAAGTGGGATTTATTGCAGGAATAGTATTCCTGGCTCTTGTTATATTGAGTAATGTGTTTGCTGCTCAGCAGAAAGGCGAACTGATGGAACGTAGTGAAGCTATAGTGTTAGCACCTAGTGTCACAGTGCGTAGTACTCCCAGTGAAAGTGGTACAAGTCTGTTCATTCTTCATGAGGGACGTAAAGTTGAAATAAAAGACAACTCTATGCGTGAATGGAAAGAAATTCGTTTGGAAGACGGTAAAGTAGGGTGGGTTCCAGCTTCCGCCATAGAAGGTATTTAAATTTTCCCTATATTCTAAAAACAGCTCGTATAAGCCCGATAATTCTGCTTTATACGAGCTGTTTCTGTATGTTTTTAGGAGCTTTTTCTTCGTATTTATAATTCTGTATACTTAAGAAATGATTATTTTTTGGAGAGGCAATATTCTTTTTGAAAAAAGATAAAGAAATAGTTTGTTTTATCCTTTTTTTTCCTTAAGTTTATAGCGTGATAATAAAAAATACAGAGTATTAACCATTAAATTTATGAATATGAGAACAATAACATTTAATGAATTACGTAAGATTAAAGACTCATTGCCTAGTGGTAGTATGCATAGAATAGCCGATGAACTTGGACTGAATGTTGACACTGTAAGAAATTTTTTCGGTGGACACAATTTTAAGGAGGGGAAAAGTGTTGGGATTCACTTGGAACCTGGACCAGATGGTGGATTGGTTATGATTGATGATACTACAGTTTTAGAGCGAGCTTTAAAAATTTTAGATGAAATGGCAGGTAAGACTGAAGAAGCTGTTCGAGCTTAAGAAGAGAAAGTTAGAAGAATCCCAATTGCTGACAACAATTGGGATTTCTTATTTGTTTTAATCTCAAAATCAATGATATATGGAAGATAAATTAGTTACTTTGGCAATCTTAACGTACGCGAAAGCTCAAATATTGAAGAATGTTCTTGAAAATGAAGGTATTGAGACTTATATCCACAATGTAAACCAGATACAACCGGTTGTTTCTTCTGGTGTACGTGTGCGTATTAAGGAGAGTGACTTACCCCATGCTCTGAAAATTACTGAAAGTTCTGCATGGTTATCTGAAGAGGTAGTGGGGGGGAAGTCACCTAAACTGGAGAAGATTAGTAATAAAGTGCTAATTCCAGTGGATTTTTCCAATTATTCTTTGAAGGCTTGCGAGTTCGGTTTCAATTTCGCTCAGAATATAGGTGCAGAAGTTGTTTTGCTACATGTTTATTTTACTCCTATATATGCAACTTCTTTGCCATACGGAGATGTATTTAACTATCAGCTAAGTGATGAGGAGAATGTAAGGAGTATCTTACAAAAAGTTCATGCTGATTTGAATGAATTATCTGATAAAGTAAAAGAGAAGGTAGCTTCCGGCGAGTTTCCAGATATTAAATATACTTGTGTTTTGCGTGAAGGTATTCCTGAAGAAGAGGTACTCCGCTATACCAAGGAATATCGGCCACGCATTATCATAATGGGAACTCGTGGTAGAAATCAGAAGGATATTGATTTGATTGGCAGTGTAACAGCTGAAGTGATTGAACGTAGCCGTGTACCGGTATTGGCCATTCCTGAAAATACTCCATTCAAGCAATTTTCTGAGGCTAAGCGTATTGCATTTATTACTAATTTTGATCAACGTGATTTAATAGCTTTTGATTCGCTAATAAATAATCTGAAATCATTTAAGTTTTCAGTGTCTCTGATACATCTTTCTGATGTTCAGAATACATGGAATGAAATAAAACTGGCTGGTATTAAGGAATATTTTCAAAAACAATATCCACAATTGGAAATACACTATGATGTGGTAAAGAATGATAATCTGCTTAGTAGTTTAGACAGTTATATCAAGAGTAATCATATTGATATTATGACATTAACTTCTTATAAAAGAAATATATTTTCGCGCTTATTTAATCCTGGTATTGCCAGAAAGATGATTTTCCATTCTGATACACCATTGTTGGTAATTTACGGAAGACCGAATACGTAGGTGTTGAATTGGATATATATGGTTTGATCAATATCAGGATTATGTTTAATATAATGCCGGGATAATTTAATCTAATTTTAGTTCTTCTTCTCTCTCACTTAAGAAATAATATTCTTTACTTTCTTTCAGAATAATAAAAGCCTAATTAAATTATTAATTAGGCTTTTATTATTCTGAAAGAAAGTATTACATCAACTTTTCAATTTCTTCGAATTCAGGGCCCATCTGCAAATTATAATACACTCTATATAGACCATTTAACCATAAATCTTTTTGATCAGGTTTCAGTTCTCTTGCCTTTTCATAATAAGGTTTTGCCTTTTCATAGAAAGTCTTCAGAGTAGCTTGGTCTTCTTTATACTTAGGATCATTAATATCTGTAGTTGCTTTTTCTGAGAAATCTTGTGCTTGTAAGCAGTAAATTAAACCTAAATTAGAGTATGCTTCTGCATAATTAGGATCTACTTCTATAGTTTTCTTATAGAATTCAATAGCTTTATCATAGTCCTTCATATTGTGATAAAGGTAGCCTTTTACATACAAATAGAATGTATTGTTAGGATCTTTAGCCAACATATCATCAGCAAACTGCATAGCCTCGTCATATTTGTTGTTATTGCTATAATAATCAATCAAATGACCGAAGAAGAATGAATGTTCAGGATATTTCTGGATACCTTCTTTCAAAGAAGCAATCCATTTAACAGTATCACCTTCGGCTTTCAATGCAGTAGAGATAAATTCCATAGCGTATTTCCCAACTTCTTTATCGTCTTGCGCATAAGGAGCATACTTCAAAATACTAGGATAATCTTCCATCTTAGCAGCTGCTAAACTTGCATAATATGCTATTTGAGGTAATACAGTATCTGTTTGTAACAGATTTTCCTTTTCAAACATCGGGTTGATAGCAATATCAATGTAGGTTGCAAAGAAATCCAACGCTTTTTTATTGCCTTCCTTGGCTGCATCGCCTTCTTTTTGTGAGGCCAAATTAAAGAATTGGATGCCGCCATTGATCAGATTGCCGCGTTCTGCTAAAATTGTAGCAGAATTAGATTTTCTATATTTATTCTTGATTTTGCCCTTTTCATTGGGAATTTGTGCTAATTCGTCACATTTGAAGTAGAATTTACACATGTTTAATGCACTATTATATACCTGAAGAGTGTCATAAGGTTTTCTCAGATAGGCATTTTCCATTTCTTTCTCACTTCTTTTTCTTTGGATAAGACCTGCTACATCCCACGTTTCGGCATTGTCCTTTGTTTCGGGATTAGTTAAAGCTTGATTTATCAGTTCCTCTGCTTTGGCAAAGTCAGGATTTACTCCGTTAGCAATACTTTTAGCCTCTTTTACGTTCTTTTCTTGGGCGAAAGTAAAACTTGCGGCAAGTAGTAAAACCATTGAAAATAATACTCTTTTCATGATTGTAGAAAATTTAAATTAATATTATGTCTATTCTTCATTTTCACTGTTTACCTCGTTCTGAGGGCTTTCAAGGGTATTTTCTTCCCCCTCCTCTATAAGTTCCTCTTCATTTTCTGAAGTGACTTTGCATACAGAGCCAATTTCGTCATTACGTTTCTCAAGGTTGATTAGGCGTACACCTTGTGTAGCACGTCCCATGATACGAACATCGGCAACTTTCAGACGGATGGTAATACCGGATTTATTAATAATCATCAAGTCATTTTCATCTGTAACTGACTTGATCGTTACTAATTTACCCGTTTTATCGGTGATATTCATTGTTTTCACACCTTTACCTCCACGATTGGTTTTGCGATAATCTTCAATATCCGAACGTTTGCCATATCCTTGTTCCGATACAACCATAATTGTTTCCGCCTCAGGATCTTTGATGCATATCATACCTACTACTTCGTCTTGACCGTCCTCATCCAATGTCATGCCACGCACACCGGTGGCAGTACGTCCCATAACGCGCACAGCACTTTCGTGGAAACGAATGGCACGTCCGTTACGGTTGGCAATGATGATTTCATTGTCGCCGTTTGTCATACGCACTTCGATTACACGGTCGTCTTCACGGATAGTAATAGCATTTACACCATTTTGGCGAGGACGTGAATACTGCTCAAGCAATGTTTTCTTAATGACACCATTCTTAGTACAGAACAATACATAATGGCTGTTGATAAACTCTTGGTCATTCAAGTTCTTCACACGCAAATAGGCGTTTACAGCATCGTCAGAGTCGATATTCAACAGATTCTGGATAGCACGACCTTTCGAATTCTTAGTACCTTCGGGGATTTCGTATACCTTCAGCCAGTAACACTTACCTTTCTGTGTAAAGAACATCATGGTATTATGCATGGTTGCAGGATAAATATGCTCTACAAAGTCTGCATCGCGGGTTTCGGTACCTTTGGAGCCTACCCCACCACGGTTTTGCGCACGGAATTCGCTCAGCGGTGTACGCTTGATGTATCCCATGTGTGAGATGGTGATAATCATTTCATCATCTGCATAGAAGTCTTCCGGATTGAATTCTTCTGATGAGTAGACGATTTCTGAGCGACGTTCGTCACCATACTTCTCTTTTACTTCAATCAGTTCATCTTTAATGACTTTGCGGCAGAGTTCGTCATTGACAAGGATTTCTTCCAAATAAGCAATCTGCTTCTGAATTTCCTCATATTCGGCGTGCAGCTGGTCTTGCATCAGGCCTGTGAGCTGGCGCAAACGCATTTCAACAATGGCACGTGACTGAATTTCACTGAGTTGGAATCGCTCCATCAAACCTGATATAGCATCATTCGGTGTTTTAGCAGCACGGATAATCTTAATTACTTCGTCGATATTATCAGATGCAATGATTAATCCTTCCAGAATATGTGCACGTTCTTTGGCCTTGCGCAAATCGTACTGAGTACGGCGGATGACTACGTCGTGTCTGTGCTCAACGAAGTATTTTATCAAATCTTTCAGATTCAACAGACGTGGACGGCCATGTACCAATGCAACATTGTTCACACCAAAAGATGTCTGCAGCATTGTCATCTTGTAGAGCTTGTTGAGTACAACGCTGGCATTTGCATCACGTTTTACATCAATAACGATACGCATAACTTCACGGTCGGATTCGTCATTAGCATTGGCAATACCTTCAATTTTCTTTTCGTTGGCCAAATCAGCTATATTCTTAATCAATTCAGCTTTGTTGACGCCATAGGGAATTTCTGTCACAACGATTTTATCGTGCGTCGAACCAGTCTCAATTTCGGCTCTAGCACGCATTATGACACGTCCGCGTCCCGTGAGATAGGCTTCGCGAACACCGTTCATACCGTATATATAGCCTCCGGTCGGGAAGTCGGGAGCTTTGACATACGTCATCAACTCTTCTATATCGATGTCATTATTTTCGATGTATGCAATACAAGCGTCAATAACCTCAGATAGATTATGAGTCGGCATATTGGTAGCCATACCTACAGCAATACCAGATGCACCATTTACCAAAAGATTTGGAATACGGGCCGGCATGACGGTAGGCTCTTGCAAAGAGTCATCGAAATTGTTCTGCATGTCAACAGTCTCTTTTTCAAGGTCTGTCATCATGTCTTCACCAATTTTTCGCAAACGACACTCGGTATAACGCATGGCAGCAGCGCTGTCACCGTCTACTGAACCGTAGTTACCTTGTCCGTCTACCAACATGTAACGCATTGCCCAAGGCTGAGCCATACGTACAAGAGCTCCGTAAACGGACGAGTCGCCATGAGGGTGATATTTACCTAATACTTCACCCACAACTCTGGCTGATTTTTTATAAGGTTTGTCGGAGGTATTTCCCAATCCCATCATTCCGAAAAGAATTCTTCGGTGAACGGGTTTAAAACCATCTCTAACATCCGGAAGGGCACGTGAGACAATGACCGACATAGAGTAGTCAATGTACGATGACTTCATTTCCTCCTCGATGTTAATCTTTATAATTCTGTCTTGTTCAAGCATTTAAAAAGATTATTAATTATACATTTTCGGGTTCGTGAAAAACCACGCTAAAGTACTGCTTTTTTACGATATACAAAAGTTTTCCTCCATAAACTTTGTTGCCTGCGGCATAAATATAGAAGTACTCCCTCCTTTCCTCCCCAAATTACTATTAATATATAAGGTATAAGATGGAAAAGCAGATTTGAAATTTGTGGCACGGGATTTGTATACTATTAAATCAGTTAAATATGATACGTTGAATTAATAAATGCGTATCTTTGTCGTGGATAACCTTATTTAATTGAGGAGAATTATAAAATATGAACAATCAATTTTCACAAAGAGTTTCAGACATAATTACTTATAGCAAGGAAGAAGCCAATCGATTGAGAAATCGTTATATTGGTCCGGAACACCTTCTGCTCGGCATGTTGCGTGATGGCGGAGGAAAAGCTATTGAAATATTGTTGAAACTTGATATAGATTTAAAACGAGTAAAAAGTCGCCTGGAGGGTTTCCTGAAAGATGCCGAGGACGATACTCTCTTGCCGGACGCTGAAGTGCCTTTGTCCCCGATGACGGCTAAGATATTGAAGATGTGTATGCTTGAAGCGCGTTTGCTGAAAAGTGCAACTGCCGATACGGAACATGTATTGCTGGCTATCTTGAAAGACGGAGACAATCTTGCTGCAACTGTTTTGGAAGAACACCGGGTGGATTATCAGGCTGTATTTGAACAGCTTTCGATGAAATCGACCAATCCGAATGCGGGAATGGGATTCGCTGAGGATGATGAAGAGGATGAAGAAGACATGAGTATGTCTCGCTCCTCCCGTACTGGAGGGGCTGGTTCGGCTTCGGCTGCACAGACTGCATCCAGAAAGCCGTCCAATGATACCCCCGTGCTGGACAATTTCGGCGTAGACATGACCCGTGCTGCCGAAGAAGGCAAGCTGGACCCGGTTGTGGGTCGCGAACGCGAGATTGAACGTCTGGCGCAAATCTTGAGCCGCCGCAAGAAGAACAATCCGGTGCTTATCGGTGAACCAGGAGTCGGAAAATCTGCCATTGTAGAGGGTTTGGCATTGCGTATTGTGCAAAAGAAAGTTTCGCGCATTTTGTTTGAAAAGCGCGTGGTGATGCTTGATATGGCCTCTGTGGTGGCGGGAACAAAATATCGTGGTCAGTTTGAGGAACGTATCCGCTCTATTATCAATGAGTTGCAGAAAAATCCGAATGTCATCCTTTTCATCGATGAAATCCATACGATTGTAGGTGCTGGTGCTGCTGCCGGTTCCATGGATGCTGCCAATATGCTGAAACCGGCTTTAGCGCGTGGTGAAATCCAGTGTATTGGAGCTACCACTCTCGATGAATACAGAAAGAATATTGAGAAAGACGGTGCTTTGGAACGTCGTTTCCAAAAGGTGATTGTAGAGCCTACCACAGCTGAAGAAACGCTTCAGATATTGAAGAATATCAAGGAGAAGTATGAAGACCATCATAACGTGAGCTACACGGATGAAGCCTTGGAAGCATGTGTCAAGTTGTCAGCACGCTATATAACCGACCGCAACTTCCCGGATAAAGCTATTGATGCTTTGGACGAGGCGGGGTCGCGTGTGCATTTGACGAATATTAATGTTCCGAAAGAAATTGAGGAGCAGGAAAAGCTGATTGAAGAGGCACGTGGCTTGAAGGCTGAAGCTGTAAAATCACAGAATTTTGAGCTGGCTGCTAGCTACCGTGACCGTGAGAAGGAACTTTCTGTCCGCTTGGAGGAGATGAAGGTCGCGTGGGAAGCCCGTTTGAAGGATGACCGCCAAACGGTAGGCGAAGAGGAAATAGCCAATGTTATTTCGATGATGTCCGGTGTACCCGTACAGCGCATGGCGCAGGCAGAAGGACTTAAACTGGCCGGAATGAAGGAAGAACTACAGGCGAAGGTGATAGCTCAAGATGCTGCGATAGAGAAACTTACCAAAGCAATCTTGCGTAGCCGTGTAGGGTTGAAAGACCCGAACCATCCCATCGGAACCTTTATGTTCCTTGGCCCTACTGGTGTGGGTAAGACGCATTTGGCAAAGCAATTGGCAAAATATATGTTTGGCTCTGCCGATGCCTTGATACGTATCGATATGAGCGAGTATATGGAGAAATACACCGTATCTCGTATGATTGGTGCCGCTCCGGGATATGTGGGCTATGAGGAAGGCGGCCAGTTGACCGAAAAGGTTCGTCGCAAGCCGTATTCCATTGTCTTGCTGGATGAGATTGAGAAAGCCCATCCGGACGTGTTCAACATCTTGCTCCAGGTACTGGATGAAGGCCGTTTGACTGACAATTATGGCAGAACCATTGATTTCAAGAATACGGTTATCATTATGACCTCCAATATCGGTACGCGACAGTTGAAGGAATTTGGCCGTGGCGTAGGTTTTACGGCGCAAAACCGCACGGATGACAATGAACATTCACGCAGCGTGATACAAAAGGCTCTGAACAAGACCTTTGCTCCTGAATTTTTGAATCGTTTGGATGAAATCATTACTTTCGACCAGCTCTCCTTGGAGGCCATCACAAAGATTGTGGACATTGAGCTGAAAGGCTTGTACGAACGGGTTGAAGCAATTGGTTACAAGCTGGTTGTGGAGGATGATGCAAAGACATTCCTTGCTTCGAAAGGGTACGATGTACAGTTTGGTGCGCGTCCATTGAAGCGTGCTATTCAGAACCACTGGGAGGATGGACTTTCCGAGCTGATAGTGGCGGCGGAGTTACAGCCGGGTGATACGGTAAACGTATCAGTAGACAAAGAAAAAGACGAGTTGAGCATCAAGAAGGCATAAGCTGTTCTTTATAAAAACCGTCAAAATGTCAGTCCTTATGGGCTGGCATTTTTTTTGTGCTATATCTGCCGGAATAATTAAAAATATAAATCTAAAAAATATAAATGTAGTATGCAAAAAGGTAATATTGGGGTAACTACTGAGAATATCTTCCCCGTCATTAAAAAATTCTTGTATAGTGATCATGAAATTTTTCTCCGTGAGTTGGTTTCTAACGCGGTTGATGCTACACAGAAGCTGAAAACACTCTCCTCTATCGGTGAGTTCAAGGGTGAAGTTGGCGATTTAACCGTACGTGTTTCGCTGGGAAAAGATACCATTACAGTGTCCGACCATGGTATAGGTCTTACGGCTGAAGAAATAGACAAGTATATTAACCAGATAGCTTTCTCTGGCGCCAATGACTTCCTTGAGAAATATAAAAACGATGCCAACGCCATCATCGGCCATTTCGGATTGGGTTTCTATTCGGCTTTTATGGTTGCCAAGAAAGTCGAAATCATCACTAAATCCTATCGGGAAGGCACCCAGGCTGTAAAGTGGACATGCGATGGCAGTCCGGAGTTTACGATTGAAGACACTGATAAGGCAGAACGTGGTACGGATATCGTTCTTTACATAGACGATGACTGCAAGGAATTCCTTGAAGAAGCACGCATCTCCTCTTTGTTGAAGAAGTATTGCAGTTTCCTCCCTATTCCGGTTGCATTCGGCAAGAAGAAAGAATGGAAAGACGGCAAGCAGGTTGAAACTGCCGAGGATAATATCATCAATGATTCCAACCCGTTGTGGACGCTGAAACCCAGCGAATTGAAAGATGAAGATTATAAGAAGTTCTACCGTGACCTTTATCCTATGTCCGACGAACCTTTATTCTGGATTCATCTGAATGTGGATTATCCGTTCCACCTTACCGGTATTCTGTACTTCCCTAAAGTGAAAAGCAACATTGAGTTGAACAAGAATAAGATTCAGCTCTACTGTAACCAGGTATATGTAACGGATTCGGTGGAAGGTATTGTTCCTGATTTCTTGACCCTGCTGCATGGTGTGCTCGATTCACCGGACATTCCATTGAACGTTTCCCGTTCTTATCTGCAGAGCGATGCCAACGTGAAGAAGATTTCTACATATATCACGAAGAAGGTGTCAGACCGTTTGCAGTCTATCTTCAAGAATGACCGTAAACAGTTTGAGGAAAAGTGGAATGACTTGAAAATCTTCATCAACTACGGAATGCTTACGCAGGAAGATTTCTATGATAGAGCCAAGGATTTTGCCCTTTTCACCGATACAGACAGCAAATATTATACTTTCGAAGAGTATAAGACGTTGATTAAAGATAACCAGACGGATAAGGATGGAAATCTGATTTATCTGTATGCCAACAATAAAGATGAACAATACAGCTACATAGAGGCCGCTACGAATAAAGGATACAATGTGCTGTTGATGGATGGACAGCTGGACATTGCGGTGGTGAGCATGTTGGAACAGAAGTTCGAAAAGGTTCGCTTCACTCGTGTAGACAGCGATATTATTGATAATCTGATTGTCAAGGAAGACAAGAAGAATGAAGCGTTGGAAGCCGGCAAGCAGGAAGTTCTTTCTTCCATCTTCAAGAGCCAGTTGCCCAAGATGGATAAGACGGAGTTCAACATCACGGCGCAGGCTTTGGGCGAAAACGCCACTCCTATCATGATAACTCAGAGCGAGTACATGCGCCGTATGAAGGAAATGGCCAATATTCAGGCTGGAATGAGCTTCTATGGCGAAATGCCGGATATGTTTAACCTAGTATTGAATTCAGACCATAAGCTGGTGAAGGAAGTGCTGGCAGATGAGGACAAGGAATGTGCTGCTGCCGTTGCTCCAGTTCAGGCAGAGATGGATGAAGTGAACAAGCAACGTAATGAGTTGAAAAAGAAGCAGGAAGGAAAGAAAGATGAGGATATACCGACTGCCGAAAAAGATAAGGTAAGTGAGCTGGATAAGAAGTGGAATGAACTGAAAACGCAGAAAGAAGGTGTCTTTGCCGATTATGCAGCCAAGAATAAGGTTGTCCGTCAGCTGATAGATTTGGCACTGTTGCAGAATGGTATGTTGAAAGGTGAAGCTTTGAACAACTTTGTCAAGAGAAGCATTGACCTGATAAAATAAGTCCCTTTAAATTTGCATTTAATATATGCAAGGGTATTGTGATTCTTCAGAGTCGCAATACCCTTTTTTATTCATTTTCACCAATTATAAAGTGATTTTCTCCGTTGAATACGGCATTTTTAGAAACTATTGTTTATATTTGGGGCAATGAACATTTATCTTACTCGGAATCGCATAGTTATGAAAAGAGTTTTATTGTTTTTGTCGTTTCTTCTATGTACCTTTGTTTTACAAGCTCAGAAAGTGGGGCTTGTATTGAGTGGCGGTGGAGCAAAAGGCATGACTCATATTGGCATTATCCGGGCTTTGGAAGAGAATAATATCCCCATTGATTATATAACCGGAACCTCTATGGGAGCTATCATCGGTTCGCTGTATGCTATGGGGTATTCTCCGGACGATATGGAGGCGCTCTTGCGCTCTCCCGACTTTAAGCGTTGGTATTCGGGTAAAGTGGAGCCCAAATACGAGTATTATTTTAAAAAGAATCGTCCTTCACCGGAATTTTTCAATATCCGTTTCGCTTTTAGAGACTCGCTGCATATAAAGCCTCAGATACTTCCCACAAGCATGGTCAACCCCATACAGATGAATCTGGTATTTGTGGAATTGTTTGCACGCGCTACGGCTGCATGTGGCGGTAATTTCAACAAACTGTTTGTCCCCTTTCGCTGTATAGCATCCGATGTGTACAATAAAAAGCCATTGGTATTGGGTAAAG
>ERZ773112.1433-NODE-1433-length-13479-cov-5.745232_pt1 | contig 13479 bp, 10 predicted proteins | sample MGYA00580566_ERZ773112 | MGnify/ENA primary metagenome ERZ773112 (study PRJEB29015, sample SAMEA2737842) | human gut metagenome | biome: human gut; feature: human-associated habitat; material: faeces | place: China | collected 2012 ... | reverse complement strand
CACCCCGACCAGTGCCGCCAGACCGACACAGACCCGGACACGGGCTGTATGGCGTTTGAAATCCGCAAGGGGCGTTTCTCTTTCCGTCTGACCGCCCCATACAGCGAGAAACGCCGGAGAGCTGCCAGCGAAGCGGCGAAAGCACATACCGATAACTTGTCACGCACTATTCAAAAAGATGTGGTATAATTTTTTTGAAAAAGTTTGAGATTTGATGTAGTATTTGCAGCTAAAACCGTAGTATATAGGTGAAGCCGGAAAGGAGGCGATGTGATGATAACAGATGAAAATATCATTGAATTGTTTTTCGCACGTTCAGAACAAGGCATACGGGAACTGGATACAAAATACGGAAAAGACTTCCACAATCTTTCCTACCATATCGTAGGGAGCAGGCAAGATGCGGAAGAATGTGTAAACGATGCCTATTTAGGCGCATGGAACGCGATTCCCCCGGCGCGCCCCAATCCACTGCTGACTTATATCTGTAAAATAGTTCGGAACATTTCATTGAAGGTTTATTACAGAAAGGGAGCAGCAAAACGAAGCAGCCATTACACGATTGCTATGGAGGAAATCGAAGCCTGCATAGCAGCCCCTAACACAGTAAAAGCAGAGATTGAGGCCAGAGAGTTAGCCCGTATCATTGAGGAATTTTTGAACACGCTGACGGTCGAAAACCGTGTTATCTTCATGCGCCGCTATTGGTTCTCTGACAGCTACAAGGATATAGCCGAGTTTGTAGGGCTTTCAGAGAAAAATATCTCTGTCCGGCTGACCCGTATCCGAGAGAAGATGAAACAATACTTGATTGAAAGAGAGGTATTCGTATGAACGCAAAGAAGTTTTCCGACGCTATGAGTGAACTTGATACGAAATATGTTGATGAAGCCCTTAACTACAAAAAGAAAGCAAAGAAACCCGGTTGGGTTAAGTGGGGAGCTATGGTGGCTTGCTTTGCAGTAATTGCTGTTTTAGGCGTAGGCGTATTTCAAAGTGGATTGTTCGGAAACAAAACTGACATTGCCACTTTGGACAACGGAAATGAAATCATCTTTGTAAAATCGGAAACTGCTGGCTCAAGCATTGACATTGACGGGACTATAACAACAAGGCAACTTACGGAAACGGAAGCTGCATCTCTTTTTCCAAACTTGACCGTTACAGCTCATGCAGTTTTTCGTGTTGATGATACTGTTTCCGACAGCAACAAAGAATTGATTGGTTTTGAGGGAAAAATCGAAAATGCCAAAGTGGTAATATCTACAACGGATATAGCACTACTTGATACGAAGATTGTAGGAAGTGAAGAAAGTAGCGAAGTAAATGGCACAAGCGTGACGGCAGGATATTTTGTAACAGACCGGAACAGCGTGGGAGAACAGAATGTAATTTACTATGCGACCTTTAAGTTGGGAGATAGCACCGTATATGTTGAAAATGCGGGTGCAAAAACTGAAAGCGAAAGTGTGAAAAACGATTTGGCTACCATTATCCAAGAGCTGATAAATAATGGTGCGCTTGACCTAAGTTCTTTCAACGGATAACCCCATGAAAATTTAATACTACCATCAGGACAGCCGAGCAAATCGACTGTCCTTTTTCTATGTCTACGGACAGAAAGGAGCGACCACCCATGACGAAACCGAGAGAGAAAACCCGCGAGGAATTGCAAGCCGAGATTGAGGACGGAAAGAAGAAAATTCGGCAGTTTGAGAACCGGGAAAAAATGTTGTGTCAGAAGCTATCCAAAGAGGAACGCAGAACACGCAGCCACCGCCTTATCGTCTGGGGCACAGGCTCGAAACGGATATCGCTCCGGGTATTCGCTATACGGGCGACGAGTACGCGGTGCGCCGATTGGTATCCGTTTTGATTGACAACACCGTGAAATATGCCTCTCCCGGCTCCCCTATAACGCTAAGGCTCGAAAAGGACAGGCGGGGTGTTGTTATACGCTCGTCAAACGGCTGCGAAAATGTTGACGCGGACGAGACAAAGAAGCTGTTTGACCGTTTTTACCGCACCGACAAGGCGCGAAGCGCGGGCGGCTTCGGAATAGGACTCTCGATAGCGCGGGGCATAGCGGAGGCTCATAAGGGCTCGATAAAGGCCGAGCTTACGGACGGCAACACAATAGAATTTACTGCTTATCTCAAATAAAAAACCGGTCGAAGCTTTTGCTCCGGCCGGTTTCCGCTATTGTTCATTTTCTGTCCCTGCGCTTTTTATTTATTATATATTTTTCGTTATACAAAAAACAGCCGCAGCAATTTGCTGCAGCCGTTCGCTTCTTTCGCAGCCGCCGATATCCGGGCGGCTTATTGTTTTTTACATCTTTTCAAATCGCTCAACATCCGTCACAAACAGAGTTGCGCCGCCGACCCTTGCCTTTCTGTCCTCGTTCTGCTCGGTGCGGCTCTTGCAGTTTTGGTTTATCAGTTCAACCGCATGGGCGAGCTTGTCGTCTTCAACGCCGATGAGCAGGGTCATGTTGCTGTTGCGCAGGAATCCGCCGGAGGTCGGAATCTTCGTGAATGAATAGCCCGCTTCTCTGAGCGCATCGCAGACGGGGTTGAGATCTTTTTTGTCGATAACGGCAGTTATGAGCTTCATATCAAAATCTCCTTTCGGTATCCTTTATGCCTTGAGCAATTCAAAAAGGAAGCGTGTGCTGTCCTCCATGTCTTTTATAGCTATCTTCTCCGATGTTGTGTGGACGTCGCACATACCCGTGCCGATGTTGACAACGGCTATGTCGTGCAGTGCGATGTTGGAAGCGTCGCAGCCGCCGAGCGTCTTTGAGAGATAGGGGCGTATGCCCGCCGCCTCATATGCCGCGAAAATGTCCTTTATAAGCTGCGACTCGGGATCGACCGTGAATGCGCCGGAGTGGCGCTCGCTTTCGTATTCGAATGTTGTTCCGAACTTCTCGCACGCCTCTTTCATAACGGCGAGTGCGTCCGCGATATGCTTTTGCACCGTGTCCTCGTCGTATGAGCGGAACTCCATGTCAAACGACGCTTTGTCCGCTACGATATTGGTCGGACCCTCGGAGACGAAATTGCTGATGTTTTGCACGCTTATGTCGTCAACATGACCCACGGGGATGTTCGCCGCCGCGTATGCCGCAGCCTTGAGTGCGTGTATGCCGTTCTCGGGGCATACGCCGGCGTGCGCCTTCTTGCCGAAGAAGCTTATCGACATAACTATATTCGCCGCGGCGGAGTTGACTATCTCGCCGATGTCCTCGCTGTCGAGCACTATGGCGGTCTTGCTCTTTATCCTGTCGTAGTCCGCAAAGCGCGAGCCGAGCATTCCGGTCTCTTCGGAGAGGGTGAACAGAACCTCGACGGCTCTGTTTTTCTCGCCGCTCTCTTTGAGCCTTGTTACGGCCTCGATTATCTCCGCTATGCCGGACTTGTCGTCCGAGCCGAGAACCGTCGTGCCGTCCGAATATATGAACCCGTCGCGCTCAACGGGAGTGACCGCCGCGCCGGGAGTTACCGTATCGGTGTGGCAGGAGAGCAGTATGCTCTCGCCCTCGCCGGGCAGATAGCCGTATATATTGAAGCCGTCCGAGCCGCATTTTTTGCCGGCCTCCTCGTCACGCTCGACCTCGAAACCCGCCTCGGTAAGCGCCTTTTCAAGCTCCAGGCAGAATGCGCGCTCATGTCCCGTTTCGCTGCCCGTCGAAACGAGGTCGCAGAATGTTTTAACAAGTCTCCGTGTGCTCATGTTTTCCTCCGTATCTTTGCTTTTTGTCTTGACAAAAAGTATATATATGATAATATTTTTAGTGTTGCAGGGATAACTGCGGCACTGTCAAAAGGCAGCCCTGAGAGCGTCTTTTGTTCAATTAAATAATACCACAGTTTTCTCGGGTTTACAACCTCGCGGAAGTGGATTTTTAATTTTGCTTTTAGCTTTTAAATGAAAGGATGATATTCATGGGATCGATATTTAAAATCACCGCGCTTGCGGGTATCGCCGCAGGAGCTTATGCGGCGGTCAAGAAGTTTGCGCCGAATATCCTGCCCGGTAAAAACGAGGCCGAGGATATGGCGAAGAACGCTCTGAACAGCGTCAAGCTCACTTTTCCTACCGACGAAAAATTCTATAACGGCACCGCTCTGACCCCGCCCATGGGCTGGTCGAGCTGGAACGCATTCAGAAACAGGATAGACGAGAAGCTTATTCTCGAGATTGCCGAAGCGATGAAGACGAGCGGGCTTGCGGATGCGGGGTATGAGTATGTCAACCTCGACGACTGCTGGCAGTCCTCCATGCGCGACGAAAACGGCAGACTCCAGGGCGATTTTTCGAATTTTCCGAGCGGTATCCCCGCGCTTGTCAAGAGCGTCAACGATCTCGGACTTAAGCTCGGCATATATTCCTCAAACGGCACCCTGACCTGCGAGGATCTGCCCGCGAGTCTCGGCAACGAGGCGACAGACGCGGACACCTTCGCCGAGTGGGGAGTCGAATATTTCAAATACGATTTCTGCCATAACGTGCCCATCCCGATGCGCGCGCCCTATATCGAATATATCAGCGTCGCAAATTCGGACGGCTCTTTTGAAACGGTTATTCCCGCGGACGACGCGTCACTTTTCGGCGACGCAAAGATACTCGAGGACGAGCGCCTCGATTCGGGCAGATATATCTCGGGGCTCTCCGCGCACAGAGGCTCGGCTCTGTTCGGCGTCGACGTGCCGGAGGACGGCGAATATTCCCTGACTCTCGGAATCAGAAAGAAGAGCAACAGCTTCAAATATCTCGAGGTCACCGTCAACGGCGAGGACAAGTACGCGACCACCGTCCCGCCGACAAAGGGCTTCACCGCCGACGGCAGACATCAGGTGAAGATAAAGCTCCGTGCTGGCGCGAACACAATAGAACTTGAGAATCCCATAGCTTCAAGGCAGGACAGCGCGGCAGTGCAGTATGCCAAAATGGGCAGAGAGCTCATGCGCGCAACCGCCGAGTATGCCGACAGAAACGGCACCGAGGAGCGCCCGATAGTCTATTCGATTTGCGAGTGGGGCAGAAATCTCCCGTGGCGCTGGGGCGCGGCGGCGGGCAATCTCTGGCGCACCACGCCCGATATCCAGGCAAATTGGAAGTCTGTTGTCGGCACATACGAGATTAACGTCAACCTCTTTAAATATGCGGGCAAGGGCAACTGGAACGACCCGGATATGCTTGAGGTCGGCAACGGCGATCTGACCTTTGAGGAGAACCGCAGCCACTTCACCCTCTGGTGCTTCATGGCGGCTCCGCTGATTCTCGGCAACGACGTGCGCGAGTTTATCCGCGAGGACGGAACCGCCGACACGGAGAATGAGACGCTGAGAATACTCACCGACAGAGACGTGATAGCGATTGATCAGGATGCGCTCGGCGAGCAGTGCAGAAGAATAAAGACAACGCTCATAGCCGATACGCTCATAAAGCCTCTCGAAAACGGCGATGTCGCGGTCTGCTTCTTCAACAAGGGCAGCGACACGAGATATTTCGAGCACCGCATGGACGATATCGTCTGCCGCTCGTATGTCACAACTCCTTTGGCGCAGGAGTACGAGGCCTATGACCTTTGGACGAAGGAGACCTCGGTTATAAATACCACTCTCAGCGCCTTTGTTGAGCCGCACGGCGTCAAGGCGTTCAGAATAAGAGCAATATCGGAATAAGCTTATGGAAGAATTTATCGGCAAAAACCATAATATTCCGCAGTTAGACCTGAGCGAGCGCCCGGAGAACACGCCGGAGAAATACGCCTATCTCTATGAGCAGACCGTGGTAGACGACAGCGAGAGCTATTTAGGCCACCCCGATTCCGTCCTGCTTAAAAACGGCGATATTCTAACCGTCTATCCCCACGGACACGGCAAGGGAGCGGTGCTCAATAAGATAAGCGCGGACGGCGGACTCAGCTACACGAAATGTATCGCAGCCCCGCCCGAATCGTGGAAAAAATCGCTTGAGACCCCGACTGTCTACCGCCTCGAATTTTCGGACGGCACGCCCGACAAGCTCATTCTCGTCTCCGCAAACTCCAAGTGGCCCGATATGGACACTCCCGGCGGCTTCAACTGCTCCGTCTCCTGCGACGAGGGCGAGACGTGGAGTGAGTTCGAGACCTTCTATTCAAAGGCCGACGGCTGCGATTTGATACCCATAGTCGCCATGGCGTCGCTTACGAGACTCAAGGAGAACGGCAAATTCGTTGACAAATGGATGGGCTTTTTCCACGACGGCAATTTTTATAATTACAAGACGATTTTAAGCTTTACCCCCGACGGACGCGTTTGCTGGAGCAAGCCGGAGAAGTATTTCGCCGCCCACAGAGACGCGGAGCTGCGCTCGAATATGTGCGAGGTCGAGGTTATCAGGAGTGACGGGGGAGAGGGCGACGAGCTCTGCCTCATCTCGCGCTCGAACACCAAGAAAGAAAACTCCCTTATCTCGTTTTCACGCGACGAGGGCAAGACATGGTCCGAGCCCGTTCACGCCCCATCCGCGCTCAACGGCGAGCGCCACAAGGCGGACTATTTAAAGGACGGCAGGCTGTTCATAACCTTCCGCTCGATAGAGCGCGCCCCGGAGAAGCTGAAGCTTTATTCCGATAACGGCGACTGGTACAGCGAGGGCTGGATAGCGTGGATAGGCAGTTACGACGACCTCAAAAACGGCACGGAAGGCGACTACCGCATCAAGATAGCCCATACCTATCTCGACGGCCAGACCGAGCCGGAGATTAAAGCCAACGCCGACACTGCCTACTGCGGAAATGTCGTGCTCCCCGACGGCACGGCAGTCACCTCGTCCTACGGACGCTTCGGCGAGAAGAACCCGGACGGCAGCGACAAAACCTATATAATCTCCAAGCGTATCAATCCGCGCGACACGGATGAGTTGGTGGGATTTTTGAAATAATAATCGGTTGAAATCCCTCCTGCCATATGTTACAATAAACTCAATAAATTACCGGAGGTGGGCGCTGTGAGCAGATCGAAAAACGAACTTCTGCTTGCGGCGTCCGCGTTTATTCTGCTCGCCGCCGCACTTACGGCCGCGTTGGCTCTGCGCTTATCTCCGAGCCGAGCCGCGAGCACGGTTCAATATACAGACGGCAGCGCTTACGGGATAGACATAAACTCCGCCGACGAAGACGAGCTTACCGCGCTCGCCGGGATAGGGGAGAAGAAGGCGGAGAGTATTGTCAGCTACCGTGAGGAGCACGGGGAATTTATATATCCGTGGGAGATAACAAATGTTGACGGAATAGGTGAAAAGACCTATGAAAAAATAAAAAATGATATCTGCGCCGACTGACGCGGGTTGCAAACAGGAGGAACGACATGACAGGCATCTACAAAAAATTCAAGAGCGGAACGGATATCCGCGGAATAGGCATAGGAAACGGTGACGAGCCGCTCTATATGAGCGATGAATTTATCGCGCGAGCGAGCGCGGCCTTTGCCGATTTTCTTGCCGAAAAGACGGGCAAGGCGGCGGAGGAGCTGACTGTAGCCATAGGCCACGACCCGCGCCTTTCCGCTGAGCGCATAAGCGCGGCGGTAGTCCGCGGACTCGCTCTGCGCGGGGTCAATATAATCGACTGCGCGTTAAGCTCCACTCCCGCTATGTTTATGGCGGTGCTCGACCTGCCCTGCGACGGCTCCGTGCAGATGACCGCGAGCCACCACCCGGGCGACAGAAACGGACTGAAATTCTTTACCGTTGACGGCGGCCTTGACTCGCCCGATATCGCTTATATACTCGAAAAGGCCGAGAATATCGAGCTCGGCGATGTCCCTGCGAAGATAACGCCCTGCGACCATATGAAGCAGTACGCCGCGCACCTGCGCTCGCTTATCTGCAAGGGCATAGGCGCCGATGAGGCCGATAAGCCCCTTGTGGGCATGAGCATAATGGTTGACGCGGGAAACGGTGCGGGCGGTTTCTATGCCTCCGAGGTTCTCGCCCCTCTCGGCGCGGATGTCTCTCCGAGCATGAACCTCGAGCCGGACGGTAACTTCCCCGTCTATGTTCCGAACCCCGAGTCATCCGTGATGATAGACAGCGCCGCAGAGCGGGTCAAGAGCACGCACGCCGATTTCGGCATAGTCTTTGACACCGACGTCGACAGGGCGGGCTGCATTCTCTCCGACGGCAGAGAGCTCAACCGCAACCGCCTTGTCGCCATGATATCGGCAGTCATTCTCGAAAACGAGCCCGGCGCGGTTATAGTCACCGACTCCGTGACCTCCGCGGGACTCACGAAGTTTATCGAGGCGCACGGCGGCGAGCATATCCGCTTCAAGCGCGGCTATAAGAACGTCATCAACAAGCAGATAGAATTGAACCGCGCGGGAGTCGATTGCCCGCTTGCGATAGAGACCTCCGGTCACGCCGCATTCAGGGAGAACTATTATCTCGACGACGGCGCGTATCTTGTCACGAAGCTCATAATCAAAGCGGCTCTGCTCAAAAAGAGCGGCGGCAGCCTCGAGAGCTTCATCTCCGACCTCGAAGAGCCGGCGGAGGAGCTTGAACGCAGATTCAAAATCAACCTCGAGGATTTCAAGCCCTACGGCGATAAGGTCATAGCCGACCTCAAAGCGCTCGCCGAGAAGCGTGACGGCTGGCAGGCCGAGAAGATAAACTATGAGGGCATCAGGATAAATACCGATAAGTCAAACGGCGACGGCTGGTTCCTGCTGCGCATGAGCGTGCATGACCCGATTCTCGTCTTGAACCTCGAGAGCAATTCGGAGGGCGGCACGGCAAAAATGCTTTCCGACGTGACGGAATTTTTGAAGGCATACGATAAGCTCAACTGATTTTTAACGGCGTGCGGGCTTTAAAAAGCGGCGCACGCCGTTTTAATAGCCCTTCCCGCTTGACTACAGCGCCCGCTGTATGATAATATTATTGCAAGACTTTTATATCCCCGGAGGGTAATCATGGCAAAAAATGCAAAGAAAGAAATGTGGCAGGATATAGATGTGTATTCTGTCAACACAGAGCCGCGCAGTGCAGCCGGCTTTCCGTGCAGCGCCGCATGGGAGAAAAAGACCGTCAGCCTCAACGGAATTTGGAAATTCCGCTATTGCGAGAGCGTCAACGACATTATCGAGGGCTACTATGCTCCCGACTTCGATGTCAGCTCCTTTGACGATTTGGAGGTTCCGTCCGAATGGCAGATAAAGGGCTACGATATCCCGATATATACGAACATCAATTATCCCAAGGCTATCTCTACCACGAGGATTCCCTACATAAAGCCGGAGCTCAACTCCTGCGGACTCTATGTGCGCGAGTTTGAGGTTGAGGATACCGACGACAACGTGTTCATTCATTTCGGTGGAATCAATTCGAGCGGCGAAGTGTTCGTCAACGGAAAATTCGTCGGCTATTCTCAGGATACCTTCGACGAGTGCGAGTACGATATAACGGACTTTGTTCATCCGGGTGTCAACCGCCTTGCCGTCACCGTGCGCCGCTACTGCTCGGGCAGCTATCTTGAGGATCAGGATATGTGGCGCCTCTCGGGCATCTTCCGCGATGTGACGCTCGTCTATGAGCCGAAGATTTTTATCGAGGATATGTATATGCGCAGCGAGATGGCGGAGGACTTCAAGTCCGCCGTGTTCAAGCTTGACTGTGTTGTTAAGGCGCGCCGCGCTCAGTTTGACGGCGGCAAGCTCAAGGTCGATATCCTCCGCGCCGACGGCGCAAAGTTCGCTTCGGCAGAGGCGGAGGTAAAGGCTCTTGCGGACGGCGAATTTTGCAATGTGACCTTTGAAATGCCCGTTGAAAATTTCGAGCTCTGGAGCCATGAGGACCCCTATCTCTACACCGTTCAGGTCACTCTTTCCGGCGGCGATTATACCGACCGCAGAGAGCATAAGTTCGGCTTCAGAGAAGTGAAAATAACGCCCTATGACAGCAAGACGGGCAGAGGTCCCTTCATCCTGCTCAACGGCGTTCCGCTGAAGATTTGCGGCGTCAACCGCCACGATTTCCATCCGGATTACGGCCATGCCGTGCCGGAGAGCATTATAAGAAGCGACCTCGAGCTGCTCAAAAACAGCAACATAACAAACGTGCGTACCTGCCACTATCCGAACTCGCGCCGTTTCTATGAGCTGTGCGACGAGATAGGTATTCTCGTCATGAGCGAGAACAACCTCGAAACTCACGGCCTTGCCACGCGCGTCCCGCGCAGCGATCCGCATTGGACTGCCGAGTGCTGCTATCGCGTGCGCAATATGGTCAACAGCTATAAGAACCACTCCTGCATCCTCTTTTGGTCTCTCGGCAACGAGTCCGGCAACGGCAACGCCTTCGCCGAGATGAAGAAGGAGATTTTGAAGATAGACAAGACCCGTCCGGTTCACTATGAGCCCGACGCAAAGCTCAAGACGAGCGACCTGTTCAGCGAGATGTACACCGTGCAGACCGCGATGAAGAGCATAGGCGAGAACAAGCCGCATACCCACAGCCGCGCGCTTTGGAACCTCGGTCTCGGCTATCACCTCAAGCCCTCCGATTATGTCGACAAGCCGTTTATTGAGTGCGAGTATTCCCACGCCATGGGCAACAGCATGGGCAACTTCGCCGACTATTGGGAAGATTTCAAGAAATATGACCGTCTCGCCGGCGGATATATTTGGGATTTTGCCGACCAGTCGATAAGAACAAAGACCGCAGACGGCAGAGACAAGTGGAACTACGGCGGCGACTTCGGCGACAAGCCAAACGACTCTAACTTCGCCTTCAACGGCGTTTTCCGCGCCGACCGCACGCCCAACCCGCACTATTATGAGGTCGTCAAGTGCTATCAGCAGGCGGATTTCTCGCTCAGGAGCGGCAAGATAACCGTTCTCAACCGCTTCATGTTCACCTCTCTCGATAACTTCAGGCTCCGTCTCGAGCTGCGCGAGCAGGGCAAGCTTATCGACTCCGCAGAGCTCGAGCTTCCCGACAAGGGCTATCTCGAAAAGGCGGTTGTCGATGTCCCGTTCGATCTCAAAACCGAGAGCGAGCGCACACTCGACTGCGAGCTTATTCTGCGCCGCGACATAATGGCGCTCGAAGCGGGTCATATAATGGCGCGCGAGCAGTTTGTTCTGGGCAAATACAACTATTCCTCCGTCGCCCCGAAAGCGGACGGCAAGAAGGTTAAGTTTGAATATTCGAAGAGAGACCGCTGCTATATCGTCACCGGTGAGAACTTCGAAGTCAGGCTCAACAAAAAGACGGGCGAGCTCTGCTCGTATAAGAAGAACGGAGTCGAGCATATCGACCGCGGCATCCGTCCGCAGTTCTCCCGCGCAAATACGGACAACGAGCGTATGGCTCAGGTGCCGTTCGAGTGGGTCAAGACCTTTATCGGACTTCACGCTTTCGAGAACGCGGAACGCATGATGCGCCCGACCTCGATAAAGGCGGAGCAATTCGGCAACTGCGTCAAGCTCAGCGTCAAGTGGCGCACGAAGTACCTGTCCGGCATAGTCACGGAATATCTCGTGTTCCCGGACGGCACGGTTTCCGCGTCGCTCACCTGCAAGAACATCACTCCTGTCGATCTGCCGCGCTACGGTCTGACCTTTGAGCTGACCGACGGAGTCGACGGAATAGAGTATTACGGCAAGGGCCCGCACGAGAACTACTGCGACCGCAAGACGGGCGCACGTCTTGGAGTCTACCGCTTCCAGAGTGCGGAGAGCTTCATTCACGATTACCTGTTCCCGCAGGAGAATGCGAACCGCTGCGATGTCAGATGGCTCAAGGTCGGCAGCGAGAGGGGAGTCACCGTTTCCGCGGCGGACACTCCGTTCGAGATGAGCGTGCATCCTTATACCAAGAAGGCGCTCTACAATGCGGCTCACTCCTGCGAGCTTGAGAGAAGCACCAACCTGACCGTCAATATCGACGGCAGACAGCAGGGAGTCGGCGGCGATATCCCCGCAATAGCGACGCTCAAAAAGCCGTATAAGATACCCAAATACAAGAAGCTCGAGCTGAAGGTCATTCTCTCGTTCTGATAAAAAACAAACGCCCGCTTTTGCGGTTTAAAGAGCAGATCCTACCCACGGTTTTTCCATGGGTAGGATTTTTGCATCTTACGGCACGGATTCGCCGATTTTCACGGCACAAAACATATCTATACACGCTCTTTCCCCTCCGCTGTTGCCAAACTCCGCTGTTTGTGCTATCATTGATGAGATAAAAAAACGGAGATGATAAGAGAAATGACCGTTACCGAAAGATTCCTTAAATACGTGACTATTGAAACCACTTCCGACGAGTCGAGCGACACCGTGCCCTCGACCTCCGTTCAGCTCGTCCTCGCGGATTACCTCGTCGAGGAGCTTCGAGGCGCGGGAGTCACCGACGCCATGCGCGACGAAACGGGCTATGTCTACGGGCATATCCCCGCGTCCGAGGGCTGCGAGAACTGCCCGAAAATCGGACTTATCGCGCATATGGACACCTGTCCCGACGTCAGCGGCGCTAATGTAAAGCCGCGGATAATCACCTTTGACGGCTCGAATGCCCCCATGGTAGACGCGAAGTATATCGGGCGCGAGCTGATTGTCACCGACCACACGACCCTGCTCGGCGCGGACGATAAGGCGGGAGTTGCCGAGATAGTCGCCCTGTGCGCCGAGATTACCGCCGACGAAACTGTTCGTCACGGTGCGCTGAGCATCTGCTTCACTCCCGACGAGGAGATAGGCTGCGGTGCGAATCACTTCGATTTTGAGCGCTTTAATGCCGATTTTGCCTATACCGTCGACGGCGGCGAGATAGGCGGCATAGAGTGCGAAAACTTCAACGCCGCCGCGGCGGATATCACAGTTCACGGCATAAATACCCATCCCGGAACCGCCAAGAATAAGATGAAAAATGCCGCCCTGTATCTTGCGGAGTTCGTCAATATGCTCCCCGCGTGGGAGACCCCGGCGCATACTGAGGGACGCGAGGGTTTCTATCATTTGGCGCGTATCGCCGGCAACGAGACCGAGGCGAGCGCACATCTGATAATCCGAGACCACGACAAGAGCCTTTTTGAGCGCCGCAAGGAGTTCGTCGCCGATATCGTGGATTTTCTGAACAAAAAGTACGGCGAGGGAACTTTCGAGCTGAATATTAAAGACAGCTACTACAATATGCTCGAGATAATCAAGGATCATATGGACATAGTCGACCGCGCCGAAAAGGCCATGCGCGACGCGGGGATCGTGCCGGAGATAGTGCCGATACGCGGCGGAACGGACGGCTCGCGTCTCTCGTTTGAGGGACTGCCGTGCCCGAACCTCTCCACGGGCGGCATAAATTTCCACAGCATCTATGAGGCGATACCCGTTTACGCTCTGTCAAAGATGGTCGAGGTGCTTAAAAACATCGGAGATATAGCTCTACAATGCTTTATTTCAAGGCAAACAAGTATTTCGTTACCAA
>ERZ773112.1418-NODE-1418-length-13593-cov-13.235781_pt1 | contig 13593 bp, 10 predicted proteins | sample MGYA00580566_ERZ773112 | MGnify/ENA primary metagenome ERZ773112 (study PRJEB29015, sample SAMEA2737842) | human gut metagenome | biome: human gut; feature: human-associated habitat; material: faeces | place: China | collected 2012 ... | reverse complement strand
AGTCCCGCGAGAGGGATGTGTTATTCCAATCCCTTGCCGTGGCAGTTTTTGAATTTCTTGCCGCTTCCGCAAGGACAAGGATCATTGCGGCCGGGAGCCTTCTCTCTGACGATGGGCTGCTGCGTCTGTTCACGCGTGTCCTGCTGGGCAGCTTCTGTGCGTCCGTCCTCATTGAGTTCCTCGTGGCTCTCAGTGTATTGCTGCTTGGGAGTGGCTTCCTCAGAAGCGGCTTCCTTCACCTCTTCCTGCATCTGCACAGGAATCTGGCCACGCATGAGCGAAGAGACGGTGCTGTTGTTGATCTTATCAACCATCTTGGTGAAGATTTCAGCACTCTCGAGTTTGAACACGAGCAAGGGGTCTTTCTGCTCGTAGCTGGCATTCTGTACAGACTTCTTCAAATCGTCGAGCTCGCGAAGGTTTTCCTTCCAAGCATCGTCGATGTTGTGGAGCAGCACAGCCTTCTCAAAGTCGCGCACAACGGCCTTGCTCTTCGTTTCGTAGGCCTCCTTGAGGTTCGTGCGAATGTTGTAGTAAAGGCGGCCGTCGGTGACAGGCACAAGGATGTTTTCATACATCTGGCCCTGTTCCTCATAGACCTTATTGATAACAGGAGTGGCCACTTCTGCCAGACGTTCGTTTTTGCGGCGGAAGTTTTCCATGGCAGCCTGGAAGGCTTTTTCGTCAAGGTCGTCACGCTTCATGGAGTTGTATTCTTCTTCCGTGAACGGGCATTCCATTGCCATGATTTCCAAGAAGCCGTTGCGAATGTCTTCGTAATCATCTTTGTCGAGGATATTGAGACAACGGTCCCAAATCATATTGGAAATGTCCATGCCGATGCGTTCTCCCATAAGGGCGTGGCGGCGCTTTTCGTAGATAACGGTACGCTGCTTATTCATCACGTCATCGTATTCCAAGAGGCGTTTACGGATACCGAAGTTGTTTTCCTCCACCTTCTTCTGTGCGCGTTCGATGCTGTTGTTAATCATCTTGGCCTCGATCATGTCGCCGTCTTTGAAGCCCAGCTTATCCATGATGCGCGAGATGCGTTCAGAAGCAAACAGACGCATGAGGTTGTCTTCGAGAGAAACGAAGAAGACGCTCGAACCCGGGTCGCCCTGACGTCCGGCACGTCCGCGGAGTTGACGGTCAACGCGGCGGCTCTCGTGGCGTTCCGTACCGATGATGGCCAAACCGCCTGCGGCTTTCACTTCGTCGGTGAGCTTAATGTCGGTACCACGTCCTGCCATATTGGTGGCGATGGTCACAGCGCCGAGCAGACGCTCCTCTTCGTGCTTGTTGCCGTTTTCATCCACGAACACCACCTTGCCCATTGTGCTTTGTCCGGCACGGGCAACGATGTCAGCTTCCTTCTGATGGAGCTTAGCATTGAGCACCTGATGTGGGATGTGGCGAAGGTCGAGCATACGGCTCAAAAGTTCGCTGACATCCACGCTCGTCGTACCAACCAATACTGGGCGGCCTTGCAGACGCATCTTTTCGATTTCCGCGATAACGGCGGCATATTTCTCACGCTTCGTTTTATAAACGCGGTCGTTCATATCGTTGCGGAGCACAGGACGGTTAGTCGGGATTTCAACAACGTCGAGCTTATAGATGTTCCAAAGTTCTCCAGCTTCGGTGATGGCCGTACCGGTCATACCCGAGAGCTTGTGATACATACGGAAATAATTCTGCAACGTGATGGTGGCGAAAGTCTGCGTGGCGGCCTCCACCTTCACGTGTTCCTTAGCTTCAACGGCCTGGTGGAGACCATCGCTCCAGCGGCGGCCTTCCATGATGCGGCCCGTCTGTTCGTCAACAATCTTGACCTGTCCATCCATCACCACGTATTCTTCGTTGTTGCGGAACATGGTGTATGCCTTCAGCAATTGCAGAATGGTGTGAACGCGCTCGCTCTTGACAGCATAGTCGGTCATGAGCTGGTCCTTACGTTGCAGGCGTTCCTCATCAGAGAGACTCTTGTCGGCTTCAAGCGCAGAAAGTTCGGTGGTGATATCAGGGAGCACGAAGAGCTGGTCATCGTTCACCTGGTCGGCCAACCATTTGTTACCCTTATCCGTCAAGTCGCAAGAATGGAGTTTTTCGTCAACCACGAAGTAGAGAGGATCTGTGGCCTCCGGCATACGGCGGTTGTTGTTCTCCATATAGATAGCCTCCGTTTTCAGCATACCGCTCTTGATTCCCTGCTCAGAAAGATATTTGATGAGCGGATTGTTTTTCGGGAGCGCCTTGTGGCTGCGGAAGAGCTGGAGGAAACCTTCCTCTTCCTTCTTCTTGTCGCCAGAGCCGATGAGCTGCTTAGCCTCAGCCAGATATTTCGTGGCCAACTTGTGCTGAACGGCAACGAGGCGTTCAACAAGCGGCTGGTATTGCTCAAAGAGTTGGTCTTCGCCCTTTTCAACTGGGCCAGAGATGATCAACGGCGTACGAGCATCGTCAATCAACACAGAGTCGACCTCATCGACGATGGCATAGTTGTGCTTGCGCTGCACGAGGTCTTTAGGGCTCATGGCCATATTGTCGCGCAGATAGTCGAAACCAAATTCATTGTTCGTACCAAACGTGATGTCGGCCTGATAAGCGCGGCGGCGTGCTTCAGAGTTAGGCTGATGCTTATCGATGCAGTCTACGCTCAATCCGTGGAACATATAGAGCGGGCCCATCCATTCAGAGTCACGCTTGGCCAAATAGTCGTTGACCGTCACGACGTGAACGCCATTGCCCGTCAAGGCGTTGAGGAAGACAGGGAGAGTGGCCACGAGGGTCTTACCTTCACCCGTTGCCATTTCGGCAATCTTGCCCTGATGGAGAACCGTGCCGCCGAAGAGCTGCACGTCATAGTGCACCATATTCCATTTCATATCATTGCCGCCTGCAGTCCAGTGGTTCTGATAGAAAGCCTTGTCGCCGTCGATGCGTACGAAATCGTGGGTCGTGGCCAATTCGCGGTCGAAATCGGTGGCCGTCACTTCGATTTCCTCATTTTCAGAGAAGCGGCGTGCCGTGTCCTTGACGATGGCAAAAGCGTCGGGAAGGATTTTGTTGAGCGCTTCTTCATAGCGTTCCAGCACCTCCTTCTCCAATTTGTCGATCTGATTGAAGATGACAACGCGGTCTTCGATAGGCGTTTCTTCAATCTTTCCCTTGAGAGTTTCGATTTTCTCTTTCAGGTCGTCGGCAGCATGCTGCACCGTGTTCTGCAATTCCTTGGTCTTTGCACGCAGTTCGTCGTTGGTGAGTTTCTGGATATTCGGATAAGCGGCAAGCACCTGGTCAACGATAGGACGGATGAGTTTTGCATCGCGTGATGCTTTGTTACCACCGAGCAGTTTGCTCAAGAATGTATTGAGATTCATTGATTATTTCTTGTTAGCCGGGGAGACATTTTCTTTCTTCTCCCTCTGTTGTTTGATAAATGATGTATTGATGTTATGCCAAAAGGCACGTCAGGGTATTGTAAATACCTTCAATATATATCTAAAAGCCTGATGTTTTCTATATAATAAAGGACAACCCCTTAAAAGAGCGGAGCCAACGCGCAGGCGTTTGGTGCTCTGATGCGCATGGCCTTCGATAATGTCGGCGCGATGCGGTCTACGGTGATTGGCGTTTCCGTCTTTTCGGCTTTCACTCCGGCGCCGTAGAATATGATGGGATATGAAATGTATGATTCTCTGACGAGCTGGTTTTCGCGGGTGTCGGAGTTGACGTAATGCCATCCAGCAGCCACTTCAATCATGACGTCTCCTGAACACTGCTGGTTGTAGCCAGCACGTATCCGACTGATGCCGGGTGTCCATGCGCCTTGCAGCAGACGCGTTGAAGTGTAAACATCTTTGACTCCTTCCAACTGGAGCAGGAAATCCTGTGTACGCTCCAGCACCTCGGCCAGATTCAGCTGTTTCTGTTCAACGAGTTTATGGTTGAGATAAATCTGCGTTCCTAAGCATGCCTCCACGAAATTACCTTGCCCGTAGATGGCCACCAGATAAAGGTTGAGCAAAGCGGCAGCTTTTCGCATGTCGAAAGTTCCAGTGGGGATACGGTATTTTGTGAGGTCAATGTTGGCCTCGTCGGTATATCCCGTTGAAGTCAGCACGAAGAGCGCATTTTTCTCCCCCACTTTGTGTTCAACCGCCTTTATCAAGTCTGCCAAAGCGTGGTCGAGGCGGACGTAAGTGTCCTGAAGCTCCATCAGTGTGCTTTCTCCCTGCTGGTGTTTAAACCTTCCAGCATAGAAGGCAACCGACAATTGGTCGGTGATGGCGTCAGTCCCCAGCATTGTGCCGTCGAGGCAAGCCTTGGCGGCCGCTGTTATCTCCTGATTGACCAGTCCGCTCGTTTTAAATTCCACGTAGCGGTTGTCGCCTTTAAACGCGTGTGAGAAAGGTTTCTTCATCCCTCCTGAGAGGTAGTAACTGAAGTTTCCCACGAGTTCCGACGTTGGCTGCCATTTCTCATGCTTCAACTGCGCGGCAATCCCGTTGTAGCTGTTTCTAACAGCAGCCCATGCTGGCAAGTTGCCGTAGTAGGAAGTGGAACACCAGTTGCCCGTTTGGTCGTCAATCCACACGGCACCATCTGCAGCGTGTCCGGCCGAGAGTACGGCTATTTCCCGCGACGGCGCAATGGCATAGACGATGGCCTTTCCTTCGCTCGCCACTTTCAGTTCGTCGCCCACGGTGCTCACACCCAAGAACTTCGGCGAAGTCTTGTCGTTTGTGTCACCCGTTCCGGCGAAGTTCGCATCGTCAACGCAGAAGACGGGTTGCAACGTTTCCCTGTTGAGCCATTTCCGACTGACGATACCGTGGGCAGAAGGCGAACTTCCCGTGGCCAGCGTGGCGGCCGCCGAAGCGCCGTCGGGGTGTGCCATAGGATAGTTGGCCTGCGTATAGACACGGCCGTCCTTGAAGAGGCGCTTGAAACCGTCATTCCCATAAAGCGGCATGAAGGCTTCAAGGTAATCATCGCGCAGTTGGTCTACCAGAATGTTGACAACGAGCTTCGGCAAACCGTTTGTCTGTCTCGCCACCGACTGCGCTTTCAGTTCCGCAGGTGTCAAAACAGTCATCACGGCCAGCAACGACAACAGCAGGCAGCGTCCGTATTGGTCGCCACCGCTTGTGGGTGTGGTATGTTTGTTGTCAGACATTATTTATATTATTCAATCATTGTATTTCTTATGAAAGAGAGGGAGGGGCTAATCCTCATGCTTCGCACAACGCAATGCTGCAGAGCTATATATAAAGTATCAACCAGCCCAGTCTTTGCTTTTTATCGTTGCGCATTCTTGCCTCTGCCTTCCAAACTGCGCTGCAATAAGAGTAGATGCAAACAGCGTGCCAACAAGATTGCCAACATCGCATAGAAGAGCACTGGCACCCGTTGCGGCATAAACATACCAAGGACACCTAACAGGCAGATGGTCAAAGAAGCAGCCAAAGGATAGAGGTCACGACGGCGTTGGCGGTCGTTCCATATCTTAAACGGCAGAGCGAGGAGCGGAAGTGGGTTCAGCAGAACCACCAGCCAGTTGCTCCCGACGGCAGGATGCTCAGAGAAGAAAAACAGGATAAAAACAATACATCCTGTCCCGCCCCAGAGCGTCATCCACAGACAGTCTATCCATCTGCAAATCTTTCTCTTACGCCATTCATACGCTCCGGCGGCCACCATAACCAACAACAAGAGCGCCACAGACAATGCTGGGGAAAGCGGGAACTTCTCAACCGGTTTCGGCCGTGCGTTGACCACCATTTCCGTACGCTTCACCAGCGGACGCATGGTGCCGTCGGCCGCTTTGATAACAGCTTTGTCGAAATAGCGCTGCGCATATATCGGCGAAAACATCCTTTGGCCGATGCCGATGGGCTGGTCGGTTTCTTCGCCCAAAATCAAATCTTGCCCGAAGGCGTTCCACGGGCAATCTTCAGAAGCAAATTCATGGATGATGTCGCGGAAAGTACGTCCACGCCCTCCAGGAAGCTCCCGCCATTCGATACGTCCTTGAACGCATCTTTCAATCTCCGCCACGGCCCGCGTCGTACAGTTGTCGTAGAGAAAATTGTAGCGATATGTCCAGTCGGGTGTCATGGCCGTCGCGACCAAAGACTCCCACAAAACTTCTTTTTCTTCCGGCAACAGGTTGAGCACTTGCTCTTCAACGCTCCGCCCCTCGCGGCTATAGCTCGCGGCAAAGGCATCAAACGGGAGGGCACCGAACATAAAGTCGGTCTGTCCCAACATGAAGCGCCAGGCGAAATGGGGCGTGTGGAAGTTAAACACGCCATAATTAAACACCCAGTCCTCTCCGCTTTTAAGATTGCGGATGCGCAGGGCGGTGTGTCCATATAGTTCATACACCTCCGTCCCTGGAGCGCAGGTCAAGAAGCCAGCCTCAATGGAATCGCCGCCGCTTTCATCGGCCTGCACTGAGGCGTGCATGGCGGAACAGCAGAGGAGGAGGACTAAAAAGGTATAGAACTTATAGAGTAATTTCATGTTGCACAACTTATAAACAGTTGCAAAGTTACGCCATTTTTCGGACATGACAAAGCAAGGCATCTTTCTGTCAAGACGCCAGCAACGTGCAGCCCGAAAATAAGTAATGGCAAGTAGCCAATTTTATGGGGTATTCTATAAACCAGATTCTAAGTAAAGATTCCCCATTAAAACTAATTTACAGAACAGCCCTTATTCCTTTTCAAGCTCCTCCCAGAAGGCATCAAGGTCTTCCTGAAGCCCTTCCAAGAACTGGCCGCTCAAAACGATGGTGTCGTCGTCAACCACATATAGGTCGGCAATGGTTTCCTTGTCTTCATCAATGAGCACAAAAGTGTAGGGGCGCAACACGTTAAACGATTCGGCCAGCTCCTTGTGGCCAGTGATATAATGCTGGATAACCTCCAAAGCGTCGTCGTAGAAAGAATCGTTGTTGTTTCCAATCCATTCGTCGACCACGCAGCGCGTCAATTCGTTGTCGTCATCATCAAAAATAAGCAGTTCCCCGCTTTCTTGCTTCACCTGAATGAGGATGTCGGTCAGCGGAAGAGGTTCTGCCCCTTCTGGAAACTTGGAGGCGGCCTTCGTGAGCGCTCTTCCGATTTTATTTAATGTGGACTCTGAAACTTCCATAGTAGGTTTTATAAATAGGTATTCAAAATCATTTTATACTATCCACGCAGGGATAAACCAGTTTGATATGCAAATATACAATTTTAAACAGGTGCTCAAAAACAAAATTAAAAGTTTTTCGTCCACAGGGTTTTAATATCTGCCTACCAGACGGTCTGAGCCCCTTGAATACCCGAGACATTATTTCCATCACACGCCTTATTATATAGTAGGTGTTCAAAATCTCCCCCCCTCCATCAAATTTAACCCTTTGATGTCTGCGTGATTCAATATTTATTCTTAAGTTTGCAATGTAAAGTAAAACACATAAAATCAAAAATGGGAAAAGTATTGATTATCGGCGCAGGTGGCGTTGCCACTGTTGCCGCTCATAAAGTGGCTAAGAACACCGACGTGTTCAACGAAATCATGATTGCCAGCCGCACGAAATCCAAGTGCGATGCCATCGTCAAGGCCATTGGTCGTGACGACATCAAAACGGCACAGGTGGACGCCGACAGCGTAGAGCAGCTCTGCGCTCTCATGAACGAGTTCAAGCCCGACCTCGTCATGAACCTCGCCCTGCCCTATCAGGACCTCACCATCATGGAAGCCTGTCTGCAGTGTGGATGTTCATACCTCGACACGGCCAACTACGAGCCGAAAGACGAGGCACACTTTGAATATTCTTGGCAGTGGGCCTTCAAAGATCGCTTTGAAAAGGCTGGCTTGACAGCCATCCTCGGTTGCGGTTTCGATCCGGGCGTAACGAGCATCTACACAGCTTATGCCGCCAAGCATCACTTTGACGAGATTCAATACCTCGACATTGTCGACTGCAACGCCGGCGACCACCACAAGGCCTTCGCCACCAACTTCAACCCGGAAATCAACATCCGCGAAATCACCCAGAAGGGACTCTATTGGCAGGACGGTAAATGGGTGGAGACCGAACCGCTTGAAATCCACAAGCCGCTGACCTACCCAGAAATCGGCCCGAAGGAGAGCTACCTCCTGCACCATGAGGAAATCGAAAGCCTCGTAAAGAACTATCCGACCATCAAGCGCGCACGCTTCTGGATGACCTTCGGACAGGAATACCTGACCCACCTGCGTGTGATTCAGAACATCGGCATGGCATCCATCAAGCCCATCAACTACGAAGGACACGAAATCGTTCCTTTGCAGTTTCTCAAGGCCGTATTGCCCAACCCGCAAGACCTTGGCGAAAACTACGAGGGCCAGACCAGCATCGGCTGCCGCATCCGTGGTCTGAAAGACGGCAAGGAACACACCTACTACGTCTACAACAACTGCTCACACCGCGCAGCCTATGAAGAAACTGGCATGCAGGGCGTCAGCTACACAACTGGCGTTCCGGCCATGATTGGTGCACGCATGTTCATGCTCGGGCTTTGGAAGAAGCCAGGCGTTTGGAATGTTGAGGAATTTGATCCAGATCCATTCATGGAAGAGCTCAACAAGCAGGGATTGCCTTGGCACGAAATTCACGATGGCGACCTCGAACTCTAATTGACAGACATCCAAAACAGTTGGGCAAGCCAAGCGGCCAAAATCATGACACAACAATGCTCCACGCATAGCTATGAATGACTCTGACGCTCCGCTTAGTAATGTTGAAAGAATAAGTTCAGCAATTTTGCACCTGCATTTTTGAGCTATTTTTGAGATTATTCGAAGGAGCAATGCGAGCATTGTGACTGAGAATAAGTTCGAAAAGAGCCGAAAAGGCAGGGGAGTAATTAAATTATTAATCGCCAACGGCAAAATTGCGGAAGTTATTTTTTCAACATTACTTAGCCAATTTATCATATTTTTTCAAGGGCGTTCTCAAAATCCCGGCTTATATCTTGAAGATGACGAGTCGGAATTTTCAGAACGCTCTTTCATTTAAAGGGTTATCATGGAAAAAGCAAAGACAATCAAACCATTCAGCATAAAAGACGCCAGGGAAGTGGCGGCGAAATACACGTCGTCTATGGGCGATGACTTTATAGCCTTAGACGACATCAGTCTTGCCAATCTCTCCAACGACACCATCCGCCTGGGCTTTTTCACCTACTGTTTCTGCACGGGCGGGAGCGCAAAGTTCATGATAAACACCCAAACCGTGGAGATGTCGTCGGGCGACCTTTTTATCGGCGTCGGCGACCAGGTGTTCAGCAAACTGGACGTGAGCGAAGATTTTCATGCACGCATGATTCTCGTTTCACACCAGAGCATACAGGACGGCATCGCCGGGCTCACGCAACTCTGGCCGTTCCTGCAATATCTCTATAAATATCCCGTCACCCATCTGACGCTGAAAGAACAGAAATGGGCAAGGGCCGGCTTTGACTACATCATCTGGCGCATGCAGCGCGAGGAAACGCGCTATCGCCGCGAAACAATGACGGCCCTCATCCGCCTCTTTTATTTCGACGTCTGCGACATCCTCAGCTCCCACTGCATGTCGCCGGTTGACATCCGCTCTGGCAGTTTCGGCCTCTTCGACAAGTTCATCCAACTGCTCAGCGCCAATTTCAAGAAGGAAAGAAACGTCTCTTGGTATAGCAACGAACTCTGCATCACCCCCAAATACCTCTCGGAGGTTGTCAAAACCGTGAGCGGGAAAACCGCCGGACAGTGGATCACGGAATTTGTGGTGATTGAAATCAAACAGCTGCTGGCCAACACGAGTCTTTCTATCAAGGAAATCTCACAACGAATGAATTTCACGAACCAGAGTTTCCTCGGCAAGTATTTCCACAACGCCACTGGTTTTTCCCCGAGAGAATACCGACAGATAAACACTTCCGTGTAAGACGAAAAAAAACGGCGCATGATTGAAAACAACGCATCTCTCTGTTGTTCACGTCAGTTTTTCCCGCCATTCTCCCCCTACCGCCCTCGTTGACAATCCAATCCCAAAATCTGTCAGCGAACGCGGGAGCAGACGCAGCCGCGTCTGGCCCCAGAGACGAACGCACCTGGGAGCAGACGCGAACGCACCTGGGAGCAGAGACGAGCGCATCTGGGAACTGAAACGCTTGAACGCGGGATGGTGTTCGCCAACAGACATAGGTCTCGAATTGGCGGAATGCGATTTTTTCTGCTTGACGATAATCAGAATTTCCATTTGCCCATTCGTTTTGCCTGTGGTAATCCCCATCGGCAGGACGTCAGAGCAAAGACTTCAAAAAAATAACCTCATGCTTAATTTTGAATTTTGCAGTCCGACCCACTTCGTCTTCGGCAAAGACACGGAGCAGCAGACTGGTGACTTGGCACTGCGATATGGTGCAAAAAAAGTGTTGATTGTTTACGGACAAGGTTCGGTTGTCAGAAGCGGCCTTCTCGCCCGTGTTGAAAAATCGCTCACCGAAGCCGGACTCTGCTTTGGCGAACTGGGCGGTGTCAAGCCGAATCCCGAAGACGGACTGGTGCGCGAAGGCATCGCAATGGTGCGTCGCGAGAAATATGACTTCCTCCTTGCCGTTGGCGGCGGCAGTGCCATCGACACCGCCAAAGCCATTGCGCTCGGCGTGCCGTACGACGGCAACTTCTGGGATTTCTATGCTGGAAAAGCCGAGGCAAAAGAGGCCATGCCCGTGGGAGTGGTGCTCACCATTCCGGCTGCGGGGAGCGAGGCTTCTGGCAACACCGTGATAACCAACGTTGCCACTGGCCAGAAAATTTCCCTACGCTGCCCACTCTTGCTGCGCCCGCGTTTTTCTGTGCTGAATCCAGAACTCACTTTCACGTTGCCACATTTCCAAACAGCCTGCGGCATCTGCGACATGATGGTGCACATCTTTGAGCGCTATTTTTCAAACACACCTTCAACGGAGGTCACCGACCGCATCTCTGAAGGTCTTCTGCAGAGCATCATCACCGAAGGACGCCGCCTGATGGAATGTCCCGACGACTATGAGGCACGCGCCAACATCATGTGGGCTGGAACATTGGCCCACAACGGTGTTTGCGGCACAGGCCGCGAAGAAGACTGGTCGAGCCATGCCATTGAACACGAGCTAAGCGCTCTCTACGGCGTGACGCATGGTGCAGGATTGGCTGTGGTGTTTCCTGCCTGGCTGAAAGTGGTGAGCAAGGTCAACGATTTCCGCACGCTCCAGTTGGCTGAACGTCTCTTCGGCATAGAAGCAGACGGCCGACCGAAAGCAGAGGTCATCAATGAGTGTATCAGTCATTTGCAAGATTTCTGGTCGGGCACACTTGGTTTGCCGCGCAACCTTTCCGAACTGGGCATTGACAATGCAGACATTGACCAGCTTGTCAACAACCTCCACCACACGAAGGGTGAGGTCTTTGGAGGATATGTCAAACTCAACCGTGAACTCACACGCGATATATATAAGGCGTGTGAGGACTAAACGACCAATCCAAGGGGTGTTTTGAAACGGAAAATCAGGACACACCTTAAAAATATATCCAAGTATTAAAGCCCATCCACCGAAATTATGTAACTTTGCATTACTTAGTTACTTCCGGCAAGCCCTATTGCATAAGAAACGGGCATCCGGGAAATATGAGAACACTTTGGCAATGGCAAAAAACATTCTCTCCGATAGTGGCATCGCACAAAACAGCCCCAGGCTTGTGGCACCATTGGTTTGGCATTGCTTAAGAAGAAAAAATCATCATTATGAATATACTTGAACTCAGCGAACAGGAAATTTGTCGCCGTAATTCACTCGAACAGTTGCGCGCTATGGGCATCGAGCCTTATCCCGCAGCCGAATTCCCCGTTGATGCCTACTCAACGGAAATCAAAGAAAACTTTGACGATAACGCAGAAACTCCGCGTGAAGTGTGCATCGCCGGCCGTATGATGAGCCGACGCATCATGGGAAAGGCCAGCTTTGCAGAATTGCTCGACTCTCGCGGCCGCATCCAGGTTTACGTGACGCGCGACGACATCTGCCCCTCGGAAGACAAAGAACTCTACAACACGGTTTTCAAGAAACTGCTTGACTTGGGAGATTTCATCGGCATCAAGGGCTTCGTGTTCCGCACACAGACTGGCGAGATTTCCATCCACGCCAAGGAACTGACCGTTTTGGCAAAAAGCATCAAGCCGTTGCCCATCGTTAAGGAAAAAGACGGCGTGACATACGATTCGTTTGACGACCCTGAACTCCGCTACCGCCAGCGCTACGTTGACCTCATCGTCAACCAAGGTGTCAAGGAGACGTTTTTGAAGCGTTCCAAGGTGATCAAAACGTTGCGCCAGGTGTTGGACGATGCTGGATACACTGAAGTTGAAACGCCAATCCTTCAGCCCATCCCCGGCGGCGCAAGCGCCCGTCCGTTTATCACACACCACAACTCTCTCGACGTTGATCTCTATCTCCGCATCGCAACGGAGCTTTATCTGAAGCGCCTGATTGTTGGTGGTTTTGAAGGTGTTTATGAAGTGGGCAAGAACTTCCGCAACGAGGGTATGGACAAGAACCACAACCCAGAGTTCACCTGCATGGAGCTCTACGTTCAATATAAAGACTACAACTGGATGATGACGTTCACGGAAAACCTCCTGGAGCGCATCTGCCTTGCAGTCAACGGCACGACGGAAGTGGAAATCGACGGCAAAACTGTCAGCTTCAAAGCGCCATATCGCCGCCTGCCAATCCTCGAAGCCATTAAGGAAAAGACTGGATATGACCTCGACGGAAAGAGCGAAGACGAAATCCGCGAAATCTGCAAGAAACTCAACATGGAAATCGACGACACAATGGGCAAGGGAAAACTCATTGACGAGATGTTCGGCGAATTCTGTGAAGGCACTTATATCCAGCCGACGTTCATCACGGACTATCCCGTGGAAATGTCGCCGCTGACAAAAAAACACCGCACAAACCCGAACCTAACGGAGCGCTTCGAACTAATGGTCAACGGTAAGGAATTGGCCAACGCCTATTCTGAGCTCAACGACCCAATCGACCAAGAGGAACGCTTCCAAGACCAGTTGCGCCTCTCTGAGAAGGGCGACGACGAAGCCATGTTCATCGACCAGGACTTCCTGCGCTCTCTGCAATATGGCATGCCTCCCACCTCGGGCATCGGCATCGGCATCGACCGCCTCGTGATGCTCATGACAGGACAGACCCAGATTCAGGAAGTGTTGTTCTTCCCGCAAATGCGTCCAGAAAAGAAGGCTCCGCGCGACGCTGCCGCCAAATATGTGGAATGTGGCATTGACGAGGCTCTGGTGCCTGTGCTCCAGAAGGCTGGATATAATCTGGTGACAGACCTCAAGGATGTCAACCCGCAGAAGGTGCAGCAGCAAATCGGGGAAATCATCAAGAAATACAAACTCGATATTCAAAAGCCAAGCGTTCAAGACATTACGGACTGGAACGTTGGCTAACATATAGTAATGGTGAAAGAATAAGTTGATCAATTTTGACCTGTATTTTTGTTGGTTTT
>ERZ773112.1416-NODE-1416-length-13618-cov-5.310256_pt1 | contig 13618 bp, 8 predicted proteins | sample MGYA00580566_ERZ773112 | MGnify/ENA primary metagenome ERZ773112 (study PRJEB29015, sample SAMEA2737842) | human gut metagenome | biome: human gut; feature: human-associated habitat; material: faeces | place: China | collected 2012 ... | reverse complement strand
ATGTAGTGTATGTTTTGTTTTATTGATTGGTATCAAAGGAATTGCATTTGCCAGATACGTGGCGATCATAGTTGCAATCATATCTGTATGGGCAGCACTAAAGAGAAATATTTCTAAAGAGAAAGCGGCGAAGCTGAGTCCGGAACAGATAAAGGCATTTATGGTAATGTCTATCTCATTAATGCTTTCTAATCTGTTTTCACTGATTATGCCAATCAACGAGATGACGCTTGTTAATGAATTACTGAGGAATGAAACAATAACAGCAAATTATAAAATTGCTATTATGATTCCCGGTCAGTTGTCATTCGTGACTCAATCAATTATTATTTATTATTTTACTATTATTGCAAAAGCATCAGATGGAAAAGAAGTGTGGAATATTTCAAAGAAAGTTGGTATGATGACAGCAGGAGTTATTGGTATCATAACTGTTGCAGGAGCAGTGCTTAGTCCGTATATCATAAGAATTGTGTACGGAAGTCGTTATGAAGATGCAACTGCTTTATCAACTGTTTTTTGGATAGTATATGCGTTGAATGCAGGAATCAGAATGGTTCCAATGAATTTTCTGCCGGCAATAGGAGTTGCAAAATTCAATGCAATAATGGCAGCAATTTCTTGTGGAGTACATTTAATCATTACTTATTTTGCAATCAGTCAATTTGGAATCTGGGGAGCTGGAATTGCAACAGGATTTGTATATGTAGTATCAGGAGTGGTATACTGGATATATTATCGGAAAAAGTGTTTATATGATTAAATAACAGATTTTATATAACAAGGGGAGAGAACATGTTAGTTTCTTTTTGCGTGATTGCATATAATGAAGAAAAAGCACTTGATTCGTTGTTCAAAGATATTATTGCACAAGATTATCCACATGAAAAAATGGAAATAGTTCTTGTGAATGCTATGTCCACAGACCAAACGAGAAAAAAGATGGAAGAATTCTCAAAAGAGGATCATGGGTTCCGAAGAGTTGTAGTATTGGACAATAAGAAGAAGATACAGGCAGCAGGATGGAATGTAGCTATTACAGCAGCCAAAGGTGATGTGATTTTAAGGATTGATGCACATACAATGATTCCAAGTGATTTTGTATCAAAAAATATACAATGTATAATAAGTGGAGAAAACGTGACAGGAGGCAGAAGACCGAATGTTGTTGAAGAAGAAACCCCTTGGAAACATACATTGTTGTTGGCAGAATCTTCTATGTTTGGAAGTAGTATTGCACCTTATCGTAAAGGAAATCACAAAACGTATGTGAAGTCTGTTTTTCATGGAGCATATCGTAAAGAGGTATTTGAAAAAGCAGGGCTTTTTAATGAAAATTTAGGACGAACAGAAGATAATGAAATGCATTATCGTATTCGAAAAGCGGGATATAAAATTTGTTTTAATCCAGATATTATATCTTATCAGAATATTAGGAATTCATGGTGTGGAATGTTAAAACAAAAATATGGAAATGGGCATTGGATTGGCTTGACGCTTGGAGTTTGTCCGGGATGCTTTTCTATTCATCATTTTGTTCCTTTGGCATTTGTGCTTGCACTGATTCTAACAGGAATTATAGTTTTGCTGGGAAATACAGGAATGTTTGTTTGCTTATGTGTATTATATGTGATTGTCGATCTGTTAATGTCAGTATTAGCTGTTCAAAGGCAAAAGTGGTACAATTATTATTTAATGTTGCCGTTAATATTTCTATCACTGCATTTAGCATATGGAGTAGGAACCTTAATTGGAATTATAGAAATGCCATTTTGGGTAAGGAAGATTAAGAGGGATAAAAATGAGTAAAGAGAAGATGTCATGGAAGCAGAAAGAACAGATTATATTTATATGTGAAATTCTACTATTTGTAATAGGATCTGTGTTATTTTTGGTATCAAGAGTGGAAAATCTCTTTAATCTGGGATTAGTGGCAATCATGATATTATTCTGTATGAATATCCTGTTCAGTATAAAGAACTTTAAAGAAAATTTTTTATACTTTTTCATGCAGCTTACGCTTTTTACATTTCAAATCAGCAGACCTTTTATAGGAATGTGCAGGGGAATGAAATGGTGGAAAGAAAGTTTTCAGAAAGAGGAAAATATCTGGTTTGCATTGACTTTGATTGTTATTACGGAGACTGCGCTTTATATTGGTGCTAATATTATAAAGTTTTCTCGTATAAAAATTAGAGAAAACAATACACATTCTTTAGACAGCATGTTTTGTAAAACAGAATTTGTCAGCAATCTCAGGAAGATTTCAATGGTTGTGTTTTATGTAACAATGCTGTTTTATCTTATTGAGCAATTTGAACCTTTGATTAAAATAGGAACTGGAAATTACTTGGATTATTACACAAATTATTCCAGTAGTCTGCCAGGTTTCTTTCATACGTTGGCCTCTTTTGCACGTTATAGTATATGTGTATTTCTTGCTACACTACCAGAAAAGAAAAAAACGTTTATTCCATTGAGCTTATACGTTCTTTCCACGATTCCAAGTTTGCTGATAGGAGTACGGAATCCGGCAATGTTAAGTCTCTTGTTTGTATTATCTTATTATTTACTGCGAGATTATTTAGTAGATGATAAGAAATGGATCGGAAAAATTGAAAAGGGACTCCTTGCTATATGTACACCAGCTTTAATTATTTTTATGGGAGTATACGCATATATACGTAGTGGCTTAAAGATTGTAACCGGAAACTTTTTAACATTAATTGCCGATTTTTTCTATGGTCAGGGAGTCACATTTAACGTTACAACAATAGCGTATGGATATCGAGAGGGAATCAGACTATCTCCTCATTTGAATTTTACATTTGGAGATATTATAGACTATATTTATAGAGGAAGTATAGGACAGAAAATTTTTCATACAGAAGGTTTGACGTCGGCAAATAGTGAATTTAATGCCCTTCATAGCAATAATCTTTCACACATTCTTTCTTATTTGAGCATGAAAGAAGATTATTTGAATGGTCATGGACGAGGATCAAATTATTTGGTGGAGACATGGTTTGATTTTGGATATGTTGGAGCTTTTATATTCAGCATTATTTTAGGAATTATTTTACTATATATGGTATATGGGTTTGGAAAAAGAGTATTGCTTAGTACAATTATTCTTGTCTCATTACAAAATATTTTCTTTATTCCCCGAGCGGAAGCGACTGGATGGTTAACATTTATTGTGTATATTCAATTTTGGCTTTGCATTGCTGTATGCTATGGTGGAACGGTGTTTTGTTATAAGACAAAGCTATTTGACCGGTTGAAAAGAAAAAAAGCTCTATAATTATTTGCAGGGGAGGAAAAGGTATGAAACGAAGAAAATGGATGGCTTTGATGCTATGTGCGGGAATATTTATGGCAGATTTCTCTGGAATACCGTTAAAAGTGTCAGCAGAACAGGTGGAACAGGCAGAAACGACTTTGGATGATCAAGGCACACAGAAAGATGATGGTGAAAATACAGAACTGATTCAAGAGACAGAAGATGAAAATAATTCAGAAGAATCGCCAATCGAAACAGAACCGGAAGAAAGCGCGGCAGAAGATACAACAACGGAAGAATTACCATCAACAGAAGTGGTGACAGAATTAAAAACTACAATTGTCAGTAATAAAACAGCAAGAGAATATGTGGACAGAACCGTAGAATTGACAACAAATGTCGAGGATGCGGTCGGAAATGTCGAATACCAGTATACAGAAGAATATAGAGGGGAAACAGCTGTTGTTCAGGAATACGCAGAAAATCCAGTCTATTCATTTAAGACATCTAGCGTTGGTGAACATGTATATCGAGTAAATGTAAAAGATGAAAATGGTAATATAGGATCAGCAGAGTATAAGATTGAGGTGGTTGCACATCCATCGAAAGTTCTTTCAGGAAAATTAACCAGTAATAAAACACAAAAAGAATATGTAGATAGAAAGATAACGTTAACTGCAGAAGCAACAAATGGATATGGGAATTATCAGTACAGGTTTACTGAGAAGAAAGATGGTGTAGAAACAGCATTACAGGATTATGGTGACACAAATACCTATTCATTTATAACAAAGGAATGTGGCGAACATACATATTATGTTTACATTAAAGATGCAGAGGGACAGGAAATACAGTTATCCTATACGATGACAGTTGTACTGCATCCGCAAAAGAAATTGACAGCAGAGCTTAGTTCGAATAAGACAAATCGAGAATATATACAAAGAACAGTTGTTCTAACAGCAGCAGCCAAGGGTGGCTATGGAAAGATCAAATATCAGTTTTCTGAAACATATGGATCAACAACGGCAGTAAGACAGGCTTATAGTGAGAAAAACACGTATACTTTTAAAACTTCAGGAACGGGACATCATGTGTTTTATGTTGACATGATTGATGAACAGGGACAGAAATCTAGAGCATCTTATGAGATGAATATTGTTGCTCATCCGGATAATGTGTTGACAGGTAGTGTGACAAGTAACAAGACGACAAAAGAATATATCGATAGAAATATCTGCTTAACAGCAAATGCAAAAGGTGGTTATGGTTCACTTAAATATCAGTTTGTAGAATCTTATAATGGAAAAGTAACTGTTGTTCAGAAGTATGGTGAAAAGAACACGTATGCATTTAAGACAACAGGGCCAGGAACACATACTTATTATGTATATATAAAGGATAAAGAGAATCAGAGTACAAAACTCAAATATTCCATGACTGTTGTAGTACATCCGGATAAAGTAATAAAAGCAGGTCTTAGAAGCAATAAAACAACGAGAGAATATGCAAAAAGAACTGTTACATTAACTGGCAGTGGAGTGGGTGGATACGGAAAACGTCAGTATCAGTTTACTGAAGTATATGGAGCAACTACAAAGGTAAGACAGAGTTATAGTTATAAAAACACATATTCTTTTACAACGACGGGGATTGGAACACATATTTTCTATGTGGATGTAAAAGATGATGAAGGCCAGGTGGTACGTGCAACGTACACAATGCAGGTAGTGGTACATCCGGATAATCAGTTAAGAGGTTCCTTTGTAAGTAATACAAATGGTATAGCAAAAAACGGACAAAAAATACAGTTGACAGCAACTTCCAGTGGAGGTTATGATAATGTTCATAAATATCGTTTCAGAGAAGTATATGGTGGAAATAACAAAGTTTTACAAAATTATTCTACTAAAAAGTCATGTGAATTTATGTTCTCAGGAAATGGAGCACATACATATTATGTAGATATACTGGATTCGGAAAGTCAGATTTTAACATTGAACTTAAGGATAACATCTCCAGCCTATGTGGATAGAATGTCAGTATTCTCTACAGTGTCTACAAATAATGAAAACGGCACATATAATATGAGTAGAGCATTAAAGAGCTTTAATCAGGTTGTCATTCAGCCGGGACAGACCCTTTCATTTTTTGGCGTGGCAGGGCCATGTGGAAAAGCAGAGGGATATAAGCAGGCAGGAGTTGTAGGTGGTGTTGGATATGGCGGAGGTATCTGTCAGGCGAGCACAACGCTTTACGGAGCAGCAATAAGAGCCGGACTTACAATTGTTCAGAGAAGAAACCATTCTGTTCCATCTACATATGTGCCGATCGGTCAGGATGCAATGGTAGATTATGGATCATCAGATTTGAAATTCAGAAATGACTATGATTATCCGGTGAAACTGGTGACATATGTCAGTGGAAAAACATTGTATGCTGAAGTTTGGGGAATCCAACCAGACTGGTATGATTATGTTAATGTACGATCATGGAGTACAGGAAGCAAATCAGCGGTTGCTTATAGAGATTATGTTAAAAACGGAAAAACAGTAAAAACAGAACAGCTTCCAAGTTCATATTACAAATAATTTGAAATAACATGTTATAGAAAAAGACTGATTGGAAAATCAGTCTTTTTTTAAACGCATTTTTGTGTTATTATCATAGAGAAATCTATGGGGAGCAATAAGCAAGAGGAGGTTAAGGTATATGAAAAAGCTATTAGTAGTTGTAATGTTGACAAGTATGGTGCTTTTTTCAGTGGGATGTGGGAAAAACAATGTGGATACAGAACAAAATACTACAGTAGAGGATTCAGGCAATAAGGATACAAGTGAAACGATAGATTCTGAAAAAAATAATCAAAAACAGGAGGAAGAAAAAAGCAATATTTCAGAAGAAAAGCAAGAGATGAAGACGTTGAAAATTTACTATGTGAATGAAAATGCTGAAATCGTTTCGGAAGAGATGAAGACAGAAAACATAGATGATACAACAGTTTGGAATCAATTAATAGAAAAAGGTATTCTGACAGAAGGTTGTAAATTGAACAGTTGTAAAATTGACGAGAATAATAAAACAATAGATCTGGATATGAATACAGAAGTTGGTGAACGTATCAGAAGTATGGGGACCACAGGGAAAGATGAAATACTTACATGTATTGTGAACTCCTATTTGGATACATATAACTGTGAGAAACTTAAATTAACAGAGAATGGACAGGCATTAGATACAGGTGATACAGAGTTAGATGGATACATGAATCACTTCTGATGGAAATAAGAGCAATTGATAAACATAGAAAATAAGTAGGAGGAAAAAATGATATCAAAAATAAGAACGTGTCTGGTCGCAATATTAGCAGCAGCAACTGTGGTTACATCAGTACCGGTTTATGCAGCGGACACAAAAGTGGATACAAATATAGAAACAGTTGAAAATCAGCCATCAGACAGTGAGCAGATAGAAGAAAATCAAGTTCAGAATGCAATAGAGCAGCACCTGAATTATTTGTACATAGAAAGTCCGTACGTAGAAACTCCGGCAACACAGAGAATTGTTGTTTCCTGGGGGGATGGAACAGAAAATATTGAAGAGATTGATTTAAGTGTAGAACATAATGGGGATACACAAACATGGACTTCTATAAAATCAGAAGACGGTGTCTTTCTATATGAGAAGGCATATGCAGATGGAGAGGATGGAATTTATACAATAACCAAATTGACAGTAAAGACAGCAGAGATGGAAACAAGTTATTTGCTGTCGGATCTTGGAATGGAAGCAAAATTTGGTGTTAATGAAACATATGAAGGAATGTCAGAATTACAGCCGATTGAAGGACAACCGGATGCAGAAGCAGCAACTGATGAGGAGCAGTATGATGTTGCTGTTATGAGTATTGATGAAGATGGAAATGTGATGGAAGAGTCCAGTATAGAAGATGCATTGGAGAAAGCGGAAGTTGAAGAATATGATTCGGATGAAGATATTCAGACTTATGCAGAGGATAATGCAAGAGCTGTGGATGATTCGAGAGCTGTCAATGAGAATGTTGTGGTTGCTCTTGATCCGGGACATGATTCAACACACACAGGAGCAGGAGCGAATGGTGTAAGAGAGGAAGTTTTAACTTTAAAGATTGCACAATATTGTAAGGAAGAATTGGAAAAGTATGCGAATGTGTCGGTTTACATGACACGAACGACAGCAGCATGCCCATATCCAAGCAATAAGAACAGTGGTGGGGATATCAGTGACAGAGTATATGCGGCTGCAAAAGCAGGGGCAAGTATATTTGTTAGCTTTCATTTGAATTCTTCTACATCGACTTCAGCAAAAGGTGCAGAAGTAATTGTACCAAATGATAGTTGGAAACCAGAAGTTGCACAGCAGGGAAAAGAGCTGGCGAATGACATTATGGATGAGCTGACTGCGATTGGTTTGCAGAAAAGATCTATTTATAGTAAAGATACAACACTGGCAGATGAAAAATATCCAGATGGATCAAAATCAGATTATTTTTCGGTTCAGATTGCAGCGAAAGAAAATAATATTCCTGGAATTATAGTAGAACATGCATTTGTAACGAATACAGGCGATGTAAATACATATCTGAATAATGAAGCCGGGTTAAAAAAACTCGGTGTTGCGGATGCTACTGGTATAGCAAAGTATTTAGGGGTATCTAAGGAAAAAGGAACTTGGGTAGAGGATTCCAATGGATGGAAATATAAAGAAGGCGGAGGCAGTGAGGACGAGGGCGAACTGGAAAAATGGCTGCGTACCATCAAGGAAATTCTGGATGATCCGCAACCGGATGCCATGGACTTTCTGGATACCATCAAACTGAACCTGTTCGCTTCTGAAATATTTGTCTTCACTCCGAAAGGTGAAATCAAAACGATGCCGCAAAACTGTACGGCACTGGATTTTGCATTCTCCATCCATACATTCTTGGGCAGCCATTGCATCGGAGCTAAAGTCAACCACAAGCTGGTGCCCTTGAGCCACAAACTGCAAAGCGGCGACCAGGTGGAGATTCTTACTTCCAAATCACAACATGTACAGCCTTCGTGGATAAACTTTGCCACCACTGCAAAAGCCAAGGCTAAGATACAGGCCATACTGAAACGCGAACAGCGAGGTATGCAGCAGGCCGGTGAGGAAATGTTACGGGAATTCTTCTCCAGGGAGGGAGTAGAGTACACTCCCGAAAACATACGAAAGATCTGTAATCTGCATACCCTCAAGACACAGGAAGAATTGTTTGCAGCCATCGGATTCAAAACAATCATTCTAGGAGAAAACGATAAAAACGAACTGAAAGACAAACCGGTTTCCAGTAACTGGAAAAAGTATATCTCTTTCGCTTTCGGAGGCAGCAAGACAAACAAGGAGAAACCGACAGAAGAGAAGGTTCCCCTACCAAAGATAGACAGCAAGAAAATATTGAAACTGACTCCCGAAGCTATCCAAAAGAACTATGTGATAGCAGAATGCTGCAAACCTATTCCGGGAGATGACGTTTTGGGATATATAGGCGACAATAATCGTATCATCATCCACAAACGCCAATGTCCGTTGGCTACCAAACTGAAAAGCAGTTATGGCAACCGCTTGTTGGCTGTCCAATGGGAAACAGGAAAGTCCTTGTACTTCCCTGTAAATATCTACATAAAAGGTATTGACCACATCGGTCTGTTAAACAAGGTAACAGAAATCATTTCACAACAATTGAATGTAAATATCCACAAGTTGAATATTGAAAGTAACGATGGTATCTTTGAAGGAAGAATACAGCTATTTGTGCACGATGTGGATGATGTAAAATCCATCACTACCAACCTAAGGAAAATAGATGAGATAAAAACCGTCACCCGTATCGAAAAGTTCGAAGACCAGCCGAATTAACCAATACCAGTTTCACCGCAGATTACACTGATTTGTCCATAACGATTATCTGCAACTCGTTTTTAATCCGTGCAATCTGTGGTGAATATTCTTAAGTCAGGTAATCCAGTTCTTTACGCATACTGACCAATTCCTCACGTATCAGTTTCAATCTGTCCAAAATCTCCGTAGTACGGATAGTGGTTTCCCTGTTCATCTTCAGTTTCTGCTTGGCTCCCTGTAAAGTCATCCCTTTCTCTTTCACCAGATGATAGACCAGCCGGATATTCTCAATATCCTCTTTACGATACTGACGGACATTCCCTCCCGCCTTCTTGGGCGAAATAATAGGAAATTCCTTTTCCCAATAACGCAACAAGGATTCATTTACATCAAACATCTTCGCCACTTCCCCAATGGAATAGTAAAGTTTCAATTCTTTATTCGGATTATAGGCCATGGTAAATTAAAATTAAGAATTAAAAATTCACGGCTAGTCAAATACCTTACCGTGATTGGCTGCAATCTGTATCATCTTGTCATAATCTTCCGCACTCAAATCCATGAAATAATAATTCACAGGATTCTGCACTTTTCCTTTCACGTGCACTTCATAGTGCAAGTGCGGCCCGGTACTCTTGCCCGTATTTCCTACCTCCCCTATCACTTCCCCACGTACCACCTTTTGCCCCGGGCGAACCTTATACTTGCTTAAATGTGCATACCAAGTCACGTACCCGAAACCATGATCCACCTGGATCAGATTTCCATAACCGGTTTCCCATCCCGCCTTTACCACCGTTCCGTCTCCCGTAGCATAAACAGGAGTACCTATATTGGCAGAGAAATCCATTCCCGCATGAAACTTGGCTGTTTTATAAATAGGATCTATACGTACACCGTAACCTGAAGCCGTCTTCTTCAAATTCTTATTGGATACCGGCATTATGGCCGGAATACATTTCAGCATCTCGTCATGATTCTTGCACAAATCCACCACCTCGTCAAAAGACTTGGACTGGATATAAAGCTGCCGGTTCAACATATCCAGCTTCTGAGTGGTATTGATAACCAGATCGGCATTCGCCATATCCCGCAACTGTTCATAGCGGTTTGTCCCCCCATAACCGGCCTTACGGACTGCATCCGATACAGGATCGGCCTGCAACACCACCCGATACAAATTATCATCACGCTGTTGGATATCCTGCATCACCCCCATAGCCTCATCCAGACGATGGGACAACACATTATACTGGGCCAGCAAACGGGTATTCTCTATACGGAGCTCCTTCTCGGACGGAGAACCAAAGATCAATAATAAGATAATGAAACTGCCTGCCCCCAAGCCCATTCCCACAAACAAACGGCGCAAGATGCTTAAGGCACGCTGCCTCACTGTGGGGTAAATGCGGTCATAAGTTCGGGTCTTAGGATTATAAATATAGTAGACTTTACGCATCTAATTCTGCTTTTTGAAGTTTTTAATGCACAACACATCAATATTTTGCACAATTCTTGACGACAAAAATAATAAAACCAATTATCTTTGCAAATCCTTTTTGAGAATATTAACTAGAAGACAATATATTATAAGCGACATGATGACAGCTAAAGAAATTAGAGATTCTTTCAAAAGCTTTTTCGAGTCGAAAGGACACCAGATTGTCCCATCGGCTCCGATGGTCATTAAAGATGACCCCACATTGATGTTCACCAATGCAGGTATGAACCAGTTCAAAGACATTATTCTGGGCAACCACCCGGCCAAATACAAAAGAGTCGCGGACTCACAAAAATGTTTGCGTGTAAGCGGCAAGCACAATGACCTGGAAGAAGTGGGACATGATACCTACCACCATACTATGTTCGAAATGCTGGGCAACTGGTCTTTCGGAGATTACTTCAAGAAAGAAGCTATCGGCTGGGCATGGGAATATCTGGTAGATGTACTGAAGATAGATCCGAAAGATCTGTATGCCACCGTATTCGAAGGAAGTCCCGAAGAAGGACTGGAACGGGACAACGAAGCCGCCTCTTACTGGGAACAGTTCCTGCCGAAAGACCATATCCTCAATGGCAACAAACATGACAACTTCTGGGAAATGGGTGATACAGGTCCCTGCGGCCCGTGTTCCGAAATCCATATCGACTCACGTTCGGAAGAAGAAAAAGCTCAAATCCCCGGCAACCAACTGGTAAATAAGGATCATCCGCAAGTAATCGAGATCTGGAATCTTGTATTCATGCAGTTCAACCGCAAAGCAGACGGTTCACTGGAAGGTCTTCCCGCCAAAGTGATCGATACCGGTATGGGATTCGAACGTTTGGTGCGCACACTGCAAGGCAAGACATCCAACTATGACACTGATGTGTTCCAACCGATACTGAAAGCCATTGCCGAAATGGCAGGAACCACCTATGGTCAAGACAACCAGAAAGATATCGCCATGCGCGTTATAGCCGACCATATCCGTACCATCGCATTCTCAATCACCGACGGCCAATTGCCCAGCAACGCAAAAGCCGGCTATGTAATCCGCCGTATCCTCCGCCGTGCCGTCCGTTACGGATATACTTTCCTGGGACAGAAACAAGCATTCATGTACAAGCTGCTGCCTGTATTGATTGAGAATATGGGCGAGGCCTATCCGGAGTTGAACGCACAGAAAACACTGATCGAGAAAGTGATCAAAGAAGAAGAAGAATCTTTCCTGCGCACACTGGAAACAGGTATCCGTCTGTTGGACAAGACTATGAACGATGCCAAAGCTGCCGGAAAAAAAGAGATCAGCGGTGTGGATGCCTTTACATTATATGACACTTTCGGTTTCCCCCTCGACCTGACAGAACTGATTCTCCGCGAAAACGGCATGACTGTAAACGAAGAAGAGTTCAACGCCGAAATGCAGAAACAAAAAGAACGCGCCCGTAACGCGGCAGCCGTTGAAACCGGCGACTGGATCACCATAAAGGAAGGTGACACCCACTTTGTAGGTTATGACTTTACCGAATATGAAACCAGCATCCTGCGCTATCGCCAGATCAAGCAGAAAAACCAGACACTGTATCAAATTGTACTGAGCGATACTCCTTTCTATGCCGAAAGTGGTGGTCAGGTAGGTGATACAGGGGTGATCGTAAGCGAATTCGAAACCATTGAAATCATTGACACCAAGAAGGAAAACAACCTTCCTATCCATATCACCAAAAAACTGCCCGAACACCTTGACGTTCCGATGATGGCTTGTGTAGATACAGAAAAACGTGCCGCCTGTGCCGCCAACCACTCTTGTACTCACTTGCTGGACGAAGCGTTGCGCCAGGTATTAGGAACTCACGTAGAACAAAAAGGTTCTTTGGTAACCCCTGAGTCATTACGTTTCGACTTCTCTCACTTCCAGAAAGTGACTGACGAGCAACTTCGTGAAGTGGAACATTTGGTAAATGCCAAAATCCGTGAGAACATCCCTTTGACGGAATACCGCAATCTTCCTATCGAAAAGGCAAAAGAACTGGGTGCTATTGCTTTGTTCGGTGAAAAATACGGTGATGAGGTACGTGTTGTCCAATTCGGAAACTCTATTGAATTCTGTGGAGGTACCCACGTTCCGGCTACAGGCAAGATCGGTATGGTCCGTATTATCAGCGAAAGCTCTGTTGCTGCCGGTGTGCGCCGTATCGAAGCTATCACGGGTGCCAAAGTAGAGGAATTGATGGATACGGTCCAAGATACGCTGAATGACTTGAAGGCATTGTTCAACAATGCCCCCGATCTGAAAGTCGCCATCCGCAAGTATATTGACGAAAATGCAGGATTGAAGAAGCAGGTGGAAGAGTTCATGAAAGAAAAGGGCGCCGCACTGAAAGCCAGACTGGTAGAGAATGCCAAAGAAATAAATGGTGTGAAAGTGGTGAAAGCCATCATTCCGATGTCTGCCGACGTAGTGAAAGATATTGCCTTCCAGCTGAAAGGTGAGATTCCTGCCAATCTGTTCGTTGTAATAGGTAGTGTAGACAACAACAAACCGATGCTGACTGTCATGATTAGCGAAGACCTGGTAAAAGCCGGACAGAATGCAGGCAAACTGGTCCGTGAAGCAGCCAAACTGATTCAAGGCGGCGGCGGCGGTCAGCCCCACTTCGCAACGGCAGGCGGTAAGAATCCCGACGGTCTGAATGCGGCTGTTGATAAAGTGATAGAGCTGGCTGCATTGTAATCTATTCGAATTTCGTCCATATTTCGTATATATCAAAACTCCGCCATCTGGTCTGAAAGCCGATGGCGGAGTTTTTTTATCTGGTTTACTAAGCCTTTTCTTCTTTATGGATAAGGGAAATAAAAAGGAAGATTTCTATCTCCCAAGCCTTTGGAGTTATCTCCATAAGCTTTGGAGTTAACTCCATAAGCTTGGGAGTTAACTCCAAAGGTTATGG
>ERZ773112.1415-NODE-1415-length-13618-cov-5.556514_pt1 | contig 13618 bp, 13 predicted proteins | sample MGYA00580566_ERZ773112 | MGnify/ENA primary metagenome ERZ773112 (study PRJEB29015, sample SAMEA2737842) | human gut metagenome | biome: human gut; feature: human-associated habitat; material: faeces | place: China | collected 2012 ... | reverse complement strand
GCCACACCGACGAAATGCGTAGCATTTTGGAGGTTGGCTCTGAACAGTTACATTAATTTTTGATTAGTATGTGGTAAAATATAGGAAATTATGTTCTTTTTGTGCTAGAATAATTACGCTGTGTAATACTGATTATGAAACAAGGAGATTTTAAATGAAAATTGTATTTTTAGATGTTAAAACAATTGGAGAGGATATTGATCTTTCTGCATATGATGAACTCGGTGAAGTTGTAAAGTACAGCTTTTCTTCACCTGAAGAAGTCCCGGCGCGTGTCACGGATGCCGATGTGATCATATTAAATAAAGTTCCGGTTAATGAGCAGACTATTGGAACTGCAAAGAATCTGAAACTCGTCTGTGTCACAGCCACAGGCACGAACAACCTGGATAAGGAATATCTTGATTCAAAAGGAATTGCCTGGAGAAATGTTGCCGGCTACTCTACAGAGACTGTCGCACAACACACATTTGCAATGCTTCTCTTTCTATTAGAAAAGCTGCGCTATTATGATGATTATGTGAAAGAAGAGCGCTATATAAATGATGTCTCTTTCACTCATTTTGCAGAACATTTCACAGAAATCCATGGAAAAACCTGGGGGATCATCGGTCTTGGGGCAATCGGCAGACGTGTTGCTGAGATTGCACGTGCATTTGGAGCGAAAGTCATTTACTACTCCGCCTCCGGTGCTCCGGCGCAGGAAGGTTATGAACAGGTTGACTTTGAGACATTGCTTACGCAGTCTGATATTATTTCCGTCCACGCTCCACTCAACGAGCATACAGAAGGACTGATCAATAGCAAAGCGTTTGAAAAAATGAAATCTTCCTGTATTTTCCTGAATCTCGGAAGAGGACCGATTGTCGATGAGCAGGCATTATATAATGCACTGGTCAGAAATCAGATTGCCGCAGCAGGATTAGACGTCCTTTGTAAGGAACCGATGTCCGCAGATAATCCATTGCTCAAGATCAAAGACAGTAAACGCCTGCTGATCACACCACACATTGCCTGGGCAAGCGTGGAAGCGAGAACTCATCTGATGGAAATTATCCATGGACAAGTCAAGGACTTTTTTGCTTAAGATCAATATTTTGTTTATCCTTACAATTTTTCTGTAATTTGCAATCAATATTTTTCTGTAAAGTTTAAAGAAAATAATTGTAAACTCCAGGTAAAGTGTTTTATAATAGCCATGTACGTAATTTTTTGCAAGACGTAACATGTCAACTTAATAACTTAAGAAAAAGGAAAAAAGAAAATGGGAATTACAATGGTTTTGTCCTTGCTCAGCGGAGTTGCCCTCTTCCTGTACGGAATGGCACTCATGGGAGACAGTCTTAAGAAGGTTGCCGGTAACAAACTGGAACTTATCTTATACAAGCTCACAAACTCCCCAATCAAAGGATTGCTGCTGGGTACAGTCGTAACAGCGATCATTCAGTCGTCATCAGCTACTACTGTTATGGTCGTAGGATTCGTAAACTCCGGTATGATGAAAGTTGCTCAGGCAATCGGAATCATTATGGGTGCCAACATTGGAACAAGTATCACAGGCTGGATTTTATGTCTTTCTTACATTGATGGCTCCAGTGGCATTGCACAGCTTCTGTCCACCGCAACAATCTCTGCGATCGTTGCGATCATCGGTATCATCTTCCGTACATTCGTAAAGAAGAAACCTTATTCCGATATCGGTGACATTATGCTTGGTTTTGCGATCCTGATGTTCGGAATGCAGACAATGAGTGGTGCAGTTTCACCTCTGAAAGAGAACCCACATTTTGTCAGCCTTCTGACAATGTTTAAGAATCCATTCATGGGTATCCTTGTTGGTATCGCATTTACTGCAGTGCTTCAGAGTGCATCTGCATCTGTCGGTATCCTTCAGGCATTATCAATCACAGGCTCTATTACATTTGCTGCCGCACTTCCTATTACAATGGGTATCGGTGTCGGAGCTGCCTGTCCTGTACTGCTTTCTTCTATCGGTACAAACAAGAACGGAAAGCGTACAGCACTTATTTACCTGCTGAATGACTTATTCGGAATGATCTTTTGGTCTATTGTATTTTACTCAGTAAATGCTGCTGTCCATTTTACATTTATGGACATGGTCATGAGTCCTGTCAGCATTGCTTTATTGAACTCGGTATTCCGTATCGCTACGATCCTGATCCTTGCTCCATTTATCAGCAAGATTGAGAAGCTTGTCTTCTTCCTGATCAAGGATACAGACGAAGACAACGAAGAGCAGGCTGATTTTGATCTGCTTGAGGAACGTTTTCTGGATTACCCACCGCTGGCGATCAGTCAGAGTCAGATGGCTGTTAACGGTATGGCGAAGAATGCCCGCAAGAATCTCATGCGCGCTTTCGAACTTCTGACAGACTTTAGCGACAGCAAGTTCAATAAGATCCAGGAAAAGGAAAACATGATCGACAAGTACGAGGATAAACTTGGTACTTATCTGATGCAGTTAAGTATGCATGATATGACACCTGAGCAGGCGAAACAGACCTCCAAGTTTCTTCATACGATCAGTGACTTCGAGCGACTTGGTGACCACGCAGTCAACATTTCCAGAGTTGCCCAGGAACTTCATGAAAAGTCCCGCACATTCTCTGAATCTGCTACTTATGAGCTGAATGTGCTCGAGAAGGCATTGGTTGAGATTGTTGATCTTACAGTAAATTCTTTTGTAGATGAAGATCTTGAGACTGCTGCAAAGGTTGAACCTCTGCGCGAACTGATCGGTATTCTCTGTAATGATCTAAAACTTCGCCACATTAAGAGACTTAGAAATGGTCAGTGTGATCTGAATACCGGATTTGCTTTTAATGACCTGCTTACAAACTACGAGCGTATCGCAGCGCACTGTTCTAACATTGCTGTAGCGATTCTCGAGCTTGATTCTTCTAACTTTGATATTCATGAATATACAAAGAGTGTCCGCAAGCTGAAGGATGAAACTTATCTTACAGCCTTTGAGGAATATGAAAAGAAATATGATATCAACGGATATCAGCCGGAAGCTGAAGCAGATAAGAAATTCTCTGCAAAAGCGAAGGATAGCGAGAAGAATAAGGACAACGAGAAATCTTCCGGAAAGAAGAAAGACAAAGACAAGAAAAAAGATAAAAAGAAATAAATTTCTTTCTATTTCATTAAAAAGGAACAGTCCCACCTGGAACTGTTCCTTTTTTGTATGTATTCTCCTTACGTGCAATACCGAAATGTCTTATCCGTAAGAATTCTTGCAAAGATCAACCCTAACGGAAGAGCTGCAACGATCAGTATTGCCGCCGCAAACCAGGAAGCTGATACAGAAAGATTCATTGTTCCCAGATTATAAAATCCACGGTACAGATACAATCCCGGAACCATGATTACAATCGACGGAACCGTGACAGAGATTCTCGGATATCCGACCTGATTTTTAATCATAGTTGCCAGAAGTCCGGCTGTTAATGCTCCGACAAATGCTGCTGCCGCCGGAGGCAATGCTGTCAGATCAACCAGTTCCAATCGCAGTGTATTGGCAATCGCACCGATTCCTGCCGCCACTGCCGCAAGGCGTGTAGGACTGTTGAACATAATCGAGAATCCAAACACACCACAAAAGCTTGCAAGTAACCGGAAAATAATCCATTCTTCCTGCGTCAGATCAAGTTTCAGGAAATCCACCGGCTGTAATCCTAAGATCAACGCCATGATCCACGCGGACATTGTAGCTACCAAAACAATAATCAGTGCATACATGAGTCGTTCCATTCCGGAACGCATATCCAATTTTGCAAGGTCAATTCCACTTGTGATAAAAGGGAAACCTGGAATAATAAATAGCATTGCACAAATATATCCCGCCTCATGCTGAATTGAAATTGCCCATAAAAGCTCTGCTGCTTTCAAAAGTCCCGCATAAACCAGACAGGCTGCTGAAACAGATGAGGCTATGCACAAAAACAATGTAAAATGATGTTTACTCAATTTACACCTGATAAAATTTCCAATCCCTGCACCGACAAATGCACAGAACATTTCAATCAATCCACCGCCAAGCAGAAATGTAAATCCACCGCATGCCAATGCTGCTGCCATTCCCAATGCAATTGGAGAATAGAGTCCATGAATCTCTTCAATCTGATCCAGCAGCTTATGCAGTTGTTCACCAGACATATCCTGTCCGCCCTGTTCGAACTCACGGATAAAGTGTTCCAGTCTGTTTAACTTAGATGTATTCACACCTGTATTCGTCAGACACAAAGACTGCGTGAATCCATCGTCACCATCAAAACAGGTATACTCAATCGACATCAGGCCGATATCTGCTGTACAGGTAATCCCCATCTCTTCTGCCAGAGCATTCATAGAACTCCTCACTCTCCAAGCTCCGGTTCCACAGGAGAGAAGCATAATCCCAACTCTTCCGACAATCGAAGCTTTCTCCGTCAGACTTGCCTGTGTTACCGGTATTTCTTCTCCACCTTTATCTGTGTATTCATGCCAGAGAATATCCATATGATTTTTTCTTATTTTCTGAGTCTGCATCTCATTCACTTCCTCTTTATTCCAGATCAAGGCTTTCCACTCCGGCCTTTTCCATCATCTTCTCTCTGCACGAAAGCACAATCCCGTCAATTTCATCCAGATGATGAAGCATTCGTTTCTCGAATCCATGAATCGGAAGCAAAACTCCTATCTCATCAAATCCTTTCTGACGCTTCTCACCGGTATCCTGCCCATAATAAACTTCCACTCTCGGAGCCTGTTTCTGAATCTTCTGGAAAGTATCCCAGACAACTGCATAGGCCTGTGCTTCTGTCAGTCCAAGCTTTCTGGTATCCGGTAATGCATACAACGCCATTACACCACGCTTCTTATTCTCTTTTTTCTCCCGAATCTGCATTCCTTCTGTATAAGAACGAACTATGTCATATCCGTCAGCCAGATACAGTTTCGATCTCGGTGCACACTGATGTTGCCTGTACGTCTCATGGAACTTTTCATATTCATGAGCTGTTACTTCCCTTTTCCTGCTCTCCAAAAGCTTTCCGTTCACATCTGTCAGAAGAACCGGATTCTCTCCTGATTTTCCATGGAACTTCTTAGGTATCAAATACGCGTCTCGAAGCAGGTCAAACATACTTCCTCCACACAATTCAAGCAGCAATGCACTGACATCTCCATTTTTATAAGATTGGAGCAGAACCTCTGCAAAATGTCTGTCGCCATCGTCATTTATCTCCTGATAATTTTCCAAATGCTCATAAAATACTTCATTTAGCCGATCACAGGCCTCTTGTGACTCAAGAACCTTAGATATAACTCCTTCTACAGCTTCTTCACGTGGTAATACTGTCTGCATACTCACACTTCCTTTGTTATTTCTTGTTTTTCACCTGTTAAAACAGAATAAAATCCTACTTATTAATATAGAAAGCGCCGGTTCTAAAGTCAAACCGGCGCATACTGTTTTATTCACATATCTGATATATATTTTCTACATAGGAATAGATTGAATCCATAATATCTTCTTAAACAATACCTTATTTCAGAACTAACATTTTTTTGAACATCTCCGCCGCAATACTTGGCGGAAATGTGTGATTCTCAACCAGACAGATTTCTCTTTCCGGAATATTCTCCTTTAGTGGAATCTGACAGACCTTTCCTTCCTCGATCACTGGTCTTACGAACAGCTCCGGAAGGAATCCAATGCCCAGTCCATTCATAATAAGCGGCAACACCTGATCGATCGTCTCAACTTCCGTATCTGGAGATAGAACCAGATCGTTCTCCAGGAAAAATTTGGAATAGAACTCATAGGTTGTGCTTCCCTGCCCAAGAGAAATCAACGGATTCTCAATTAAGTCTTTCAGCCTCATTGGTTTTTCTTTCCCCTGAAAAGAATGATCTCCCACTGCAATTTCCTTAAAAGACATTAAAGAAGTACTTTTCAACGGCTTCTTTGCCTGAAGCGGCGTAGTCACAACTGCAAAGTCCGCCAGTCCGTTCTTGACGGACTCAACTGCCTCCGGCGTGGAATGATTCAGAAGTCTCAGCCGAACACCCGGATATTGCTTATGAAAGCGCCCCAGTATAGGAAGAAGTAAAAGATGAAGCGCAATCTCACTCGCACTGATCGTGATACTTCCGCTCTCCATGCTTCGCTCCATTGCAAGCTCCGCTTCAGCCGCATGAAGATGCTGATATGCAACAGAAACATGCTGATACAGCTTCTCTCCTTCCGCTGTAAGCGTAACTCCTCGATTAGATCTGACAAACAATTTACACCCGAGCTGATTCTCCAGATTATTCATAAAATGAGTAATATTCGGCTGGTTGCTCATCAATACTTTCGCCGCTTTAGAAAAGCTCTTATACATTGCTACATAATAAAAAATCCGGTAATAATCATAAGTAATTTCCATATGTCCCCCCTAAACTGACACTAATCTGTTACTCTCCACCTGCAGAGGTGGGAGTCAAACCACATCTGATAAATCATATAAAAAATGTATATCTATCATAGCAAATATGTATTTTTATTTCTTTGTTATTTATTATATACTGAATGACGAAAAAATCAAACACATTCATTTACGAGGGGCGATATCATGATCAAGCAAAACATTAAATTTCTCACAACCGGACAATTTCTCACTTTTTCACACACTTGTAAAAATCTTTCTTCGGATGTGCGCATCCAGGATCTTGAGAACCACAATCGCGTAGATATCAACGGAAAAGATCTTTCTGAACTTGCCACGATCCAGCTTGGTCTTCCGTTTCTCCTCGTTATTCATGGAGAAGATGAAAAAATGGCCAGAAGAATGTTGAAGAAGTATTGTGCATAAAAATTGAGTTGCCGTTTACACTCTGTATAAGCAGCAACTCAACTCTTATTACTCTCCCCAGACTTCTTCTGCAATTTCTTTCACAAGCTTTAACTTTGCCCATTGTTCCTCTTCTGTCAGTTTGTTTCCGATTTCACAGGAAGCGAACCCACACTGTGGACTGAGATAAAGTCTTTCTAATGGGATATATTTTGCAGCTTCATGAATTCTCTTGATCACAACTTTTTTCTCCTCGAGCTGAGGTGTCTTCGTTGTAATTAACCCTAATACCACTTTTTTATCCGGAGACACCTTTGCAAGCGGAGCGAATCCTCCGGATCTTGCATCATCATATTCAAGGAATAATGCATCCACATTTTCTTTTGCAAAGACATAATCTGCTACAGAATCATACGGCCCGCTTGTAAAGAATGTAGAATGATAATTTCCTCTGCAGATGTGGGAAGTGATTACCATATCCTCCGGTTTTCCTTCCAGTGCAAGGTTATTCACTTCAAGAAGCTCTTTTTTCACATCTTCAATATCCGTTCCAAGAAGTTTGTATCTCTGCTTTGCCGCATCTCCGACAATTGCTCCCCAGGTACAGTCATCAAGCTGAAGATTTCTGCATCCTGCTTCATAGAACTGACGGATCACTTCCTGATAAGCTGTTCCAATGTCGTGGATCAGTTCTTTGTTTGTCTCATAATATTTTCTCGTATTTTTATAGTTGACCGGAATAATCATCTGCTGGAACATCTGCGCCGGCGCCGGAATTGTATATTTTGCAACTGTGTTCTCATCCTCAAACTGTTTCAGGAATTTGAAATGTTCTACAAACGGATGCGCCTTTGCCTTTATCTTTCCTGTCAGATAAGTATCTTCCAGTGATGCCAGCTCTCCATCAAACTGTACCCCGCTGCCGGTCTGTTCATGACCGACACCTTCAAATCCCCACATAAAATCCAGATGCCAGTAAGTTCTTCTGAACTCTCCGTCTGTGATCACATGAAATCCAAGCTCTTTCTGCTTTGCTACAACTTCTGTAACCGCTTTATCAATGATCTGATTCTTTTCTGCTTCGCTGATCTTTCCTTCCTGATAATCTGCATTCGCTTTTTTAACCTCTTCCGGTCTCAAAAAACTTCCCACAAAATCGTATCTGCATGGTGTCTGATATTTACTCATAAATTAATTCTCCTTTTATTTTTGTAAGTGATGTTTTATCGTTACTGTTCACTCCCGTGTCAATCACTTCGCTGATTGACACGGAGGATGCATGTTTTGGCTTGAATGCATCTCGCCCCATCGCCAAAGGCGATTTAAAATGGCGAGATGCGTTGCTGGTCGCACATCGTGTGAACAGTAACGTTTTATCTGCAATCATCTTATCATTCCATGCTTATTTTGAAAAATATATAAATTTATGCGTTTGTCATAGTTTGAAGCTATGGTGAACTATATTCCTTTTACCCTTGATCAAATCACAAGAATCTCATCCTGTACCGGTCCGTACACTTTCGTTTCTCTCTCCGAAGTAATATGAACATCATATTCCAGTCTTACACCATACTTATCTGTATACAGTCCCGGTTCTATGGAAAACATCGTCCCCGGAAGCAAACAGCGGTCATCATGTGTCTCATAATCATCCAGATTTGCTCCGATTCCATGACATCTATGACCGATATTATGTCCTGTCCGGTGCATCAGACACTGGGCGCATCCAAGCTGTTCGAACCGTTCTTTCAGCCTTCGATCCACTTCATATCCTCTGACTGTTTCTCCTGCATCTAATCTTGCCTGAATAAACTGTCTTGCCTCTTTACGCGCATCATATACAATCTGAAACCATTTTTTGTACTCCGGATCAATCTTTTCTCCGACATTCATGCTCCAGGATACATCATAATATACCGCATCTTCCTCAGGGAGACGGCCGGCGATATCTATGATCAGACGGCTGCCTTCACGAATCTGCTTCGAACCATTTTCCTTCGGTTCATATCCCGGATCACAAGCATGCTCATCAATACCGAAAAATGGCGGAGAATCCATATAAATGTTTTCCTGTCTGATCAGCTCCTGCATCTTCTGAAGCATTGCATACTCATCAATATAAGTTCCCGAATCTATCTTCTCTCGGATCCAAGAAAACGTATCAGTAAGGATCTTATGTATGATAACTCCTGCCTGTCGGTGTGTCTCTATCTGATGTTCCGTTAGTACTGCACCGAAGTGCTGCATCAGATCTGCACTTGTAACCGGCTCGATTCCGTAAGTTCTAAGATACTCGATCAGACCGGCATCCATAGAGCTGATTGTCGGGACATTTCCACCCGGAGAGTACTGGCAGGCAATCTTCATACCCGGCTTCAATAACTCTGACAGCACTTTATTCTGTCCTTCAATCCCTTGATATAATATTTTCTTTCCCGGTAGATGTTCGAGAAGAAGTGGTTCAATCGCTGAGAGCACCTTCACCGGTTCGCCCTGCGCCGGAATCAAATAGAACAGCCTTCTTGTGCAGAAACGATTTCCAAGCTCAAGAAACTCTTTTGTGATATAATCATGTCCCTGAAAATCTGTAAATAACCATCCGTCTAGTTTTGCTTCCTGCAATAATTTCTGTATCTTTGCAATATCCAACTTAATAATTCTCCTTTTAATTGTCCGGCTTATGTGCTATGACATTGACATCCTGTACTCATTGATTCCTTATGCTCCAAGGATTCTCTTGTAAGCCTTCTTCACCGGCACATACAGAATCGCGATTCCTACTACTGTAAATCCTGCATTAATGATTGTAGCCGGGATAGATGTGATCTCTGCCGCCAGTGCTGCACTCCAGGAGCTGCCGAGAACAACCAGTTCAACTGTTGACCAGATAAAGTCTACGATAATGTTCGTAACGCCGTAGATAGCCGCACAGAGGACCGCATAACCATATTCTTTCTTCGCATCTCCCTGAGCTTTTTTCTTCAAAGACTGAAAGATCATGCCCACAAGCAGACATTTGATAATTGTGCTGACAAATACATTCGGGATTGCCTGAATATAACCGTTCAATACATCAAAGACGAGAAGTCCGAGAACTCCTGCCACAGTTGAAAGCTTAGGTCCAAGCATTAATACTGCAAGCATTACGAAAATGTGTCCGAAATGTAGAAATGGTGTTCCGACAGCCGCCGGAAGCGGAATACGGAAAGACTGGATTCCCAGATAAATAATAGCTGCAAAAAATGCAGTCATTACGATTTTCTTTGTGCTGATACTTTCGTTTTTCATATTTTGTAAATCTCCTGTTTGTTATCTCTTATGTTGAGTAATTACCTGACGGATAATGTCAGACTTGTAAGTGAATTTTCCCAACATACCGCCTTATTATATCAGCGCCCTGGTCTGTTAGATATATCCAGTTTTAAAATATTTATACAAGCCAGTTTTATAGTTATATAATAAAACAAGTAAAAGCAACACAGAAAAAAACGTCCCCCGGGGAAATCCCCGGAGAACGTTTTCTTTCAACTTATATTCTTAATGTCATCCATATATGGATGACAAAAGTATTACAGAAGTCCTCCGATAGAAAGGAACAGTGGAGCGAATACAAGTGATACAACTGTCATAAGTTTGATCAGGATGTTGATGGACGGACCTGATGTATCCTTGAACGGATCTCCTACAGTATCTCCAACAACGGCTGCCTTATGAGCCTCACTACCTTTTCCGCCGTGGTTTCCTTCTTCGATATACTTCTTAGCGTTATCCCATGCACCACCTGCATTTGACATGAAGATCGCCATAAGAACTCCTGTTACGAGGGATCCTGAAAGAAGTCCGCCAAGAGCGTCAACTCCAAGAAGAACACCTACTACTACAGGAACGATAACTGCCATCAGACCTGGAAGAAGCATCTCGTGAAGTGCTGCTGTTGTAGAAATAGCAACGCATGACTTGTAGTCAGGTTTCTCTTCACCTTTCATGATGCCCGGTTTCTCACGGAACTGACGTCTAACTTCCTCAATCATTGAGTATGCAGCCTTAGATACAGACTCCATAGTAAATGCTGAGAAAAGGAATGTAAGCATACCACCGATAAAGATACCGATGATTACTTTGTAGTCAAGAAGGTTGATGGATTTCAGACCTACTGTCTCTGCATAAGATACGAACAGCGCAAGAGCTGTAAGTGCTGCAGAACCGATAGCAAATCCTTTACCCATAGCTGCTGTTGTATTACCTACAGAGTCAAGCTTATCTGTGATGTCACGAACGGACTCATCAAGACCAGACATCTCTGCGATACCACCAGCGTTGTCTGCGATCGGACCATATGCATCAACTGCAACAGTGATTCCTGTTGTAGAAAGCATACCAACTGCTGCAAGAGCAATTCCATACAGACCAAATACATTATAAGAAACAAAAATACCAACACAGATCAGAAGCAGCGGGATAGCTGTTGATTTCATACCAACTGCAAGACCACTGATGATTGTTGTAGCTGCACCTGTCTCAGACTGCTCTCCGATTCCTTTAACCGGTTTGTAATCTGCTGATGTGTAGTACTCTGTGATGTTACCAATGATAACACCAACAACCAGACCAGCGATAACTGCGATTGCTGCGTTCATGTTTCCGAAAAGCACCCAGCTAAGTGCTAAAGAAGCAATAATTACAATTGCTGAAGAAGCATAGCTTCCTTTTGTAAGAGCTTTCTGAGGATTTGTGTTCTCTCCGCCTCTTACGAAGAATGTTCCAAGGATAGAAGCGATCAGACCACATCCTGCGATTGCAAGTGGGAATAATACTCCTGAAACTTCGCTTACTGCAACACCAAGTGTCAGTGCTGAGATCAGAGATCCACAGTAAGACTCGAAAAGGTCAGCTCCCATACCTGCTACGTCACCTACGTTATCTCCAACGTTGTCAGCGATAACAGCCGGGTTACGCGGGTCATCCTCTGGAATACCAGCCTCAACTTTACCTACAAGGTCAGCTCCAACGTCAGCTGCCTTTGTATAGATTCCTCCACCTACACGTGCAAAAAGCGCGATAGATGAAGCACCAAGACTGAATCCAAATAATACGTCTGTGTTCTTAGTAAAAATGTAAACAAGGCTGACACCAAGTGCACCAAGTCCTGCTACACACATTCCCATAACGGCTCCGCCTGAGAATGCAATTGAAAGAGCTTTGTTCATTCCGTGCTCTTTTGCAGCGTTAGCTGTTCTAACGTTAGCTTTTGTAGCAACTGTCATTCCGCAGTATCCTGCGATTGTTGAGAACAGCGCTCCAACTACGAAACAAATAGCTTCAATCCAGTTTTGAATTCCTACTCCGATCAGTACGAAAAGTACTGCAACGAAGATAACAAGAATCTTGTACTCTGCACCTAAGAATGCACGAGCACCTTCAGCGATTGCATCTGCAATCTCTTTCATTCTGTCAGTTCCAGCGTCCATTTTGCTTACTTTATTTGCAAGGTATGCAGCAAATAACAAAGCTACTACAGCCGCAACCGGAACCAGATACATGTAATTGTCCATTGTCCAATCCCTCCATAGAATTATATATCCTAGATAGTTTATCACAGAGTTCTTAATAATTCAAAGAAAAAATACAAATTTCTTATTTTTTTCTTACATTTTTCTTATATTCTTCTGTTGAAAGCGTTTACATTGGATAATCTATTGATACAAGCACCAGTCCATTCGGCGGTGCTGTTATTCCCTCGGAAGTATGTTCCTTCGCCTCCAGAATATCTCTGATTTTCTCTGGTTCATAGAATCCACGCCCCACACGGATCAACGTTCCGGCAATGATACGAACCATATTATATAGGAAGCCGTTTCCCGTTACACGAATAACGATTTCTTTTTCATTTTCTAAACAACTAAGAATACTGTTTCTTTTCAACTCAGCCGCTTCAAAACTATTACTGATAATATCAGTCTCTGATTTATAGTTTTCTGTCAACCATTGTTCTTGCACCGATGATTCAACTAAAAAAATAAGTTCCGAAGACTTAGAAGTTATAATTGAAGGTGGTAGATTAGCTCCTAGTTCTGTAGGTATAGAACCTTGGCATTTTATTGTTATAGAAAATCAAGAATTAAAGGATGAATTAGGAAAAGTATGTTTCGGTGGAACAAAGCAAATACCTACTTGTAGTAATTTTATAATATATTTAACTAGAACTCCAAAGGAAATAAGATCAAATTCAGCTTACATAGAACATTTATTAAAAGATGTACAACACCTTCCAGAAGATGCAGCATCTAAAATGAAAGAATTTCTTAAAACTGCAGAAGATATTGTAGGGGATGATAGAAATATGCAAGCTTATGCTAATGAGCAAACTTACATTGCTCTATCAAGTATGATGTTAAGTGCAGCTATGTTAAATATAGATTCTTGTACAATAGGTGGTATGGATAAGAAAGCTGTTGAAAAAATACTTTTAGATAGAGGTTTAATAGATACAGATAAATTCCAAGTAACTATAGGATGTGCTTTTGGATATAGAGTTAATAAAGCAAAACCTAAGTTAAGACAACCTATGAATGAAGTTGTTACTATAGTAAAATAGCGATATTTAAAATATCGCTATTTCTAATAATATTTATAGTTATACAAGTTTTTTAGTTGCTAAATTAACCAACATATCTTTAAATTTATAATTTGTAAATTTTTTCAAAAAAACTATTGACGAAATTTAATAAATTTAATAAAATAATATTTGTAACGGAGAGGTGTCCGAGTGGTTTAAG
>ERZ773112.1406-NODE-1406-length-13651-cov-4.093336_pt1 | contig 13651 bp, 13 predicted proteins | sample MGYA00580566_ERZ773112 | MGnify/ENA primary metagenome ERZ773112 (study PRJEB29015, sample SAMEA2737842) | human gut metagenome | biome: human gut; feature: human-associated habitat; material: faeces | place: China | collected 2012 ... | reverse complement strand
CCAACGATGACGATACGGCGCGCAAGGCTCTGAAGAGGGTCGTGCCCACCTACCGTTCGCCTGAGGAAGTAAACGCTATGGCGGAGCAGGCAGAGGAAATGAAGATGCAAAAGCGCTTTGCTACTGTTTAAAACAAATGCATATACAAGAGGAAGGAATTGATTAAGATGAAAGATTGGCTGCACAAGTTGACCAAACGCCAGAATATCGTAAAAGCACTGATGATGCTTTTTGATGCAATCGCGGTAAATATGGCGTATTATCTGGCCTTGGTCCTGCGTTACTATGTTCGGTTTCAGTTTGACCCGGACTCCGTACGCTTTCTTGAGGGTTTCTGGCAGTTTGCACCATATTATACAGTTCTGACGATTGCTGTTTTTTATGTTTTTCGTCTTTACAATACGATGTGGAGATTTGGTGGACTTCAGGATCTGATCCGAATTCTCATGGCGTGTATTGCAACAAGCATCATTCAGGTGGCTGGGACGCTTCTGTTTTTCACAAGAATGTCGCTTAGCTACTATGTACTGGGTTTTATTATCCAGTTTTGCCTGATTGCAGGCGGGCGCTTTGCTTATCGGCTGTATCTGATGGAGCACAGCTACATTGAAAACCAACGCAATGCAAAGACAAATGCAATGATCATCGGTATTGGTCCTATCGGTCAGTTTGCGAGAAAACAGATTGAAGAAGATACTACGATGAAGGTCGTTTGCCTGGTAAGCAATTCGGAGGAAGCAGCACATCAGTATCTAAATGGCGTGCCCGTTGTGAACGGACTTGATGATTTGGAAAGCATTATCAAGGAAAAGAAAATCGGATATATCGTTATTGCAGACGAAAAGCTTGAGGAAAGCGCCGATAAACGAATCAAAGAACTCTGCGACGCGGAAAATATTGAAGTGCAGGACTTTATCGAATACCTGCAGAACAATAATGACAGTGAAACCCCGGTGACGTTGCAAACCAATGACGAGGGTGCTCGAGTGATTCCCTTTAGCCCGCCGGATATTACGGACAAGGAAATTAAGGAAGTTTGCAAGGCCATGAAGTCTGGCTGGATCACTACCGGTCCCAGAACCAAGGAGCTGGAAAGAAAACTCGCTAAGTATTGCCATACCTCGAAGGTTGTGTGCCTGAATTCGGCTACCGCATCCGAAGAACTGAATTTCCGGGTTTGCGGCATTGGCGAAGGCGATGAAGTGATCGTTCCGGCATATACATATACAGCATCGGCATCGGCGGCCATCCATTGTGGCGCAAAGGTTATTTTCGTAGACAGTCAGAAAGACAACTGTGAAATGGACTACGACAAGGTCGCTGCTGCTATTACAGAAAAAACAAAGGCGATAGTTGCAGTCGATCTTGGCGGCATTATTGCCGATTATGACAAGCTGTTTGATATTGTGGAACGTAAGCGTGCCCTGTTCAACCCGAAGAAGGGCGATGACCTTGGCGCACGGATCCAGCAGGCGGTTGGTCGTGTGCTGATTTTTGCTGATTGTGCGCACGCACTTGGCGCGCAGTGGCATGGAAAGATGGCAGGTGAAATTGCAGACTTTACGGATTTTTCGTTCCATGCTGTCAAGAATTTCACCACTGCCGAAGGCGGTGCAGCCACTTGGCGTGATATTCCGGGTATCGATAACGAAGAAATGTATCATCAGTACCAGCTGTACAGTCTGCATGGTCAGAGTAAGGATGCACTGGCTAAAACAAAACTGGGTGCTTGGGAATACGATATTGTTGGACCTTGGTATAAGTGTAATATGACGGATATCATGGCAGCGATCGGCCTGAAACAGTTTGACCGTTATCCCGGTTTGCTGGCTCGTCGTCATGAGATCATCAAGCGTTATGATGCAATGTGTGACGAACTTGGCGTTATGCATCTGATCCATGAGGGGAAGGATTATTGCAGCTCCGGACATCTGTACTTGACACGTGTTCCGGGCATCAACGAGGCACAGCGGCAGGAGATTATCGTAAAGCTGGCCAAGATGGGCGTTTCGACGAATGTTCACTACAAACCCCTGCCTATGATGACTGCTTATAAGGCATACGGTTGGGATATCAAGGACTTCCCCAACGCTTATGACTATTATCATAATCTGATTACTTTGCCGCTGCACACACGTCTGACGGATGAGGATGTGGACTACGTTATCAAGTGCTATAAAAAGGTCGTAAAAGACTATGTGAAACCTGCCGTCGCTGAATCGGCAAAGAAACCGGCAATGGTCTGAGATGAGTTTGTGAGGAAACAATCGTGCTAAAAGAGTGGAGCAAGCTACCGGAATATATGCAAAGCCCGGAGGTGCGGGAATATTATGAAATTCTACAGAAGCGAAAAGTGGGACTTGCGCTGAAGCGCTTGTTCGATATTGCTGCAGGTCTGTGCATATTGGTGCTCACGTTTATTCCGATGGCAGTTATCGCAGTTTTGATAAAGTTAGATACTCCGGGTCCGGTTTTTTATCGTCAGGAGCGAGTAACTACATACGGCAAGAAATTTCGCATCCATAAGTTCCGCACAATGGTCAGCAATGCAGATAAGATCGGTACGGCGGTTACAGTAGGCAATGACAGCCGCATTACCAGAGTGGGAGCAAAGTTGCGGGATTGTCGGTTGGATGAATTGCCGCAGTTGTTTGATGTTCTTAGCGGGAATATGAGTTTTGTTGGCACACGTCCGGAGGCTACCAAATATGTAGAGCAGTACCAGCCGGAATACTACGCCACTCTGCTTCTCCCTGCTGGAATCACCAGTGAAGCCAGCATCCGGTACAAGGATGAAGCCAAGCTTTTGGACGCGGCAGACGATGTGGACCGTGTGTATATTGAAAAAGTCCTTCCGGGAAAGATGAAATACAACCTTGAAAGTATCCGTCATTTCAGCTTCTGGGGAGAAATTGCCACAATGTTTCGCACAGTAGGAGCTGTAATGGGAAAAAACTATGCGGAGGAGGAAAATATTCCATTATGACTTATCCGAATTTTTCGGTTTTAATGTCGTTATACATTAAAGAGAAAGCAGAATATTTCGATAAGTGTATGCAAAGCATTCTTCAGCAAACGGTGTTTCCAACAGAAATTGTTATCGTCTTGGATGGGCCAGTTACAGATGAAGTAATGACCGTTTTAGAGCTGTATAAGCAGAGATATCCAGAACTTATTCGAACCATTTGTAACAAAGTTAATAAGGGCTTGGGATTAGCTTTGGCCGATGGTGTTTTAGCCTGCAAATATGAGCTGATTGCTCGTATGGATACGGATGATATTGCCCGTGCAGATCGATTTGAAAAGCAGTTGCAAATGTTTATCCAAGATCCAGAGTTGGATATCTGCGGAAGTCATATTATCGAATTTGAAGGAGACATCAAAAACGAGCTATCCAAGCGTATAGTTCCGATAAAGCATGCTGATATTGCACGATATCAAAAGCAGCGCAGCGCGTTCAATCATATGACAGTCATGTACAAGAAAAGCGCTGTTTTACATGCAGGCAATTATGAGAATTGTCCTTTGATGGAGGATGATATGTTATGGATCAGAATGCTTATTGCCGGAGCAAAATGTGCAAATGTAGACGATTATCTTGTGTATGCCAGGACCGGATATGCAATGATAGAACGGCGAGGAGGTTGGACATATTTTAAAAAGTATAAAGCTGGAAGAAAAAGAATTCTTGCGACTGGATATATTAGTTACTGGGACTATTTGAAAACTGTAGCTGTGCAGCTGGTTGTTTCATTGATTCCAAAGAGTATTCGGTTGTGTATATTTACAAAATTACTGAGATAGAAAATATGAAAAAAGTAACTGTTGTCATTCCGTGCTACAATGCGGAAAAATACATAGATCGATGCATTAAAGCCTTAAAACAGCAAAAATGTCAAGAATTTGAAGCGATTTTCATAGATGATGCTTCAGAAGACAATACGGTAGGGCGTATAAAGAATATAGCAGCCGGATGTGAATACTCATATAAAATTATTGAGAATAGTATAAACTCTGGTCCGGCGGCATCAAGAAACAAAGGAATAGAAGAAGCCTCAACAGAGTATATTACATTTTGCGATGCAGATGATTGGTATGAGCCGAATTTTATAGGAGAGTTTATAGGTTTATTAGAAAAAGAAAAAGCGGAGATAGCATTTTGCGGGCACACTGTTGTAGATGAAAATGAAAATAAAATAGAACGACCGTTAAAAGAAGCGAGAGTGCTAACACAGAAAGAAGAAATATTAAGCTTAGATGTGGATTCCTTGTGCATGATGATGGTTAAAACATCTATCATGAAAAAAACACCACTGCCTGATATCAGAAATGGCGAAGACATGGCGGTCATTCCTATGCTGATGCTGCAAGCGAACAAATGTGTTGTGATTCCCAATTGCTTATATAATTATTTTAGAAGAGGCGACTCTGCTTCCGAGAACGCGTCTATAAAGGTCGTTGATTCGATAGTGCAATCATTTGAATATATCCTAGAGAAATTCCCTGACAAATATGGAGAAGAAAAGGAATATATTGGAATACGTAATTTGTTATACGCAGGTATGATTACTCTATTTAGTGTTTCATATAATCGTCAAAAAGCGAAAGAACTCATAGGGTTTTTTGAATCGGAGTTTCCGCTTTGGAAGGATAATCGATACATATCTAAAATGCCAACCTATAAAAAACTTGTACTTAAAATGTTAGAGTATAGGTTTTATTTTGGAATCTGGGTTCTGGCAAAAATCAGAGCTTTTATAGCTGGAAAATAAAAAATGAAAATATTAATTGTTATTGACAACTTAAATACTGGCGGTGTTGCGACTTCTTTTTATAATTTCTTGGATGAAATGCATTCAAATGCAGAATATGATATCTTGGTATTTAATGAAAACAGCATCAACAAAAGCAGGTTGCCATGTAATGTTAAGATATTGCCAACCCAAAAAGTATTACATGTATTAGGAAAAACGCATGTAGAAATATCTAGTGAATCGAAATTTCTAATGCTGCTTCGTATGGTGTTGAAAATCTTGGCAACAACTATAAATGGAGTATTTGCGAGAAGCCTGCTGATGCCTTTTATACATAATGTCGGACATTATGATTTGGCGATTGCATATTCACAAGATGATGCATGGAAAAATTTGTCGAAGGGATGCATAGATTTTATAATAAGAAAATGTTGTGCGAAATGCAAAGCGGTAGTAATTCACTGCGACTATAAGACGTTCGGCGGATATCATCCAGCGCAAAAGGGTCAATATGATCGGCTGAATAATATAATATGCGTTTCTGAGTCTTGCAAGAAAAGCTTTTGCGAATGCTATCCTTCATTGCAGAAAAAAACAATTGTATGCGAAAATTTTACAAATTCGAAGGATATCCTAAGAAAGGCATCAATGCCTAGTGAATCAATACCTGTTGAATATATAAGTGGTGAAGTGAGATTCGTAACAGTTTGTAGAGTTAGTCCAGAAAAAGGACTGCAAAGAACAATCGAGGCATTTTATGAGGCTGAAAGCGAAGGATACTCAAACTATAGATGGATAATAGTTGGAGATGGACCTGAAAAAAAGAATTTAGAAAATTTAATAAAACTGAAAGGCATGGAAAAGAGAGTTATACTTGTCGGAAATAAATCTAATCCATACCCCTATATAAAGATGGCGTCTTTTTTTCTTTTACCGTCTGAAAATGAGGCGGCTCCAATGGTTTTTGGAGAAAGTGCTGTTTTGGAAGTTCCGATTATTACAACGAATACCTGCTCAGCAATTGAACTGGTAGAAAAGCGAGGACTCGGCTGGGTTGTAGAAAATTCCAAAGATGGAATAAAAAAGGGAGTAATTAACGCTATGAAGGGAGACTATCATGATATTAATATTAAGAGAATAAATGACATTAACAAAAAAGCTCATAGTCAGTTTGACGCGTTTTATAAAAGTATTGATTGTTGATTAACACAATAGAGTTTATTTGGAGTGTTCGGGAAGGAATAAGATGGTAACAGTTAGAAGGACTCCTTTTATCTGGAGTGCATTTTTCATAGTGGTAAGTATTGCTTGTAATATTGCTGTATTTAGCATGAAGGGAAATTGTAATGATCAATTGTTTCTTTTGGGCTATGTTCTTGTTGTAGAGTTAATATGTTTTATTATCGCTAACAGCGCAACACATGGTCGTGTGCTGAATTTTGCGGCAGTATTTGTATTGGTTTTATTTGTTTTCAACTTTGGACAAGTGATGATTAATACTTACTTCAAAAATATATATTCGCACGTCCGATTTCTGTTACTTTTGAATCCGGAAGACTCGCTGTACGGTTTTAAATATATTAACCTTGCATTTTCGACTCTTTGCATGGGACTGTTGATTGCGACCATAAGTGCGCGAAACGATAAAATTTCAAGCAAGGAAGAGTATATTAATCAAGAGGTTGACTTTCAAAAATTAGCGAGAAATATTATTTTGGTATCTTTTCCAATAAAACTTGTTGTGGATGCGTTAACATTGTTTGTGTTCTTGACAGCTGGTGGAGCAGCAGCAAGATTGTGGCTTAATACATTTCCTAATGTTCTTGTGTATTATGGAAAGATATCATTAATTGGTTTTGCTTTTTTGATAATCGCGAATAAAAATGACGCGAAGAAACAACGTAGGGTATTCCTGTTTATCGAAATATATATTCTACTGATGATGGTTAGCGGAATTCGCAGTGAAAATGTTGGATATCTGCTTATTTTTTCGTTTGTGTATTTTTCAAATAGAAAAAAGAAAATACCGATATACAAATTTATTATATACGGCGTTATATGCGTTGTTCTTTTGGCATTCATTATTACGGTTGGTGAGTATAGAAATGTTGCTGAAAAAAGTGTAAAGAGTTTTTTTGAAGCCTTCAATAATTCGCTGACGAAGAAAAATGTCATACTTTCATTGCTGGACACCTGCGGAGATACTGGATATACAGCACAGTGTGTGATTACCAAATGGTTGCCACTCTATGGTCCATCGGGAGGAGACTCATATTATCTGGGATGGCTTTCCGTGCTTCCTAATGTGCCAAAAATTTTTACGTTTCCAGGTATCATGACCGAGAAATCATGCTTTGCATTAAAACTCCAAGTAGCAGGAACATTATCTGAAAACTATCTTAACATTGGAGGCTCATTAATAGGTGAGCAATTTTTTAATTTTGGCTTGATTGGTGGGTGCATAGCGACATTTATGATTGGGATTTTTTTGGGAAAGGTAAGCTACAAGTGTTATGTGTGTTTTCAGAAAGAAAACTATTACAGACTAATAAGAATTATTCCAATTATGTTTGCCGCTACATATTGGGTGCGAGATTATTTTGGTGGCGAATTTCGAGAAATAATATGGGGGCCTTTAATCTGCTATATTATAATATATTTTCAAAAACGCAGTAGTCGATATCTACAAAAACAGGAGAAGTAAAAGATGAAAAGAGCGAAAATCGTTTTGTCTTATATAGTGTATCGATTTGTATGCTTTTTTCTTCCGCAATGGGAAAATGGCTCATACGGTATGTTTGAAAAAGTAAGGGCATGTTTTGTAAAAGGATACATTGAAAAATGTGGGCATAATGTTAACATTCAAGGACATGCAATTATTGCACGTAGGGTGGAAATTGGGGATTTTTCGGGAGTTGGCTATAAATCTATAATACAAGGAAACGTGAAAATCGGAAATCACGTGATGATGGGACCGGAGGTGTTGATATATACTCAAAACCATAATCATTCGGATATAAGTATTCCGATGGATATGCAAGGTTTTAGCTGTGAAAAAAAGGTTGTTGTTGAGGATGACGTTTGGATTGGTGCAAGAGTGATTATTTTGCCAGGCGTTACAATTGGAAAAGGAAGTGTGATTGGAGCGGGAGCTGTTGTTGCAAAATCCATTCCGCCATATTCCATTGCGGCAGGAAATCCTGCTGTTACAAAAAAAACGAGGACAAAAAATATATTGCAATCTTAAAGATAGCGAGGAGAAAATGGAGAAAGTTAGCATAATAATGCCTGTATACAATTGCGAAAAATATATAAGTATTGCAATAAACAGCGTTTTAGATCAAAGCTACTCCAATTGGGAACTTATCATTATTGATGACGGTTCTAAAGACAAAAGTGGATACATCTGTGATACTTACGCGAGTAGAGACTCAAGAATAATTGTAAAGCACGTTAGTAATGGTGGGGTTGCTAAAGCCAGAAATTTTGGATTAAAAATAGCTGGTGGAAAATTTGTGCATTTTTTAGATAGCGATGACTATATTTCGCCGAATTTTTTAGAAACTATGATCAAGGCGATAGGCGGCAATGACTTAGCAGTGTGCTCAGTTTTGACGTTTCCCTGTAATAATATAAGGGAGTATCCAGACAGAGTATATTCCAATTTGGATGACACGGCTGAAGATTTTGAAACACTCTACAATAATAGTTTTTATAATTTACCAACAAACAAACTTTATATTAGAGCACTGATAGATTTTGAGTTCCCAGAGGACATTTCTTTAGGAGAGGATCTTCTTTTTAATCTAAACTACATGAAAAAATGCAAAGGAATCAGATGTGTAGCAGAAGCTCTATTCAATTATCGAATTTTAAATGATGGATCACTTTCTACAAAATTTCCAGATAATATGTTTTGGATTGAAGAACAAATTGTTGAAACGTATCAGAAGTCGTTTAGAAACTATCATTCAATTTGTGCGATGGTATCAAATCAGCGAATCGAATTGTTGACGTATAAAATTATGCAGTATTTGAAAAAAAACAATAGCAGTTTACAAGATGTGCGTCGATTCGTAAAAGAGTGTTCAAGGTCGCGGATTTTTTCGGCGGATTTTTTAGACGAAAAATGGTGTCATAATTTGAAATGTAAAATAGTATGGAAAGCGCTCCGCTCTCAATGCAGTTGCTTTTTATTTGTGCTGATGTGGTTTATGAAGGAGTAGGTCCGATGCGAGTTGGAATCATTACATTAGAGGACTATACTAATTATGGAAATAGACTTCAGAATTATGCCTTGTGTACGTTAGTAAAAGAACTTGGTTGCGAGGTATATAGCGGACTGACTTGTTTTGAAAAGTCGGAATGGGTCAGAACGGAGAAATCAAGGAGCAAACGCATAATAAAACAAATGTTACCATTTGCTTTGTACAAAAAACACGTTGAACGTTCTCTTGATAAATATGAGAGTTGTCGCAATAAATTAATGGATGAACGAATTAGAAAGTTTAAACAATTCACAAGGAGTTATACGGAATGTATGCCTGTGCTAGTTGTAAAAGATGATAGTGACTTGGCGAGAAAATTGAATGAAAAATCGTACGATTTTTTTATTACCGGAAGTGACCAAGTATGGAATCCTATCTATCGTGAAAATTCTTTCTACTTTTTGACGTTTGCTCCTCCTGGTAAAAGACTCTCTTTTGCCGCTAGTATAAGTAGCGATAAAATTTCTGAGGCAGATAAGTTGCTGTATTCGAGGTATTTTCGAGAAATGAAGTATATTTCTGTCCGTGAAGAGTCGGCAGCGCAGTTGATAAAGCAGATTTCTGGGCGTTATGCAGATGTAACATTGGATCCAACGCTTCTGCTGTCTGCAGAACAATGGAATCAAGTAATTCGAAAACCTAGTGTGGAACTGGATGAAGATTATATTTGTACTTATTTCTTGGGAGAGGTTCCTAAGTGTGTGCAAGAATTTGCTGATCAAAAAAACTTGAAAGTGTTACAACTAAATTCAATGGAAAATCCAGAATTGTTCAGCATTGATCCTGCTGAATTTATGTATATATTGAAAAATTCTAAGTATGTTTTGACGGATTCGTTTCATGCGGTTGTGTTTTCTGTAATTTTTCATAAAGAATTTTATGTTTTTAGAAGACAGCAGAAGGGCCTTGCAAATATGTTCTCACGTATAGAATCTATTACAAAAAAGCTGAATTTAGAAAATCATATACAAGACCGTCGGTTTATTGTGGAACAAAACGCAATAGAGAATTGGAAGAAAATTGATTCCTTCTTGCAGCAAGAAAGAAGTATTAGCATTTCTATGTTGAAACAGGTTATGGGAATGATATAGTGAACAAATACAAAACGTCAATATGACAATATGACATGGATTCTCAAGAAAAAAGTAGCGTCAGAAAATGGAAATGAAATCAATGCTGATCATAATAGAAATCTAAGAGGGCTAGGTAAGTGGCAAAGATAGAAAGAACAAGGAATGCAACCAGAAATATAGTGTTTGGAACTATACTAAAAATGTATCAGATTGTTGTGCCTTTTTTGATGCGCACAGCCATAATTTATCTCATGGGTGTTCAGTATCTTGGCCTGAACTCACTGTTTACTTCGATTCTACAGGTACTAAACCTTGCAGAGCTAGGTGTCGGTTCTGCTATGGTTTATAGTATGTACAAGCCGATAGCAGAAGATGACAACACAACAATTTGTGCTTTGATGAACCTGTATCGAACCTACTACAGAGCAATCGGGATGATAATTGCTGTAGTAGGTATTGTGTTGACGCCGTTTATCCCAAAATTGATTTCTGGCGATGTTCCAAGCGGAATCAATATCTACATTCTATACTTGTTGAATCTGGGAGCAACGGTTCTTTCCTACTGGCTCTTTGCATACAAAAATAGCATTCTCCAAGCACAGCAAAGGACGGATGTGGTTAGCAAGGTGACCTTATTGACGAATTCAATACAGTATGCGCTCCAACTGTTCGTTTTGTGGGTGTTTAGAAATTACTATCTGTTTGTTATCGTTGCTCTTGCGATTCAGGCGTTGACGAATGTTATCACCGCTATAGCGGCGGACAGGATATATCCTCAATTCAAACCGCAAGGTAGTGTTTCAATTCAAGAGAAGAAAGCAATCGATGCTAGAATTCGAGACTTGTTCACATCAAAAATTGGCGGTATTATTTACGATTCTGCAGATACAATTGTGATTTCATCCTTCTTGGGACTAACTATATTGGCAGTTTATCAGAATTATTTTTATATTCTAAACGCAATCACAGGATTGATTGCCGTTGTTTTCTCTGCGTGTACAGCTGGTATTGGCAATAGTATTGTTGTTGAAACAAAAGAAAAGAATTATGCGGATTTAAATAAGTTTACGTTCATTATTTGCTGGATTGCCGGATTCTGCTCAGTGTGCTTATTGTGTCTATACCAACCATTCATGGAATTGTGGGTAGGCAAGGATTTGATGTTGTCGCTATCGGCGGTTATCTGCTTTGTAGTTTACTTCTTTGTTAGACAACTAAATGCGCTCCTTAATATGTATAAAGATGCATCTGGAATGTGGCATGAAGATCGCCTTCGACCATTAGTTGCAGCGTTAACGAATCTCGTTTTGAATCTGATTCTCGTTCAGTTTATCGGCATATATGGTATTTTGATTTCAACCGTAGTGGCGATTATTTGTGTGGGTATGCCATGGCTTTTGCACAACTTGTTTACAGTGATTTTTGAAAGAAAATTTCTAGCTGACTATTTAAAGAGCCTTTTATACTATTGCGCTATCGTTTTTATTAGTTGCATTCTTACATACTGTATTTGTTCAAAAGTTAACATTGGTCTAATTGCGACACTTCTCATCAGAGGTGTGGTTTGCGTGATTGTTCCAAACTTTATGTATTTTGTTGTATACATGAGAAAATCCGAATTCAAAGATTCACTTTCTTTAGTGAATAATATGACAAAAGGAAGATTCAAGAGTGCTCTCGAAAAGTTTGAAATGCAGGAATGACAATGAAGATGGTCGCAAGGAGGCGAATGAGGGATGGATAGAAGAACTTACTGGCAAGGCATTCGGGGAAGTTCTATTTTAGCTGTGGTGATGATTCATGCACTGGGTGGATTTGACTATTCAACTGGATATGAAACAGAACTTATTATCCTTCGGCAGATTATCAACTTTGCCGTAACAACCTTTGTCTTTATGTCCGGTTATTTTGTGCCGATTGAAAAAATGAAAGCTGGTCACTTTAATTATATAGCGTGGATTTTAAATTGGGGCGATTGTGCATCCCCTTTGTGATATGGTCGTTGCTTTAAGGGCATTTTGAGGTATATAGGTTTTATTTGACCCTTGATTGGGAAAGGAGGATGGAAAGTGACGGAACAATTAAAGGTTTATGCTTGTTACAACACGGATAAAGATGTCAGATTAAGTAGTTCTTCTGGAGCTATTTTCTCTCTTTTGGCCGAGTATATACTAGAACGGCATGGAGTGGTATATGGTGTAAAAATGTCAGATGATTGCTATTCAGCAAAATTTACACGGGTAGTAGATTGTTTGGAACTTGTTAAATTGCGAGGATCAAAATATCTGCAAGCTAAAGTAGGAAATACATATAAACAGCTCAGAGAGGATTTAGTGACGGGCAAACTGGTTCTGTTCAGTGGAACCGGTTGTCAAGTGAATGGACTTAAATCATTTTTAGGAAAGGACTACGACAACCTACTGTGTGTAGATGTGATATGCCACGGAGCCCCATCACCAGCTTTATGGGCTGAGTATGCAAAGTATCAGGAGCAGAAGAATGGCGGAAAGCTAACGAGTGTCAACTTTCGCTGCAAAGATGATAGTTGGACTGACTTTGGAATGAACGAGATTTTATCGAACATTCCGAAGGAAGAACTAAAGAAACTATATATCTCAAAGGACAACGATCCGTATATGATGATGTTCTTACGTGATTATTGTCTGCGTCCATCTTGCTATGAATGTGTGGCAAAAAAGGTAAAGAAAGCAGATTTGACGATTGCAGATTTCTGGGGAATCAATGATGTTGCACCAGAGATGAATGACGGGAACGGAACGTCACTTGTTCTGCTTCGAACCGAAAAGGGAAGAAAGATATTTGAAGCAATTAGCAACAATTTAAAATTAAAAGAAGTTCCTTATGAGGATGGTGTGCGAAGCAATCCGGCTGAATATAAATCATGCGCTAGACCACTGCAGAGAGACATGTTTTTTGATGATATGCATCACATAAGCTTTGAGGAGCTTGAAAAGAAGTATGCAGAGCCGAGAAAAGTGCCCTTTATGAGCAGGGTGAAAAGAAAAATTAAAAACACAATCAAGACTATCCTCCGAACAATCGGGGGGGGGGGAAACAGAGAGTATAAACACAATGAAGAATATGGATTACTCTTTGTATTTCGTGTTTGATTGTCAGGAGAAAAAAGATGAAGGAAGTACCAATATTATATAAAAGAAAAGAAGAATGTTGTGGATGTACTGCCTGTTTTGCAATCTGTCCGAAAGAAGCTATTTCTATGGAAGAGGACGAAGAAGGGTTTGAATATCCGCAGATCGATGAAAGCAAATGTGTTCGTTGCTATCAATGCATGAAAGTTTGTCCGATAAAGGCTGCACAAACAGAAGGAATTAACTAAAAATGGGAAAATATTTTGGAACTGATGGCTTCCGTGGCGAAGCTGGGATCACGCTGACTGCAGATCATGCCTACAAGGTTGGTCGTTTTCTGGGCTGGTATTATAACGCTTTGCGTGAGCGCAACGGCAACAACGAGCCTGCACGCATCGTCATTGGCAAGGACACTCGCCGCAGCTCCTATATGTTCGAGTATAGCT
>ERZ773112.1404-NODE-1404-length-13655-cov-5.177132_pt1 | contig 13655 bp, 9 predicted proteins | sample MGYA00580566_ERZ773112 | MGnify/ENA primary metagenome ERZ773112 (study PRJEB29015, sample SAMEA2737842) | human gut metagenome | biome: human gut; feature: human-associated habitat; material: faeces | place: China | collected 2012 ... | reverse complement strand
CTTTGAGGTGGGTGTGTACCAGCTGGGCGGCCTGGGCAATTATATGAACACTTCCGAGCTGCAGGCCGGCCGCGGCGAGCCCCTCAAGGACACCGCCCGGGTGCTGGGCCGCTATTATGACTGCGTTGTCTGGCGCACCTACCGCCAAAGCGATTTGGAAGAGTTCGCTGAGTTTGCGGGCGTCCCCGTCATCAATGGCCTGACGGACTATGCTCACCCCTGTCAGGTGCTGGCGGACCTCATGACCGTCCGGGAGCGCCGGGGTGCGCTGGCGGGCCAGAAGCTCTGCTTCGTCGGCGACGGCAGCAATATGGCCAACAGCCTCATCGTGGGCGGCCTGCTCTCCGGCATGAAGGTGGACTGCGTCTGCCCCCACGGCTACCGCCCGGCGGCAGATGTGCTGATGTTCGCCCATAAGTACGGCAGTGCGTTCCGCCTGCTGGAAGACCCCGCCGAAGGCGTCAAGGACGCCGATGTCGTGGTGACGGCTGTCTGGAATACCGCTGCCCCCGGCACCTCCGAGAGCGAGAGCCGCCTGCGGGACTTTGCAGGCTTCCAGCTCACCAGCGGCCTCCTGAAAGCCGCAAAGCCGGACTGCATGGTGCTCCACTGCCTGCCCGCTCACCGCGGCGAGGAGATCTCTACTGCCGTCTTCGAGGCCCACGCCGACGAGATATTCACCGAGGCAGAAAATCGACTGCATGTCCAGAAGGCTGTGCTGGCGGTATTGCTGGCGGGAAAGTAAAATATGCAATGAAAAACGCCGCAGAACTCATCGTCCTGCGGCGTTTTTGACGGAGCATCAGGGAGTCGAACCCTGGCACTGGTCTCACGGCCTATCGCATTTTGATTCGCTGGCAACAACTGCGAATTGTATATCGCAAATATGGTGTCAATCTATGTGCAACCAACTTCCCTTGCGATTGACAAGCACCCCGCGCCGGACAAAGAGCGCGCACAGCTTCTCTGGGTGGCGCACATGAACGGGCTGAAAGCGCAGGCTGAAGAGGTAGTGGTGAGGGAAGTCGTGTATGCAGAATGATCCCTGATAGCATCCGAATGGTATCAAAAGCCGATATTTTAGATTTTATTCTTGATTTTTGCGGAATATTTGCAAATTTCAAAATCAAAATTTGACTTTCTGCCCAGAATAGAGTACACTGGATTCAGAAAATCATCTGGGAGGAATCGCGATGCTGCTTCAATTTTCAGTCACCAACCACCGCTCCATCAAGGACACGGCTATTATCAGCTTGAAAGCATCTACGGATAAAAGTCTGTCCGACTGCCTGATTTCGCCGGACGAGAAGAAACAGCTTGTGCCAGTGCTTGCACTGTACGGCGCAAATGCAGCTGGAAAGAGCAATGTTCTCCATGCACTCCTGCTCATGCGGGAAATGGTCTGTGGCCGATATGCCAAGCTGCTGAAAGGTGAGTCCCTTCCGCAAAAGCCGTTTGCTTTCACCGACCAGCCTACACAGCCGACCAGCTTTGAAGCCATCTATTTTTATGGCGGCATCAAGTATGCCTATGGGTTCTCGTTTGACAAATCCAAAGTCCTGACCGAATATCTCTATCACTGGCCGAATGGCCGGGAAGCCTTGATTTTTTCAAGAGAAAACAATGGCTATCAGTTCCGCGAGAATATTCAAGAGCAGTTCACGCTTGCTGGACGAACTGCTGAAAACCGCCTTTATCTGTCCAGCTCGAACGAGTGGAACTGCCCCCAGACCGAAAAAGCGTATCTGTGGTTCTTTGAAAAGCTGACAGGCTTTATGGGAACCGAAATGCAGCTGGATGCCACCTTGTCTGCCATCCGGCAGGGCGGCTCTGAAAAGAGACGTATCCTGCATGAAATGCTGTATGCAGACCTCGGTATCAAGGACATCCGCATTACAGGCTCCAAGGAAGAGCCTATCATTTCCGCACTGCACACTCTCGATGCCGAAGATAGCACTTCTAAGGGTTTCTGGCTCCCGTTGGGGCAAGAATCCGTTGGGACACAGCGTTTCTTCTCTCGCATCGGTATGTGGCTTGCGGCTTTGGAATCCGGCTCTGTTTTGGTAGTAGACGAGATAGAATCCAGTATGCACCCGCTGCTGACAAGGCATCTGATCGAGATGGTGCAGGATGCCGCTATCAATACAAACCATGCACAACTCATCTTCACCACGCACGATACCGGACTTCTCGACCTGACGTTGCTGCGGCGTGATCAGATCTGGTTTGCCGAAAAGGACGAAAAGACCATGCAGACCGATATTTACGCCCTGACCGAGTTTTCTCCCCGGAAAGGTGAGAACATCTCCAAGGGCTATCTGCAAGGACGATATGCAAAAAACAGTTCAAGTCGAATTTAGAATATTAAAATCTTTTTAACACTTTTTCAGTATTCAACCATCAAATTTCACTTTTGTGGTTTGGATTTCATTTTTTTGAGCGTTCATTTCACTTATTGAGCGAAAAATTTAATGTTTCTATCGAAATTTCATATTTGATTTGACTTTTCTACTTCAAATTTCAAAAAACAATTTGATTTTTTGATTTTTGCTATTGACCATAGTTTACCTTGTCTATCCATCCAAACATGGTATAATGGGGCAAAGGAGCGTGATACCATGAGCCCAATTGAAGTCCCTGCAAAAATCCAGTTGGTTGAAAAGCGTGAAACACGGACGAGCCGTGGAATGCTCTCAAAGGGCTGGTATCATGTAGATGATCAGCTTGTTATGGTCAAGGGCAACTCCATCACAGAGGCCGGAACCGCTGGGTATGAGCCGTATTCTGAGGTGATGGCATCGCTGATTGCACAGGTGCTGAATTTGCCCCATGTAGAATATACGTTGATGCCTGCCAAACTCTTTCCCGACATTCAGACCTATTCCTGCGATGTGGTCAGCGTCTGCCCCAAGTTCACAACGGACGATGAACAGCTGTATCATTTTGCAGACTTGGCTGATGCCCATTTCCTTGCCAGCGGTCGAGCCGCTTCACCGGAAGCATTGTTCCAGTATGCGATAGAACTATATGGTAAGAAGTGGCTTTATCAAATGCTGGCATTTGACGCCTTTATCGGCAACGAAGACCGCCACGAAAACAATTTTGATGTGATCGTCCGGGATGGAAAAAATTATGCTCCGCCTATTTACGACAATGGCGGTAGTCTGCTTGCGTGGGCAACGGATGAAGAATTGACTGACACGAAGCTCCGTTATCAGTTCGACAAAGCCAAACCGTTCCGCAGTCACCATGCCCAGCAAATCAAGATGATCGATGAGCCTGTGCTGCCAACGCGTGACTTGGACGAGTTGTATAGTGAAATCATTCAGTCCATCTCGCCTATTCTTGCATTGTTGAGCGAAAAAAGAGCATCTGCGATCCGTCAATACCTGAAATACCGTCTGCACTACCTGAAAGCCGCCATGGGGTGATAAAATGGCCTATCTGAAATTGATGATGGATGAAAAAGAAATTGCACACCTAAGCGAAGATGGGCAGTCTCTTTGCGCAAATGAGGGCGTGCCGCAGTACAGCCTCCCACTGAACCTTTTCATCGGTGACAAACGTGAAGTTCCATTGGTTGATGTGGTGGTTTGGGCAAAGAAACGAATCTTTCCGAAAAATCGGATGGACTGCAAGGAAATTCTGAAAATGATGGGTCTGCCGAACTACAATGCATGGGAAATCGTCAAACGCACCAACGCCTGCCTGATGGAAGACCCCTATTGGCTGCGATTCAGCGAGGATGAAACCTTTGAGGACACCACGCGCGGACGAGCCAGAAGAATTATGAACGAAAATCAAAAGAGCAGCTGATACCAAAAAGCCAAACCTCACCGTACATCCTGTACAGCTTGAGGTTTGGCTTTTCTCTTATCATCCTTCACCAGCGCGAGCGATGGTTGATTATTTTATCAGCTTAATCCAGAGAGTGACCGCATTACAAGGTCGATGTCCTGATTTTCCAGTTCCTGAATGATGTGCAGGTAGGTTTTCTGCGTGGTTGTCATGCTGGAATGCCCCAGCCTCCTTGCTACGCTTGCAATGGATACCCCTGCAAACAAAAGCACCGAAGCGTGGGTATGCCGCAGACCATGTACCGAGATGACCGGGATCTTGGCCCGGTCGCAGTGCCGTTCCAGAACATCGTTAACAGTGGAATTGTAGGCGTGTTCCTTGAACACGAAAATCGGCTTATCTTCAGGAACGTCTTTTACCAGTGCTGCGAACTGAATCACCGTCTGCCAGTCAATTTGAATTTTACGGACAGACGATTTATTTTTTGTCGGCAGAAATCCGCCGTTCCCCTTATAATCCCATGTTTTATTGATGGAAAGCATCTGGTGCGAAAAGTCAAAATCCGCAGGAGTGATCGCCAAAGCTTCGGAAAAGCGGATGCCGGTTTTGGCAATCAGCAAAATCATCCAGTCCCAGTTGAGTTTTCCTTGTAGATCCAAGTCGCTCAACAAAAGATGCAGTTCAAACTGGTTCAGATATTTCACCTTTTTAGGCACCGGGGGCTTGCCTTTGATGATCGCTTTCCGGGTCGGGTCTTTCACAATCAGTCCATCATCCACGGCATCCATGATAGCCCCTTTCAGCTGATGGTGGAAGTCCATCGTGGTCTGACGCTCATGGCCTACGGCATAATCGTTCAAAAGCTGCTGATACGTCACTCTGGAAACCTCGCACAACTTCAAATCAGGTGCCAGCCTTTTCACCCAAGAAAGGGTCATTTTGTACTTATCCAATGTAACCGGGCGAACTGCGCCCTCTTTGTATACGGCAACCCACTGCTCATAATAATCGCAGAACAGGTTGTTTTCATTCATTTCGTTTAACACGTTTTACCTCCAAAATCGGTTTTATATGCTCACGCTGATGAAGGGTGATAAGGGTGTCAAGTAGTGTCAAAAACTCGCCGATCTTCTTTTGCTCTTCTATATCTGGTGTTGGAATCGGCATTTCAAAGAACACACTATCCTTGATGGAAAAACGGTCAGACCTCGCACCGGAATCGCCGTTGAAATTCATGAAGGAATGCCAATATTCACTTTTGAAAAAGTGTTCGAGGTAGGTCGTATCAATGTCATGCGGTCGAAATACAGTATAAAGCGGCGACATTACGCCAGTTCGTCCCAGTTTATTGCGGTTAATTGGGCCGACTGGCGCGGTAACAGAAATTCGTGGATTATAAACAAAATCCTCATTATGAACAACATAATAGCCATCCAAACTTCCTATTTTTGAAATATCATGGTCAAAGAAATCGCGCTGGCTGATAATTCCAAATTCAGCAGAGTTTGTGAATGTCTCTATATATTGCAACCCTGCGTTTTTCTCTGTAACCTTTTCAACAATATCTGACAACTTACGCTGTTCCCAAGTAGGTGTGTTTTGGGATTTTGGCGCGAAAAAAGAGCCGAGGACGCGCCTCGGCTCTTGGTGAGCAGGGTGATTTTGCACCCATTTTATGATTCTTTTGGCATTTTCAAATCGAATCCGCCACTTACGATGAACTCGCGCAAGAGTTTATCATACTTGACAGGCACTTTGGGAGGAATGAGTTTTGTCCCCTCAATTGCCTCAAAATATGCCTTTGCTTTTGCCTTATCCACAGTGGCTTTCAGGTCATCAAAACGGCCAAACTCGTTAATGTTGGCTTCGGTGATGTTTGCACGCATGAATGCCCGCAGCTTCTTTTCGTCCAAGCCGAAAACTTCAGCTACTTTGTGGATCTGGTCGTTCTGCTTTTGGGCGATGTACTCGGCAATGTACTCCCGCAAGGTCTTTCCCGGCTGCGGAACCACTGCGCCGCTTTGAATGTCGTGCAGGAAAATATTAGCGTACTTCTGCTCTTCCTGCGAGAGGGTGGCAAAGGTCTTGTGCAGCTCCGTTTCGGCCTGATGGATGGCTTCCGCTTCTGCACCCTCCTGATAGAAAATTTTCAGGTACTTTTCAAAGCGGGAGTTCATGTAATCCGTGTCGATGTCAGCAGTATCAATGGTGGTCAGATAGCTGTTCACCGCATAGGGAACGTCATCGTCCGGGTCATTTTCACTGCCATCCGGATTCGGCGTGAACAGCTCTTTATAGCGGAGTGCCAGCACTTTGAACGTTCTCTCGTCAAAGTCCGCATGAAGTTCCGTTTTCTCATCTGTATCCTCGTTGATGATCACAATGGGCTTATCCCACTCGAAGCCCTGTACCTTGGCTGCTTCCAGATTTTCGTTGAAGGACTGGAACAAGTCGGCAAACTTTTTGCGCTCTGCCATATCCGCAGGGATCTGCGAAAACTCTTCAATGCCCGCCGACACAAACAGATCTTTGATCTCCGCATAGAGGGCATTCAGTTTTTCCACGTTCTTGTCCAGCTTATCTACAAACAGGCCAAACGGTTTATCGCCGGAATACTCTTTTACCGCATCTGCGATGTTTTTCTCCATCGTGTGCGGACGGCGGTAATACTTGATGGTGCCAAACTGTTTGTCATCGCCAAACAGTCGGTTGGTGCGGGAGAACGCCTGAATCAGATTTTCGTATTGCAGCATTTTATCCAGATACAGGGTGTTGATCCACTTGGAGTCAAAGCCTGTCAGCATCTGATCCACCACGATTAGCAGATCAAGCTGTTTTTCCGGGGTGCGCTCGATGCGCTGGTAGGGCAATTTGTGCGCCAGCCGTGCCGCAATGTCCTTTTTCATCTTGGCAAAGGTCGGAATGCTGAAGTCCTGTCCATAGCGGGCGTTATAGTCTTCTACGATCTCTTTTAGCCCTTCTTCTTTGGTGATGCCTTTGCCGTTGTTGTCAATGTTGGGGTCAAATAGTGCGGTGACTTTCAGCCATGGTGCGGCTTCTCTGAACCGCTTGTAATATTGGATGGCTTCCGGGATGCTGGAGGTTGCAAAAATGGCATGAAATTTGCTGTTGCGGCTCTGGGTCTGCCAGTTCTCGCAAATGTCCTCCACCACGGCTTTCTGGTGTTCTTCGCCCTCATACTGGGTGTTGGGAATATAATCCTCGATGCCCTTTATCTCCTCACCGAGCGCATCTTTTCCGCCTGCCATCGGCAGATTCAGATACTTATAAAACACCTTGCTCTTCTGTGGGTCGGCCAGAGCTTCGTCCACAGAATATGCCTTTGCTTTTTCCAGTGCGACCGCTTTCCGCAAGTCGCTGTCCTTGAAGGTCAGCACCTTGTAAGGGTCAAAGCCCAGCACGTTGTGATCCCGGATGCCGTCTGCAATGCTGTACCGATGCAGTTCGTTGCCGAAAACGGTGGCGGTGGTGCTCATTTTCTTCTGGTTTTCGCCTTGGATCGGCGTACCGGTAAAACCAAAGAACAGTGCTTTCGGGAATGTATGCTTGATGGTCTGCATCATATCGCCAAAGGTGGAACGGTGGCACTCGTCCACGATAAAAACCAACCGCTTTGCGTTGATCAGCGCAATGTCGTTGGGGTTCAGCTTGTTTTGTGCATCATCCTTGATGTTGCTCATCTTCTGGATGGAAGTCACGATGAGCGTATCGGACGGCGAAGTGCTTTTCAGCTTGTCCACAAGAACATCCGTGTTCTCGGTAGCCTGCACCTCCTCGTTTTCCCCTGCAAAGTTGCGGTATTCTTTCAGGCTCTGGGTGCCCAACTCGATTCGGTCCATCAGAAAAATCACTTTGTCCGCATCCTTGGAAGATGCAATCAGTTGAGCGGACTTGAAAGAAGTCATGGTCTTGCCGGAACCTGTGGTGTGCCAGATGTAGCCGCCGCGCTGCTGGTCATTCTCCCATTTCGCCTTGGAAACGGCATCCGAAATTTTGCTGGCAGCGTAATACTGATAGCTGCGCATCACCTTCAAAATGCCATCGGAACCATCGGCAACGGTATAAAAGCCCACCAACGTATGTGCCATCGGGATAGACAAAAGTGCCGTTGTAACGTCTTTCCAGTCGTTCATCGGCTCGTTGTAGAAGTCCGCCCAATGGAAATAGTAGCTGGGGTTGAATTGTCCTTCCGGGCCGGGATTGGCAAAGTAGACCGTTTCTTCCGGGTTCATGGCCACAAAAATCTGCACCAGCGAGAACAGTCCCGTAAAAATGCCCTCTGCCGCGTATTTTTCAATCTGGTTGCAAGCCTGTTTGATGGAAACACCGCTCTTTTTCAGTTCCATGTGAATGACCGGCATACCATTGATGAGCAGCATCAAATCGCCGCGGCGGTCATTCAAAATCTTGGACTTGGTGGGGAACTTTGGCTGCTCTGCAATCTGGTAGCGGCTGAGTCCGGCTGCAATTTCCAGTCGGTCATAGATTTTCAGGGACACTTCTTTGCCGAAATTCAGCTTATCGTCAGGATTGTCACGCTTGATAAGCACACTTTTGCCGTTGATAAATTTATTCAGCTTCATCGGCGTTTTCGCGTTCATGACCTGTTCCATGATCTGCTGCATCTCGCCATCCGTCAGCGGATAATCGTTCAGTCGGTCAATGCCACGGTTGTTTTCAAAAAGGATGTTCGCCCAGTTCTGGATCAGCTGCTGTTCGGTGTAGTTTTTCAGCACACCATCTTTCCAGCCGCGTTCTATCAGGAGCTTTACCACCGCTTCTTCAAAATCGGCTTCTTTTGTAAACGCCATAACGAACTCCTTTCGACTTTGCAAAAAGCACCTCTCTGCGAAGGCTTTTCTAATTTGTACAAGCTTTTTCAGCTTACGCTGATGAAGGGTGATAAGGGTATCAAGCTGAGTGAAGAAAGAACCGATTTGTTTTTGCTCTGAATATACAGGCACCGATATTGTCTTTGCTAAAAGTTCATCTTTGGTTATGCCTTTAATTGATGTGCCTTGTACCGTGTTAAGTTCCGACTGCAATTTCTTATAACAAGCATAAACTGTAAAAAACGGCTCCGTATTCAACTTGCTCAACGACAAGAAATCCTGACTTGTGGAATAGGAAAACGGCATATATGCGAGTTTTCCAACACCGACGCGCGTGATAATTGCGATTGAATCTTTTGGTACAAGTTGTGTTGCAGAACTATTCAAACCGGTCTGTGTTATATACTTTCGTGGCTCCACACCCATCAGCTTGCCGTCAACGATATCCGAAGATTGTATCCACGGAATATTACCGTTCCAGAATGCTTCATTGGATGTTGTAGGCGTTCCCCCACCATAGGTTTTCTCAGCCAATTCAGAAATCTTACGCTGTTCCCAAGTAGGAGGAAACGCACACTTTCAGCTGTCATTTTCCGTCATCTGCCGAATAGTCGTTGAAAAATCCACTCTCATTTTCGCATTTGCGGATCAAATTTTGCTTTTTGACCATCGATAGTCTTAAAACGCAGCTGTTCCAAGCGTCTGACATTGCTCTGCTTTTCGCTTCTCGTCCACTTTTGCATGTTCTGAACGAACAGAACAAATTGCATTGCAACTCAATTAGAAAACAATCGCCAATACGTTTATCTTTTGATTATGAATAAATCCGGTTGCTTATTTTTATACAAACATCTTTTCAAGACAGGATTTCTTGATGTTTTGCAGCTTTTCCAACTTACGTTGATGAAGGGTGATAAGGGTATCCAGTTTTTCAAGAACCTCTCCAATTTTTTCTTGCTCTATTTTGCTGGATGGAATTGGAACATTAAATTGCGCCAGATTACCTCTGCTTATTCTTTGTCGTGTTCCTCCTGCAAGACAAGTATTTACCGCATCAAAATACGCCTGTGATGACAGATATTGCAATAAAAACCGCGTGCTTGTCACTGCGTTGGGTCGCACGATTGTACAGTCTACCGCTGTTATCATTTTTGTGCCTAGGTTCGGCATAATACATGCTCTTCCGGCTGGCTCTGGCAATCGAGAAATTAATATATCTCCCGGATAAACTTCTTCACAGTGAAGCTGTTCAAACGTCTCGAATGATATCCATTTTTTATTGTTAGGTTTGTCAAGATATTCGGTTACTCCAACATTTCCAGTTTGAACTAACCTCACACCAGAATCACTTTGATCCTTTGCTTCAATCCAATCACCGTCTGTGAATTTTTCGCACAAATTCGTCAGCTTACGCTGTTCCCAAAGGTCAGTAAAACCCTTAAAGCGAATTTCCGGCACAGATGCCCCATTTTTTGGGAACATCTTGTCCAGCATGGACTTTTTGATATTCACCAGCTTCTCATACTTACGCTGATGAAGGGTGATAAGGGTGTCGAGTCGCTTAAAAAAACGGCCTATTGTCTGTTGCTCTTCTATTGTTGTCGGCATTTTCAGATTCATAGCAGCCATCTGCTTTCCCGAAACTTCAACGAACGTTGAGCCCGCTCCGACAAGCTCACCATATTGTTTCAACTCGTCAGTTCGAGAAAAGACAAAATAAGAATCCAATTCGTCATTATGCGGAACAATGGATTGAAATCCCTGATTTGTGCAACCTTTTTTCGATAAAATGGCAGTTTTTCCGATGCCCGCACGAGAAGTGAACAGAACTGTACCGGGTGGAAGCATCTTCGCAGAACTATTTTCATAGCCCTGTTCGGTTATCTTTCTTTGGCTGGAATCAAAATAGATTTGTCCTGCTATTTCAGCGGGTGCATACCAATCAATATCTCCATCCCAGTAGTTTGGATTGTTGGTGCTTGGCGTTCCACCACCAACAATATCAGCAACATCACCCAGCTTACGCTGTTCCCAAGGGTCAGTGAAGCCCTTGAACCGGAGGGCAGGTTTCTTCTCGTTATCCTGCATAATCATTCACCTCCCAGCAACTTTTTGAGTTCTGCAATGCCCTTCATGTCAAATTCATTTCCCTGCAAATCGTCCAGCAGCCCCAGCAATTCGTGCTCGGTGCTGGCGATCTGGCTCTCTACGTCCTCAAAGGTGGTTTCATATTTCTTGCAGACGACATCCAGCTGCTTTACAAAATCGTCCAGAACAGCATCCGGCAGGCTGTTCAGATTTTCCATCAGGGGCAAGATCCACTTGCGGTGCAGTAGGTCACGCACTTCTTCATCGGTCAGGTGCTCGATCACGCTCTTGGTGCGCTGGCGGAGTGCCGCACTGTCGTCCTTGACCTGCTTTTTCAGGATCTTTTCCTCGGCAAACAGCGCGTCCACATCTTTCAGGATGCTCATGGTGGCAGGTTCTACCTCCCGCGCCTTGATGGCTTTTTTGACCTCAGCGGCAACAAAGGCGTCCTTTGCGTCATTCACAAAGTTCTGCTCCTTGTCCTCCTCGCTCAGTTCGTCCAGATGGCTTTCATATTCTCCGGCAATCTCGGAAAGTCTGGTTTCCTTTGCCCGCAGTGCTGCTACTTCCTCGTGCATTTTAACGCTCTGCACCAGCTCAAAGGGCAGCACATGACCCACCCAGCCGTCCTGTACCTCGGCATCCTTTTTCAGCACCATGTTGGGGTCTACCTGCTTGGTTGCGGCAAAACCCTCGGTCTGGATAATTTCAAGGTCAATGGCAATTTTCTTCCAGCCATCGTCCAAAAGCTGGTATGCTGCATAGCGGTCAACCAGCGGAATTCCTGCCAGCCGTGCAAAGATCTCCCGGCTCAGGCGTTCTTCCTCGCCGGCAGCATTCAGCTGCGTCATGCCGTCGATGAGTGCGGACTTCAAGTAGGCATCAAAGTCACCGAAAGCATTCTGGAAAGCGGTCTTGAACGCCACCACATCCGGGTGGGACAGAACAGCGTTCTTCAAATCGGCCACATTCAGACGGCAATAGGCTTCGTTGTCCGGGCTGAACAGAGCCGCTTTCAGGTGCGGGAATGCTGTCCAGTAGGCAGACAGGTCTTGCAGTTCGGCCTCGGGAATGCCGCCAAACATAGAAGCGTAAATGTCCCAGCTCTCAGCCTTTTCGGAAGAGTCCACATAGCGGGGAATGTTCAGGTTGTAATCGTTCTGAATGATCTCCGCACGGGATACTCTGCGTGCGAACTTTTCGATTTTCTCCGGGCGTTCCTTGTAAGCATCCACAATGCGTTTGATGTCACAGGCACGCAGCTTGTTGTTTTTGCCGTCCTTCTCAAAGCCCTTAGACGCATCAATAATCAGAACGTCCGAATCCTTTTTATTCTTCCGCAGCACCATGATGATGGTGGGAATGCCTGTGCCGAAGAAAATATTGGCGGGCAGACCGATGATTGCATCAATGTTGTTGTGGTCAATCAGATTTTTGCGAATTGTACCTTCTTCACCGCCACGGAATAGAACACCGTGGGGCAGAACGATGGTCACAATGCCGTCATTGCGGATGTGATACAGGTCGTGCAGCAAAAAGGCGTAGTCTGCCTTGCCTTTGGGGGCAAGGCCGTAATCCGAAAAGCGCGGGTTGTTCTCTTTGTCGTTCGGATTCCACGCCTGCGAATATGGGGGATTTGATACCACCGCATCCACAAACAGCGGGTCGTAGGTGTTGACCGGGTCGTTTTCTTCAAAGTACGGCCAATCTTCCTCCAGCGTATCGCCGTTGCGCGTTACAATGTTGTCGGGCAGAATGCCGCGCATGACAAGGTTCATGCGGGTCAGGTTGTAGGTGTTTTCCTTCAACTCCTGTGCGTAGTATTTGATGTTGTTGCCATTGCCCATATACCGTGCGGCACACTGACCAATGTTGATCAGCAGCGAGCCGGAACCGCTGGTGGGGTCGTAAATTTTGATTTCTTCCCGGTCTTTCAGGTGGTACGCCACGATTTCAGACATGAGCAGCGAAACTTCGTGCGGCGTGTAGAACTCGCCGGCCTTCTTGCCTGCGTTTGCTGCAAAGTTGCTGATCAGATATTCGTAGATAAAGCCGAGAACATCATAATCCTGCTTGCCGTCCATGGGAATGTCTTTGATGAGATAGATCAGGTCGCGAATGGCCTTTGTCCGCGCACCGGAGCTTTCACCCAGTTTGGACAGGCCGGTTTGCAGCGTAGCAAAGACACCGTCAAACACCTTTTTGTGGTGCGGGTCGATTAGTCGACTGAATGCCTGTAATGCCACCGTTACGTCGTCAGCCTTGAAGTCGCTGCCTTTGCTGATCCATGTGGAAAACAGATTTTCATAGGCGATAAAATAGCCGACATTCTTCCGAACGGTATCCAGCGTTTCGGCATCGTCTTCGGTCAAATCCGGCAGATATTCGTCTGTCCAGTCATTCTCTTTCAGCCATTTGACTTCCTTGTCCGACAGAAATTTATAAAACATGAAGCCCAGAATGTAATCCTTGTACTCGTTGGCTTCGATTTTAGAGCGCATCTTGTTGGCAGATTCCCAGATTTTCGATGCGAGTTGCTGCTTGTTCATGCTATTCCTCCCAGTGGCCTACAATAGGGCGTTTTTAGAATTTTTTAATCGGACAGCCCCTCCGATTTTATGCGTGTGTTCATTGAACCAATTATACAAAAGTGCCACCCGGTTTGCAATGCGAATGAAAAGTTTCTCAATCGCATTCGCAGAACCATAACCGTGGCAAGCAGAGCCTTTGTGCGCACAAAGGCTAAATTCGCACGCAGAATTAAAATTCTGCTGTGTTCATTCGCTTGTTGGGATGCAATCCCAATCCCTGTAATCATCACAATTCCGTGATGGCTGCGCATTCCTGCGGTGTGCTGAAAGAGCGTTTTGCAAAAAACGCGTAGCCTGCATCCATCGGATGTAGTTCAAGGGTTTG
>ERZ773112.1396-NODE-1396-length-13693-cov-7.183531_pt1 | contig 13693 bp, 9 predicted proteins | sample MGYA00580566_ERZ773112 | MGnify/ENA primary metagenome ERZ773112 (study PRJEB29015, sample SAMEA2737842) | human gut metagenome | biome: human gut; feature: human-associated habitat; material: faeces | place: China | collected 2012 ... | reverse complement strand
ATCAGGAGTTTGCCCTGATATTTTCTGTCCCATAATGTTCCCCAGGTCTGTGCATTTAGTTTCTAAAATATGATAAATGAGTCTGTAAAAACTTGTCAGTATCAGAAATAAGTAGTATTTTTGCAGACGATATTTAAACATAGACAGAATAATTGTTATGAAGAATCTCTTCTTTTTCCCGGCCTTGATTGCAATAATCTTGCTTATGGGCAGTTGCAAGTCGGCACAGAAAGTAGCTTACTTCAAGAATATAGACTCTATAAGCCTTGCTGCTTCAAAGGGTTTGTACGATGCTCGTATTATGCCTAAGGATCAACTGACAATCACTGTCGTCACTTCAGATCCGGCTACTTCAAAGCCTTTCAACCTCGCAATGGGCAGCACGTTGAGCGCTGACGGCAAACTGGGAGGCTCTACCGGTTCGCTCATCCCGTATCTTGTAAATAATGACGGTAATATTGAATTTCCGGTTGTAGGAACTCTTCATGTGGCAGGACTCACCAAGAACGAGTGTGAGGAACTCATAAAGAGCAAAGTGAAGCCGTATCTTGCCGATTCGGAGAATCCGGTTGTCACTGTTGCAATGTCAAGCTATCGTGTGACGGTTGCCGGTGAGGTGACATCGCCCAAAGTGGTGCCCGTGACAACGGAGAAGATGAGTGTGCTTGAGGCTCTTGCCCAGGCTGGCGATCTTACCATCTATGGCCGTCGTGACAATGTTATTCTTATACGTGAGAGAGCTGATGGTCAGAAAGAATTCCATCGTATCAACCTTAATGATGCCAATATTATCAATTCGCCGTACTACTATGTGCAGCAGAATGATTATATCTATGTGGAGCCCAATAGTACCAAGGCAAAGAACTCGGCTATTGGTCAGTCTACGACGTTGTGGTTCACGTTTGTTGGTATCTTGACGTCTGTGGCTTCATTGGTAGTTAATATTGTTAGAAATTAGTGCTGTTAAGCATATGATAAGCGTCGGGCTATTTGTCTTGGCGCTTAATTTTTACCTATACAGTAATAATCTTCAATCGAAACACATTTAAAGACATAATAGAAGTATCGTGGAACCGTTGAAACATGAATGCGGTGTGGCAATGATACGATTGCTCAAGCCGCTCGAGTACTATCAGGAGAAGTACGGCACTTGGATGTTTGCGCTCAACAAGCTCTATCTGATGATGGAGAAACAGCACAACCGCGGACAGGAAGGTGCCGGAATGGCATGTGTAAAATTCGACGGAATGCCCGGAACAGAATACATGTTCCGTGAGCGTGCCGAAGGCAAGGATGCCATTACCGAGATATTCGGACGCGTGCAGAAAGAGTACGCCCGACTCTCGCCCGAACTGCTCGCCGATGCCGAGTTTGCAAAGAACCATCTGCCCTTCGCCGGACAGCTCTACATGGGACACCTGCGCTACTCCACGACCGGAAAGAAAGGACTCGCATACGTGCATCCTTTCCTGCGCCGCAACAACTGGCAGGCTAAGAACCTCTGCATCTGCGGCAACTTCAATATGACTAATATCGACGAGATATTCCAGCAGATGCTCGCGCAGGGTATGTTCCCACGCATCTATAGCGACGGTTACACTCTGCTCGAACTGATGGGTCACCGCCTCGACCGCGAAGCCGAACGCAACTTTGTTGATGCGAAGAAGCTCGGACTCGAAGGCATGGACATAACCAGCTATATCGACAACCATATGGATATGGCGAACGTGTTGCGCACCACAATGCCCAACTTCGACGGTGGCTACGTGATGTGCGGACTCACTGGGTCGGGCGAGATGTTCTCTATGCGCGACCCGTGGGGAATACGACCAGCGTTCTACTACCAGAACGACGAGTTCGTAGCCGTAGCATCCGAACGCCCAGTGCTGCAAACGACGTTCGACCTCGAATGCGACGATATCAAAGAGTTGCAGCCCGGCAATGCGCTGCTCGTGAACCGCAGCGGAGAGGTGCGCATGGAGCGCATACTCGAACAGCGCGGCGACTCGGCTTGCTCGTTCGAACGCATATACTTCAGTCGCGGTTCCGACCGCGACATTTATCGCGAGCGTAAACGCCTCGGCGAACTGCTCGTGCCGCAAGTGCTCGATGCCGTAGATGGCGACATCAACCACACCGTGTTCTCGTTCATACCGAACACAGCTGAGGTAGCTTACTACGGATTGCTCTCGGGCTTCAAGAAATGTCTCAACCGACAGAAGGTGCAGCAGATACAACAACTCGACCACGAACCGACCGACGAGGAACTGCACGCTATTCTCGACACATACGTGCGCTCCGAAAAGGTGGCGATAAAGGACATAAAGCTGCGCACATTCATCACCGAAGGCAACTCGCGCAACGACCTCGCTTCGCACGTCTACGACATAACATACGGATGCATAGAGCCTGGCGTAGACAACCTCGTGGTGATAGACGACTCTATCGTGCGCGGAACGACGCTCAAGGAGAGCATCCTGCGCATCCTCGACCGCCTGCACCCGAAGAAGATTGTCGTCGTGTCGTCGGCTCCGCAGATACGCTACCCCGACTATTACGGCATCGACATGCCGCGTCTGGAGGAGTTCTGCGTGTTCCGTGCCACCATCGAACTGATACGCGAGCGTGGTATGAACGACCTGCTGCAGCGCGTCTACGAGGCGTGCAAGCTCGAACTGCTCAAACCCAAAAGCATGATGCGCAACTGCGTGCGCGACATATACAAACCCTTCACAGCGGAGGAGATAAACCGAAAAGTGGTAGAGATGCTCCGACCGGAAGGTCTGAAGACACCGGTCGAACTCGTGTTCCAGTCGATAGACGGACTGCATGAAGCCATCCCCGACCACCACGGCGACTGGTACTTCACAGGCAAGTACCCAACGCCAGGCGGAACAAAACTCTGCAACCAGGCGTTCGTCAACTTCATCGACCGACAGAAGTAGGACAAGGCTTCGCATACATACATCGAAGTTGAGCCTTGGCGTTATGACGAACACAAGTAGAATACACGTTTTGTGGTTATACAGAAGAGGATGAACTCCGAAACAACCATGAACAAACACGCCCTGAAAGGGCAAAAGTGAACACAGAGGATCGACTTTTGCGCTTCCAGGGCGTCTGTGCGCGATAAAACTAACAACGAATAAAAATTAATTCGAGAAGATATATAAATATGAGAAATGTAACTTTAGTATTGGAAGACGGAACCAAGTTCCACGGAAAGTCGTTCGGTTATGAAGCACCGGTGGCAGGCGAGGTAGTTTTCAACACTGCTATGATGGGCTACCCTGAGTCGCTCACCGACCCTTCGTACGCCGGACAGCTAATGACTCTGACCTATCCGTTGGTTGGTAACTATGGTGTGCCACCGTTCACCATTGAGGAGAACGGACTGCCTACATTCATGGAGAGTGACAAAATCTACGCTTCGGCTATCATCGTGGCTGACTACAGCGAGCAGTACTGCCATTGGAATGCCGTAGAGAGTCTTGCCGAGTGGCTCAAACGTGAGCATGTACCGGGCATCACCGGCATCGACACGCGCGAACTTACTAAGGTGCTGCGCGAGCACGGCGTTATGATGGGTAAGATTATCTTCGACGACGAGCCCGAGAACGTGCCGACAGCCGAGTATGCTGGAGTTAATTTCGTGGATAAGGTGAGCTGCAAGGAGATTATCCGCTACAACGAGGGTGCTAAGAAGAAGGTGGTGCTCGTCGACTGCGGCGTGAAGGCTAACATCATCCGCTGCCTCATCAACCGCGGTTGCGAGGTGATTCGTGTGCCTTGGAACTACGACTATACCGACATGGAGTTCGATGGCTTGTTCCTTGCCAACGGTCCTGGCGACCCAGACATGTGCGAGGCTGCCGTGAAGATTATCCAGAAGCAGATGAGCCTCTCCGACAAGCCTATCTGCGGTATCTGCATGGGCAACCAGCTCCTCGCTAAGGCAGCAGGCGCACATATCTACAAGCTAAAGTACGGTCACCGCTCACACAACCAGCCGGTGCGCATGGTAGGCACAGAGAAGTGCTTCGTAACATCGCAAAACCACGGCTACGCAGTAGACGCTAAGACACTCGGTGCCGATTGGGAAGAGCTCTTCGTGAATATGAACGACGGATCGAACGAGGGCATTCGCCACAAGTCGAAGCCTTGGTTCTCAAGCCAGTTCCACCCGGAGGCTTGCTCAGGTCCGGTTGATACAGAGTTTATGTTCGACAAGTTCGTAGAGGCTATGAACTAACTGAAGAGTGAAGAACAAAAAGTGAAAATCCAAATGTTTAAGTTTTGTGTTGTCGGGCGTAGCCTGATTAAACATTAAACATTAATCATTAAACATTAGAATAAATGAAAGACGAAAATATAAAGAAAGTGTTATTGCTCGGTTCGGGTGCCTTGAAGATTGGCGAAGCGGGCGAGTTCGACTACTCTGGTTCGCAGGCACTTAAGGCTCTGCGCGAAGAGGGCATAGAGACAGTGCTCATCAACCCGAACATCGCAACAGTGCAGACATCTGAAGGCGTTGCCGACCAGATATATTTCCTTCCCGTACAGCCTTACTTCGTAGAGGAAGTAATCAAGAAGGAGCGTCCTGACGGCATCCTCCTCTCGTTCGGTGGACAGACCGCGCTCAACTGCGGTGTTGAACTCTACCGCAATGGCATCCTAAAAATCAATGGTATAAGTGGTATTGGGCTTCAATGAGTCCATGAGGTTAACCAATACTCTTCTGCCGCTTGCCTTAATATCAGGTTGTTCCAATTGAGGAGGAGACACTACCACCTTCTCCGATGTTTTCTCTAATTTGATGAACTCATCAAATTCAATGGCAATCTTCTTATTCTTATTGTTTGTTGCATACGGCTTGGGAGAGCTTCTGATAAACTTGGGCGGCTCCTCATCATACGGACCTCCATCCGGTGTTCCCATGCTTGCGCAGGAATACACCACGATCATCAGCATCAACAAAGCAGGTAATTTATGTTTTTTCCAATTCATGTTCTTATTGGTTCAAGCTTAGCATTTCTTCTATATAATCACGCGTATTGCTCAATCTCGGCACTTTGTGCTGTCCGCCTAATTTGCCTTTTTCTTTCAGCCAATCGTGGAACAGATTAGGTCTCGCCACGATTATTTCCAACGGCTGCAAGGTAATGTTTTTATGGCGTTTAGCTTCGTAATCGGAGTTAATTTGTTGTAAAGAAGTGTCAAGAACCCGACTAAAATTCTCTAAAGAATCCGGCATAACGGCAAATTCTATCAGCCACTGATGACGGCACTTGGCATGTGCATCCATGAAAACAGGAGCAGCAGAATAATCAATAATCTGTGCACCGGTCGCCTCGCAGGCTTTTGCCAACCCTTGTTCCGCATTATCCACCATCAACTCCTCACCAAATGCATTAATAAAGTGCTTGGTACGCCCTGTTATAACAAATTTATAGGGGTGTTTGTTGGTGAACTTCACGGTATCACCAATCATATAACGCCACAATCCGCAGGAAGTACTGATGACCATCGCATAATTTTTATTCAACTCCACATCTGTTAACGGAACAATATGAGGATTTTCAGTACCGACATCTTCCATCGGAATAAATTCATAAAATACCCCATAGTCAATCATCAGTAACATGGAAGGATCACTGAAATCATTTTGTAATCCGAAAAAACCTTCACTGGCATTGTATGTTTCCATATAATGCATCTTGTCGCTACGAATAAGCTGTTTATATTGTTCGCGATAAGGAGTAAAAGCAACCCCTCCATGAAAAAAAACTTCCAAATCAGGCCATACTTCCGCCAAATTATCCGTTCCCTTCACTTCCAGAATATGTTTCAGTACAGCCATCATCCATGACGGCACTCCTGAAAGATTGGTCACATTCTGATTCATTGTGGCACGAGTAATCCTTTCTACTTTTTCCTCGAAATCACTCAGCAACGCAATCTTTTTATCGGGCACCCGAATCAGATTGACCAACGGATTCACATTTTCAATCAATATGGCAGAAAGGTCTCCTACAAGACTTCGTTTCACATTATAGTTTGGTGCATGGCTTCCTCCAAGAATCAGACCTTTTCCAGAGAAAAAACGACTCTCAGGATTTTGTTGGAGATACAGCGCCACTGCATCCATACCACCCGCATAATGAATATCATGAAGTCCCTCCCTGCTGACAGGAATAAACTTACTTTTGTCATTAGTTGTTCCTGAAGATTTGGCAAACCACTGCACTTCTCCACGCCACAGGACATCTTTCTCTCCATGACGCATCCGTTCCACGTATGGCTTGATTTCTTCGTAAGTCTGTATAGGTACACGTTGAAAGTCTTGATATCTCTTTATGTCTTTATAGCCATATTTCAATCCCCACTCCGTATGGGCCGCATCCTTCATCAGCCGGCAAAACACTTTATGTTGGAGCACCTCAGCCTGAGTTGCATACAAGGCTGTCGCTTTTTGTCTGGGCTTGAATAGCGTACTAATTAATCTGGTAGAATTCATTTGTCTTAGTATACGATTCGTTATATCTTGCAAAAATAGCTTATTTCTATATTATAATGGCTGATAACATTATTTTTTTTATAGTTTTCTACATTACTTTTATTTTTTGTTATCTTTACGGTCGCTTACAACTTAACATCAAAGGCTATGAAGATAGGAATATTGACATCAGGAGGAGACTGTCCAGGAATAAACGCCACAATTAGAGGAGTTTGCAAAACAGCGATAAATCATTACGGTATGGAAGTTTATGGAATTCATAGCGGATTCCGGGGACTGCTGGACAATGACGTAGAACCATTGACAGAAAAATCATTATCGGGCTTGTTAAATCTGGGAGGGACAATACTAGGCACTTCCAGAGAAAAGCCATTCAAGAAACGCCTGTCGGCAGCCTCGGAGGACAAACCGGCTTTGATGTTAAAGAATATCCATGATCTAGGTCTGGACTGTATCGTATGTATCGGCGGAAACGGAACCCAAAAGACCGCAGCCAAACTGGCCCAAGCAGGTGTGAACGTTGTTTCCGTACCTAAAACAATAGATAACGATGTTTGGGGAACAGACGTTTCATTCGGATTCGATTCTGCCGTAACCATTGCTACCGATGCCATTGACCGGCTGCATTCTACAGCCAGTTCACACCAACGTGTCATGGTTATTGAAGTGATGGGACATAAAGCTGGCTGGATTGCACTTTATTCCGGAATGGCGGGAGGCGGTGACGTGATTCTTATTCCGGAACTGTCTTATGATATTCATAATATAGGCAATACCATCATTGAACGCTTGAAAAAAGGGAAGCCCTATTCCATTGTTGTTGTCGCAGAAGGCATCAAAACCATGGACGGCAAAAAAGCCGCCGAATATATAGCCCAAGAAATAGAATATGAAACCGGATTCGAGACCCGTGAAACTGTACTGGGATATATCCAGCGTGGCGGCTCTCCTACTCCCTACGACCGTAATCTGGCCACTCGTATGGGTGGACATGCCACAGAACTGATTGCTTCCGGACAATTCGGACGAATGGTCTCTCTGCAAGGTGCGGAAATTGGCTCCATCCCTCTGAATGAAGTGGCTGGTAAATTAAAACTTGTCAATGAGAACCATGACCTGATTGTACAAGGCAAACGGATGGGAATCTGCTTCGGATAAGAAGCAGATTCAATCCTTTTCCATATACTTGGATGGAGACACTCCGAATTGCTCGGTAAAATGCTTTCGGAGCGTACGTGTATCACTATATCCTACCATTTCGGCTATTTCCTGAATGGAATACCTGTTCTCCATAATAAGGGAGGCAGCCTTGCTCATCCGTACACTCCGAATCATATCAATAGCAGCCAGTTCGCTACGTTGCTTTATTTTTCTATAAAGGGTAGGCTGACTCATATTCAATTGCTCCGCCAACATTTTTACATTAAAGTTCTCATTCGCCAGATTAGCTTCTATGACATGAATAATTTGCTGTATAAAATCATCCGGAGCATTATTCCCATCCGCTTCCGGTTCACTTTCCTGCTGCTTCAACATCAACGTCTTTGTATATATCCTCTTCAGGCGTTCCCGCTGGAGTATCAGGTTCCGGACTTTTGCCTTCAATACCTCCGGATTGAAGGGTTTCATCATATAATCATCCACACCTATTTTTGAAGCCTGCAACACATCCGCATCCTCAGCCTTTGCCGTCAGCATTAAAATAGGGATATGTGCTGTCCGAGGCTGCTCACGCAATTCCCGGCAACAGGTAAATCCATCTTTTACAGGCATCATTATATCAGAAATAATCAAATCCGGAATTTTACTCATTGCCACATCAACCCCCTCTTCACCGTTTGCCGCCTCATATACGGCATAATCTTTACAGAATAAAGAACAGACATAATGCCGGATTTCCTCATTGTCCTCAATAACAAGAAGAGATGTTTTTTTATTCGAAGGCTTGTCTTCCTGCCCTTCCGCCTGCATTACCGGTAACGGAAGAGCATATTCCTCCATCTCCGGAGCACCAACAATCTCATACCGGTCCTCTGCAAAATGTGCATTTCCCTCAGGAATCAATAATGTGAAAGTGCTACCCTTTCCGAGAGTACTGTCCAAATTCACCGTGCCATGATGAAGATCCATCGTATTTTTAACAATACGCAAGCCTATACCTACCTTATTAGAAAACAAAGGTGTATTTTCTCCGGTAATAAATGATTCAAAAATCCTCCCCCGTAACTCTTCCGGTATTCCTTTACCTGTATCCGATATGATTATACTGCAAAATGAATATCCATCTATCTCGATACGGTTCATCTTAAAAATCACCTTTCCATTCGGAGATGTATACTTAAACGCATTAGATAATAAATTACGGATAGCCGAACTTATTTTTTCCACGTCTATCCATAGCAAAAGTGGCTCATTCAGCGATTCAACCGTAAAGTTAATCCCTTCTGTTTCTGCCAGTTCATGAAAAGGATCGGTTATCTGCTTTGCCAATACCACTATATCGACTTTCGAAATCCGGAGTTTAATCATACCTGCTTCAATCTTCTGCACATAAAGCAAATGATCGACCAATGTCTGCAAAGAGGTTCCATTGCGATACATGGCAGCCAGTTTAGTATAGACGGTGTCTGAAGGGCGGACGGTTCCTAACAATTCCTGCAGGGGAGATAAGATTAAAGTTAAAGGTGTACGCAACTCGTGAGCTGCATTCGTAAAGAAATTCTCGCGTTCCATCCGAATCTGCTTCTCCTTGTCACGCTCTACAGTAGCAGCAAATATCTCATGTTCCAAGCGCAACTCGTGCTCCAACCTCTTTTGCCGTAATTTAATACGCTGCATAACCATATAAACTATTATCCCTCCCAGCACCATCATACAGAAGCGGAAAAAGAAAGTTTCACTCCAATGAGGCAAAATCTCTACTCTCAACGAGGTTATTTTACTGTCTCTTTCATCCGGATAAATATTTTTCACCTCAAAAACATATTCCCCGGCAGGAAGGTTAGCATACGAAACTTTTTCCCCTCCGTTGGCCACAAGCCAATCAGGCTGATAAGGACGAAGCCTGTAACTATACTTCTGCTGGCTTTCAGAATAAGAAAGGTTATTGAACGTCAGCGCAAAGTCACGATTCGCATGATTCAACCGGACAAAAGGCGTATAGAAAATACTTTGTGAAAGAATGGTCTGCCCATTGACCTCTCTTCCTATCTCTACAGGTTTATTATTTACCTCCAATCCGGTAATCACGACAGATTCGGAAGTGGTAAACGCTTTAATGTCATCGGGGTTAAAATAAGTAAGATTTTTATTATTTCCCCAAAACAGGACATCCTCCCAATGCAGGACAGAACGGTTACTGCCCGCAATGTAATAATTATAAAACAAATGCTGATGACGGCTATAACGGGAAATACCTGAATTAGAGCCCAACCAGATTTGCCCGTCCGCATCCTCAGTCATGCAACCAATAAAGTTACTGCACAATCCATCCCGGGTAGTATATACATGAGTTATCGCATCCTGTCCGGGAGAGAAAACTGCCAGACCGGCCATGTATCCGACATACAGATTACCATCGGACGAAGCTAATAATGAACGAACGGAATTCTCAGCCATACCATACTTCTTTTCATAGCCGGTCTGCAGTTCTTTTTCATTTATCACTTTACATATACCATAATTCGCAGTGCCCAGCCAAAGCGTATGATCGTCGGTTTCAGCCATAGCACGAATATAAAGAGGAGACAAGTTCTGTAATCCGGATACTTTGAAATGTATCTTCTTACCCCTGTTCGTTTCACGGTCGAATAACCAAAGTCCTTTATGTGTACCAATCCAAAAACGGCCTTTGCTATCAAGAAATAAGGCCCAGACAGATGATTTGTTAAGGTCACCATCTTCCGTGATCAATCGCAATATCTTGAATGAGCGTTCTTTTTTATAATAACAGGTCAATGAACCATCTGAATTCCCAAACCATAAATTCCCTTTCTCATCTTTCAGACTGCACAACACTGTCTGTTGTTTTTTCACATCTTGATCTCCTACTTGAAAGAAGTCTATTTTTTCTGAAGTACCAAACGCTGTCCGGCTCCGCATAATTCCTTTATGGTATGTTGCCAACCAAAGATAATGATCGTCATCCGCTACAATAGAACAAATCTCATTATGCCTGTCCTGATAAAAACAATTATAAAACTGCATACGCAAATCCGACCAGATAACTCCTCCACCATCCGTACCAATCCACAGAATACCATGTGAATCGTAATAAGCCGCAATCATCCTCGTTTCAAGATTGCGGTACATCAAAGAAGAAGTGTTACTATAAACTTCTGTCAATATCTCGTCCTGATTATTTTTATCTATTGTCATCACCGTATATCCATTCCACGTTACGGCCAGATATTTATTCTCATTTAATCTGATAACACCGAAAACATCTGTATGAGAAAGTCTGTCGGATACCGGAGCCACATGATAAGTCAACTGCTTGATTTTCCCGGTTCGTTCATTGTAATAAATAACCCCATGAGCAATTGTAGAAATCCATATCCGACCATCATCATACAAAACAGAATTTACAGACAGACTACCGGTACGCCCCAGGTCAATCACCCGAAAGGAATTCAGGTTTGTCGCATCCAGCAAGATAATTCTACCTTTTTCATCAATCAGACAGATACTTTTTTTATCCGAAGAATAAGTGATGGCAACCAAAAGATTATCCTGGTTATTCCAGCCTGTATATTTTTCTTGAACCCGGAGCCGAAGCTCACCCTCTTTTGATGCGCACCGCTTCATTAAATGCAGCTCACTCCCGGAAATCACCCAAACCAACGAATCATTCCTCTGCAACATCCCTCGAGATGGAATACCCTGTCCCGAAGAAGAAACCACAGACAAAAACCGTTCTTTTTTCAAATCAAATGCAGAAAAGACACCATTATCCACAAATGCCAGCACCCCGTCAAAAACCTCCTTTAAGTTTGAAATACTAGGATAACTCCTACTCCTTTCAAAATTTGTAATCCGCCTACCGTCATAACGGCTCAACCCGTTTCGGGTTCCAAACCAAATGAAGCCTTCTTTATCCTTATAAACAGCAGATACGGTATTGTCGGCCAATCCGTTTTGCATATTGAGCAGATGCACATCTTTGCTTAAAAAAGCATAGCACACATCCGGCAGCAATATACATACTCCAATTATAACCAGTGATAAGATTTTAAGGTTCATATTTAATTCATTACCTGTAGCAAAGGAATAAAATAAAAAAGAGATAACAACAAAGATTCACCAAAAAATATAGAGATGCATTAAACATGCATGCTGAATGAAATGAACGTGTATTAAGCCACATCACTGATTAACATACATTTGCAATGTATTAACCTAATGTCTAATTAAAAAACAGAGAAGCATGAAAAAAATCTCAATTCTATTTTTGATATTGCTTTGCAACTGTACATTCCTGTACGCCCAGCAATTCAGCATCACCGGTGTAGTCACGGATAAAAAGCTCAAAGAGCCTATTATCGGTGCCAGTGTCATTGTCAAAGGGACAACCAATGGAACGGTGACCGACCTTGATGGAAATTTCACAATCCAAGTTTCAAAAGAAAATGTGTTGGTTATCTCTTTTATCGGATACATCACACAAGAAATTAAAGTCAATGAAAACCAAACTTCGTATAACATTCAAATGTCTGAAGACACACAAACGTTGGATGAGGTTGTCGTAGTCGGTTTCGGTACACAAAGAAAAGCTAATCTGACAGACGCTGTAGCTACAGTAGATACTAAAGTACTCGATTCCCGTCCCGTCACTAACTTAGGCCAATCATTACAAGGTACTGTTCCTGGTTTAAATTTATCTGTTGGAGGCTTAGGAGGACAATTAGGACAAACTATGGATGTGAACATCCGTGGTACAGGTACTATTTCTACAGGTTCTAAAGCTGCTACGTTAGTTTTAATTGACGGTATAGAAGGCAATATGAACAATCTGAATCCGGATGATGTAGAGTCTATCTCCGTATTAAAAGATGCAGCCGCCAGTTCTATTTATGGTTCACGTGCAGCATTCGGCGTGATTTTGATTACTACTAAAAAAGGTAAAGCAGGAAAAGCCAGTATCTCTTATTCCGGAAATGCCCGTTATGCCGGTCCTAACCATTTGCCGAATTTAATGAACTCCTACCAATTCGCTAACTATTTTAACGAAGGTAGTATTAACGGAGGAGGAAAAGCTATTTTTGATGAAGATACCATGGAACGTATCCAGCAATACATGAATGGTGAAATTACAACCAGCACTATTGCCAATGCAAATGGTAACTGGCAATTCCATGAAAAAGCCAATGACAATGTTAACTGGTACAAAACCCACTACAAATGGGCATGGTCTCAAGAGCATAACCTGAATATCAACGGAGGCAGTGATAAAAGCCAATATTATGTATCAACCAACTATCTGGATCAAGACGGTAATCTGCGTTACGGAAATGATTCCTATGAACGTATTTCAACCAATGCAAAATTTAATGCACAACCTTTTAAATGGTTGGATATAGAAGTTAATACTAAATATGTTTATACCAAATTAGACAACCCTCTTTACAGCGACATGAATGGCTTATTCTATCATGATGTGGCACGCCTATGGCCTACAATGCCGTTTAAAGATCCTAACGGCTACTATATGCGCAATGGAAAATTAGGACAACTTACGAATGGAAGTCGTTCCATTACCAGTAATAATAACGTTTATCTGCAAGGACAACTTGTTTTTCATCCTTTGAAAAACTGGAATATATATGCAAATGTAGGGTTACGCTTGATTGATCAAGTACAAAGACAGAATCTGAATAAAGTATATGAACACAATGTAGTCGGAGAAGCATTAGAACTGGCATACGGTGGAGAATACGCAGTAGGACAAACCGGAGCTATGCAATATTGGACTAAAGCCAATCATTTGACAACCAGCTTGTATAGTGATTATTCTTTTTCATTCGACGAACATCAATTCAAAGTAATGGCAGGCGTTAATACAGAAAAATACAACAACCGTTATCTTTCTGTAAAACGTATGGATCTCATTACTGAATCAGTACCCGAAATCGGCACTGCAACAGGCGAAGATAAAATTAATGAAGCCAGTGCTTACAC
>ERZ773112.1394-NODE-1394-length-13704-cov-5.463550_pt1 | contig 13704 bp, 11 predicted proteins | sample MGYA00580566_ERZ773112 | MGnify/ENA primary metagenome ERZ773112 (study PRJEB29015, sample SAMEA2737842) | human gut metagenome | biome: human gut; feature: human-associated habitat; material: faeces | place: China | collected 2012 ... | reverse complement strand
TCTCCGGCCGAGGTTTTTGAAGACCGATAGTGTTGCACTTGCTTGACTTTCCGCCCTCGCGCGTTTCATACGGCATAGTTATGACCGTCACGGAAAACGGCGGCAGCGAAACGGTAAAATTCCCGGACATATCGTTCAGCGAGAAAAAACTCAGGGATTTTGTCGCCATGCTCGAGCGCAACGGCGTCTCCCCCGTCCACGTGGAGGAAATGATAGACGATTTCTTCTATTCGGGATAGGCGCGGCAGGCGAAAAGCCGTGTTTTGCGATTTGCAAGACACGGCTTGTTTGCGGTTTAACGGAAGTTCGCAACATTATTTTTTCATAACGGTATTTTTCAGATACCGGTCAAAGGCGGCATATTCCTCTGCTGTAAGCGAACGGTCAAGAATTTTCAATTTTCAGTTTGTCTCTGAAACAAATTACTGTTGACTGATTATTGTAAATATGGTACAGTATTATTTGACTGAAAACGGATTTTCAATATGAAATCCACAAAAAACGGAGGGGTTACAAAAAATGCCGAATCTTATCAAAAAAATCACATCCACCCCGAAGGGCTGGTCTACAAAACCGAAGGAGAGACTGAGCTACTATCTCTACTTCTGCGGACAGAATGCGATATATAACCTTGTCGCCTCTTTCCTGACGACCTACCTCATGCTCTCTATCGGCGGACTTGTCAAAACCGCAGGAATCATGCTCGCGGTCAAGGTATGGGACGCGGTCAACGACGCTATTTTCGGCGTGCTGTTTGACAAGGTAAAGTTCAAGAGCGGCAAGAAGTTCATTCCGTGGCTCAGGATATCGCTCGTATTTATCCCGCTGACCACCGTCATGCTCTTCGCCATTCCCAACGACTTCAGCGAAAACGCGAAGCTCGCCTGGCTCACCGTCGCATACATACTTTGGGATACCGCCTACACCCTCTGCGACGTGCCGATATTCGGTATTATCACCTCGATGAGCGAAAACATTGACGAGAGAAACAGCATTATATCCTATAAGCAGATTTGGTCGGGCGTGGGCTCGGGCGTTGCGCTCATTCTCGGCACCGTCCTCGTCGGCGAGCAGGTCAAGCTCAACTACACGGTAGTCGCAATAATCTGCGCCGTGTTCGCAATTATCACGATGATCCCCGCCTGCTTCAAGCTTGAGGAGCGCTTCGGCGGAGACAGGGATGAGGATTTCACGCTCAAAAAGATGTTCAGCTACCTTGTTCAGAACAAGTATCTGCTCATCTACTACATAGGCTATTTCTTCTATTCGAGCGCCAACGTCTCCGGCTCGCTCAACCTTTTCGTCTCGTTCTATCTCTTTAACAACTCGCAGTTCTCGCTCGTCGTTCAGGCTCTGAGCCTTGTTCCCGCGGCGATATTCTCGTTCCTCGTGCCCCACATGGTCAGAAAATTTGACAAGATGAAGCTGTTCAGAGTCTGCACTTTGGCTACCGTTATTTTAAGCGTCGTCATGTGGCTCATCGGCTACAACTCGATGATAGGCTTCATCATCATCTCGATACTGCGCGCGGTACCCATGGCTATTCTCGGCGTCATGCTCTTCATGTTCACGCCCGACTGCGCGGAGTTCGGCAAATTCACCTCCGGCATCGAGGCCAAGGGAATCACCTTCGCGATTCAGACCTTTATGGCCAAGCTCACAGCCGCCGTCTCCGGCGCGCTCGGAATGTTCATACTCGGTCTCAAGTCCACCGGCTGGGTCAGCGTCGAGGGAGCGCAGAACTTCGCAGACCTCCAGGGTGTCACCCAGACAGACCATGCGAAAGCCGTCCTGTGGTTCATCTATGTTATGTCCACGGCGATAGGCTACGCCATAGCCTATGTCATCTGGACCCGCTATAAGCTCACCGACAAGGATGTTCAGACCATGGCGGACTGCAACAGCGGCAAGATAACCCGCGCCGAAGCCGAAGAAAAGCTCGGCGGAAGATACGACAAGAAGTCGAAGAAATAATCTGCGACACAAACAAAACAGCAAGTATACAAAAGGTCACAATTCGCAACCGATGCGGATTGTGACCTTTCCATTTATTCTTTTTTACTCTTTTAAATATCCTCTGCTCACTCGCAGTGCTATCAAAAAAATGTATTGCTTCCCAATAGTGCCGCCGTTGGCGGCATAGGGTCGTCGAGTCGCCGACCCCTACAGGCTCATCGACACAAATCACCCAGACGTTCAACAGAAGTTATACATTCGGGTATGTAATTAAACCTCGGCGGAATGGCGCCTTTCAAATACAGAATCACATATAAAAATCGCACAGAAACACCGCCATAATTATATATACTATAATATCTTCTTATTTCTGACTTTCTTCATTTTATTTATCCCGCTTTTTTTCGATCTCTTCAAGAAGATCATTGCTTATATTGACCTGCGGGTTATATTTTTTCGCCAAATCGCAAAGTTGAGTGACAAGCTTCCAATAATGCGACATAACCGGGGTAATCGGGATGCTGCCCGGCATATTCTTTGCACGCACCACAACTTTATAGATTCCGAGCAGAGGCATCCGCTTTGAATCTATCGCGAGAATATTTTCATAACAAACATTCATATTCATCGCCTTTTTGCCCTTTGTGACTCGGAATGAATTGAATTTTACGCAACTCTCGCCAAGTTCGACATATCTGTTAAAATACTCAGCAAAAAAGACCGCGAAGAAAGCAATCATCAATCCGATTCCGCCGATAAGCGTCCTTTTAAAGCTGTCGGTATCATAGCGTCCGCGCCAAAACAGCAGAGCCATACCTATACCGATTGCAAACAGAACAACCTCCTGCAAAAACAGAATCGACTTTTTGTATTCAGATTTCATTTTATTTCCCTCTATAAATACGCATTAGCGGGAATATCAACCGTAATGCTGCCGATTGATATTCCCGCACATCAGCCAAATCTCTTTTTTCAAAGCCAGCGTAATATTTTATCAGAGCACTACTTCTCTGCCCGTCCTTGCGGATTCGTAAACTGCGCAGAGAATCTTTATCATATCAATTCCCTGCTGCGGCTTGAAGCACGGCTCGGCGCCCTCAATAACCACATCGTAGAAGTGCCTGAGGTTTCTCGCGTGCTCTCTGTCGGTAGCGTAGTTAGTCGGGATAACATCGAGGCACTTGCCGTATTCCTCGGTGTAGAATTCGACCTCGCCGTCCTGCCAATTGAGTCCCGCCTTCGTGCCGCGAAGCTCGACAAAGCGTGTCTCTTTCTTGACGTTCGACGCCCAGCTGAACTCTATCTGGAGCTGCGCCCCGTTATCGAAGCGGATAGTGCCCATCGCAAGATCCTCAACGTCAAACGTGCCGTCCTCGACCTTGTCGCCGAAGTCGGAGTTCACGGAGTCGCTGACGTCGTTGTCGGCAAACTTGCAGTATGTGCTGCCGGTCACGGCGACGGGAGTCGGGTTGCCCATGAGCCATATCGCAAGGTCTATCATGTGAACGCCGAGGTCAATGAGCGGGCCGCCGCCGGACTGCGCCTTGGTGGTGAACCAGCCGCCCTTTCCGGGGATTCCGCGTCTCCTCTGCCAGCCGCAGCGTCCGCAGTATATCTCGCCCATTCTGCCGTCGTCAATGAACTTCTTCGCAAGCTTAGACGCGTCGGTAAAGCGGTTGTTTCTCATGACCATGAGCGTCTTGCCCGCAGCCTTAGCGGCATCATTCATCTTCATGACCTCTTCGACATTGACAGCGTCCGGTTTCTCGCAGAAAACGTGCTTGCCCGCCTTGAAAGCGGCAACCGCGATTATCGAGTGGAGATAGTTCGGGGTGCAGATATCGACAGAGTCTATCGTCTCGTCCTTGAGCAGTTCGTTGAAATCGGTATATACCTTCGCATCAGGGAAGAATCCGTCGCGGCACTCGACCGCCCTCTCCTCGATTATGTCGCAGAGCGCGACAACCTCAAGGCGATCGTCTTTAAGATAGTGCTCGCGGTGAGCGCCGTTGAATATTCCGCCGACACCGATAATACCTACTCGCCATTTTTTCATAGAAAGACCTCCAAAAATGTATTTCATACGAATTGATTTTAACATAACAGGAAATAAAAAACAAGAGCGGCGGCCTGTACGAAATGCCGAAAAAACAGCTTTATTTTTAGTTGATTTAACAATTTGATTTGTGATTGACAACGGAACGGCGGAACGCCTTATGACGCTCCGCCGTTCCTTGCTTTTATGAAATTGTGTTTTGCAAATTAAAGCTTATTTATCAAACGCGCCGAAGCGGGCTGCTATCTTCACGCCGGTCTTTGCAAGCGGAAGAAGAGCAACTATGGTTCTGAGCGCTCCGTCAGCAGAGGACGAGAGCACGGAGGAAACGAGGAAATTGACAACAATTTTCTGCGAGGCATTCATGTCGAGAGCTGCAACAGCGGTCTTTATAGCCACAGCGTTGTTCTCCTCGGTAAGCTCGGAATGGAGATATCTGAACAGAACGACAAACGCATCCGCCGAGTCGCCTTCTATGCCGACAAACCAGTTTCTGGTCTTGGCTGCGCTCTCTTTTGCGGTGAAGACTCCGCAGGCGGCGATATCCTTTATTGCAGCCGCAAACTTCTCCTTGTCAAGGTTTATTGTAAGCGTGACCGCGGGGGCGGTCTCCTCGCCGTTTTCGTCAACCTTGGCGGCCTGGAGCTCGATGTCCTTGAGCTTGGGGGCGATCATATCGTATACGCCGCCGGTGGTGAGATCAACCTTAACGTTGTTGCCTATACCCAGGCTGATTTTGCCCAGCATACTGTGTATCTGAGTATCGATAAGTCCCGTGTCAATAGCGGAGGCAAGATTCGGGAGAAGCTTCAGAACCTCGTCGACCGGGGATTCCGCAGAGGCAACTGCGTCAACAAGAGTGAATATGGGAGTGATGATGCCGCGGATACGGCGATCCATCTTCTCGTTTGTGTTGGCGCCCTTCTTAACATATGCGGTGTACTCGTCGGAGGTCATAAAGTCCTTTATGCCGAGAGCCTCAAATATGGGGATGAGATCCTCGTATATGCCCAGCTGCGGACCGTAAAATAAGCTGGTTGTGTTCTCAAAGGAAACAACGGTAGTGAGCAGCGAAAGGGGTCTGAACAGCGACGCAACAGCATCGAGGAAGCCCTCCTTGTCGCCGTTAGCGAAGCCGAAGTCGCCGTCAACAACAGTGAGATACTGCCATGCTTCAAGCTTGTCTACGGGCTTGCCGTCCGCGCCGAGCGTAGCCGCTGCGGCGTTAAGAGCCGCGATAGCACCCGCGCAGGTCTCCTTGTCAAGCTTTGCGGCAAGGTCCTTGGGTCCCTTTGCAACGAGACTGCTGAGTCCGCCGACAAGCGGGAACAGCTTCTTTGCAACAAGAGCTACGGTTTCATTGGTATATACCTTCTCGTTGAGCACCTGGGGAACTCCGCCCGCGGGAACCTTCAAAACGGTGAAAAGAATATCTTCAACTCTGCCGATAGACCTGTTGACAGCCTTCTTGGAAGCGCCGATGGGATACTTAACCTTGGTGCGCTCCATAGCGTCAACGTCGGGTTTTTCGTCCGTAGGATCGGATACGGCAAGAGCAGCCGCTTCGCTGACAGCGCCGTCAAGCGCTGCGGTCGCTTCCTCCTGCGCAAAGGCATTGAGCCCTGCCGCCATAACGGACATTATCATGCACAGGCAAAGTATAACGCTGAATGTCTTTTTTAATGCTTTCATAATTTGTTCTCCTTTCGTTTTTAAAACGGGTCTGTTAACTCATCTCTCTTTTGGGTTTCTCCTCCTCTGCCTTGAAATTAATTTATAAAAAGGTTATAAATTTCCTTGATTGCTTATTTATTTGTAATTAAGCGTTTGTTAATAATTGTTAACACAGTGTTATTAATTCGTTTAAAGCACAGAGGGAAGCCGACTCCCCTCTTTACTGCGTTTCTATAAATCAAGCGTCTATACATCTTACAATTTTATTTTAACATAAGGTGAAACAAAAAACAAGAGCGACGGACTGTACGAAATGCCGAAAAAACAGCCCTGTTTTTAGTTGATTTAACAGTTTGATTTATAATTGGCAAAAAGGAACGGCGGAACGCCGTATGACGCTCCGCCGAACCTTGCTTTTATGAAATTGTGTTTTACCTTTTGACGTTCGGTTTATTTCTTGAATGCGCCGAACCAACCTGCAATTTTAACTCCGACCTTGACTATCGGAATCATAAATGTTTTCATTTATTCTGCGCTCCTTTCGTTTTTGTGAAAACATTATTAACATTGTTATCCCTTGCTTTTTCCGCCTCCTCCTTTGCGGCAATTTATATTATAACGTTAAGTTATAAATTTAGCTTTAATGTGCAACTCCGATATAGCACAGCATAACTTACAAAATAAGCGGAGTTGCTTTGGATATTACACGCTATATTCACAAATAAGTAAAGCAATATCTTAAAGGTGAGTTATTAATTTTCCTAATTATAAGGGGAATCTCAAAAATTCCCCTTATATTTTCATCATTAAAAATCAAGTCTTTCACGGAGACTTCGCTTTATCTCAAGCTCGCACATAATGCTAAGTCCCCTGAAGCAATCCTCAAAGAAATCGCGCCCCAGCTTGAACTCAGGCAAGAGATAAGCCTTCAGCTTCTCTTTGATAAGCGATATGAGCTTGTCCGCGCCCATTCCCTCGTCAAGCTCGTAAATAATGACCCTCTTGGGATTAAGCAGTGCGATTATCGCCTGGAGTCTTTCGCTGCAGAAAGCCACGCGCTCGGATTCGATATCCGGAGTATGCACCGGGATATTTACAACCTCGCCGGCAGCGCCCGCCGCTCCGCAGAGCACATCGCCGTTGACGATTATTCCGGCACCGCTTTTACGTTTTCCGAAAGCAAAAAGAACATTGACATCGTTTTTATAATCGGAAAATATCCGCGCCACATTCGAAGCCGCATGAAGATCGTTATCCACAAGCGCAGTCATGCCGAACTTGCGGTTTATGTGCTTTGAAAGATCCATCCCGCCAAGCGACGGAAATGCCGCAGAATCCTTAACAACGCCCTTACAAACAACGCCCGAAACAGCTATCGATACTATTGAAAGCAACGGGTCGGAAGCTGCGCTGCATTCGATAATTTTCTCGAGAGCGGAGAGCACATTTTTATCATTCACCGGCATATTCCCGCTGCCTATAGTACGGCTTCTGAAATCGTGGATTCTGTATGAAAGAACATCCGAGTCAAGATAGATGAGCAAAAAATGCATATAGTCGGCATGCAGCTTATAGACCTGCGCCTTGCGGCCGCGCTCCGCGCCAATAACTCCGTCCGGTTCGATAATGCCCTCTGCGACACCGTAATCGACGGCGCGGGTAACCGTCGGCAGGCTGAGGCCTATGTCCTTTGATATCTGCGGAATAGTCGCCTGCTTATTCTTATGTATATAGCCCCAAACCGAACGGTAATTAGTCAGCTTGACTATTGATGAATCAACTGTCTTGTTCAATGAATTGCGCCCCTCATTCGCTAATTAAAAAACCCTCGTTATTAATTAGATTATATCACCCGTACCTGCCTTTCGCAATATACACATTTGACAAAATCAGGCTTTTTAAATTATGCATAGTGACTAACGGTTTTTGCGAAAATGTAACAAGAATATTGACACTGTGTCCGAACGAGTATATAATTTCAATATCAAACATCGGAGGAAGCGTTATGGCAAAAGGACTGCCGGATTCAAAGAAATACATAAGAGAAAAGCAGGCTCCCCTGCGCTTCGGCGCGGACGGAAAATTCCGTATTCTGCACCTTACGGACATCCACGAGGTAGACCCCGAGATGGACGACGACGAGGACAGGCGGATTCCCGAAAAAAAGAGCGAAAATACACTGAAATTAATCCGCCGATGCATTGAACTCGCCCGTCCCGACCTCGTGGTTTTCGGCGGCGACAACATCAGCGGCTACTGGCAGGAGTTCACATATGAATATATGTATAAGACCATCAAAAAGATAGTCGCGCCGATAGCGGAGAAAAACATCCCGCTCGCCATAGTTTTCGGCAACCACGACGCCGAGGCTCAGCCGCAGCTGCCTTTCCTCGCAAAGGAAAATCAGATTTGCATATATGCCGAATATGAAAATTTCAGAAGCACTATGAACGACGAGGATGTTTCCGGCTGCGCGAATTGCAGCCTGCCTGTTCTCTCCTCCGACGGCAGCCGCACGGCATGGAACATCTGGTGCATCGACTCGGGCGACTATGTCAGAGACGGTGATTTCAATATTATAAAGGACGCGGGATACGGATATGTGAAAAGAGACCAGATAGAGTGGTACGAGAGACGCGCCGCCGAGCTGAAGGCTCAAAACGGCGGAAAGGTCGTGCCCGCTCTGCTGTTTCAGCATATCCCCGTCATTCAGGAATACGACGCCTTGAAAAAAGACCCGAACGGCGAATTTTCTCTCGGCGCTCGGCGCTACTCCGTCCCGGACGGCGCTCTGCTCGACGGCGTGCTCCGCGAGTCCCCCTGCCCGCCGCTCGAAAACGGCGAAGAATTTGAAAGCTGGAAGAAAACGGGCGACATCGTCGCCGCCTTCTTCGGGCATGACCATATAAACACCTTCACCGCAAAGGTCGACGGGATAAGGCTCGTTCAATCCCCGAGCGCGGGATATCACTCATACGGAGACAGGCACGGCGGCAGACTGATAGTCATCGACGAGAATATCCCGGATTCGTATGAGTCGGAGTGTTTTTTCTTTGACCGCACAGCACAAGACGAGCTTAATTAATTTTACATAAAAGGACGGAAAAGCTATGGACAAGTATGCGAGATTCAGATATCAGCCCTGCCTACCGCTGGGCGTTGACGGCCGAAAGGTCACGGGCTCACCCGAGCATGCCGAGCTCTCAAGAAGAGCCGCCGGCGAGGGCATGGTGCTGCTCAAAAACGAGGGCGGAACTCTGCCGCTAAAGCGCGGGACAAGAGTTGCGCTCTTCGGCAAGGCGACCGTAGAATACATAAAGGGCGGCGGCGGAAGCGGCGACGTTTTCTGCGCCTATACCCGCAACATCTACGACGGCTTCAAGTTGAAAGAGGACGAGGGCAAGGTCAGCGTCTTTAAGCCGACCGCCGAGTTCTACAAGGAATACGTCAAGGAGGCAGGCAAACGCATCCCGACCCGCGCCCAGATAGAGAAGATATGGGACAGGGTCAACGCCATGTCCTTCTGCAAGGAAAAAGACGACATAATCTACGACACCTTCGCAAGTATGCACGTTGCCGAGGCGCATATGCCCGACGAGCTGATAGCCGAGGCCGCCGCAAATGCGGATATTGCAATAATAACTCTCAGCCGCTTCTCCGCGGAGGGCGTTGACAGAAAGGCCATACCCGGCGACTACTATCTTTCGGACACGGAAAAGAGCCTCATCGACCGCGTCACCGCCGCTTTTCCGAACACGGTTATAGTCCTGAACTCCGGCGCAGTAGTAGACTGCGAGTATTTTGCGGAGAACGAAAAAGTCGGCGCGATAATTTTCGGCTGGCAGGGCGGTCTCGAGGGCGGCACGGCGACTGCGGACATCATCTGCGGCGACGTCAACCCCTCCGGCAGACTTGCCGACACTATCCCCGTCTCCTACGACGCATATCAGAACGCGCAGGAATTTTTGACCGGCTTTGAGCATCTCGACTACTTTGACGATATATATGTCGGCTACCGCTATTTTGAGACCGTGCCCGGCGCCGCCGAAAAGGTGCGCTACCCGTTCGGCTTCGGCCTGTCCTATACCGACTTCGAGTTCAGCGGCGCATTCTGCGGCGAGAGCGACGGAAAAATAGTCGCCGCGGTGACGGTGAGAAACGTCGGCAAGGTGCCCGGCAAAGAAGTGGTCGAGCTATATTACAGCGCGCCGCAGGGCAAGCTCGGCAAGCCCGCAAGAGAGCTCGCCGCGTTCAAAAAGACGAAGCTCCTCTCCCCAGGCGAGTCGGAGTCCCTCGCGCTGAGCTTCGATATAAGCGACATGGCGAGCTTCGACGATTTGGGCAAAATAAAGAAATCCGCGTTCGTGCTCGAAAAGGGTGCATATTCGTTCCACCTCGGAGCCTCCGTCAGGGCGACGGAAAAGCTCAAATACGAGTTTGTTTTAAACGATGACATAATTATAAAAGAATCAAAGTCCCTTTGCAGACCAACAAAGCTCGAAAAGCGTCTGCTCTCGGACGGAAGCTTTGAAAGCCTCCCGACTGGCGAGCCTGTCCGCAGTCGCGGCACTCACGCGGAGATAGAAGCAAAAGCCCCCGCCGAGACGGTGAAATTCGACGAAGTCGGCGAGACGATAACGCTCGACGAATTTATAAAGCAGTTCACCGTAGACGAGCTTATCGACTTTGTCGGCGGGCACCAGAATCAGCCCGGAGTCTGCAACACCGGCGCATTCGGCGGAATGAAGCGGCTCAACGTGCCGCCCCTCCCGACTGCCGACGGACCCGCGGGCCTGCGCCTCAACGCTTCAACGGGCGTGCCCACCACCGCATGGCCGTGCGCAACGCTCTTGGCCTGCACCTGGAACACCGAGCTTATAGAAGAAATCGGCGCTGCGGGCAGCGCGGAGCTGCGCGAGAACAACTTAGGCGTATGGCTCGCACCCGCCATGAACATCCACCGCAATCCCCTGTGCGGGCGAAACTTCGAATATTTCTCCGAGGATCCCCTGCTCGCCGGAAAGTGCTGCGCCGCCGATGTGCGCGGCATCCAGTCGCAGAAGATAGCCGCATCGGTCAAGCACTTCGCCTGCAACAACAGGGAATCGAACCGCTTTGAATGCGATTCCCGAGTCTCCGAGCGTGCGCTCAGGGAGATTTATCTGCGCGGCTTCGAGATATGCGTCAAAGAGGCAGACCCGTGGACAATTATGTCCTCCTACAATATCATCAACGGCGCCCACACCTCGGTAAGCTATGAGCTGCTCACCGAGCTGCTCCGCAACGAATGGGGCTTCAGGGGCGCCGTCACGACCGACTGGGGCGTTCACAGCAGCCACTCCGACGAGGTCCTCGCCGGCAATGACATCAAGATGGGCGACGGCGAGCCCGAGGAGCTGAAAGCGGCGTTTGAAAGCGGCAAGATAACCCGCGCCGACCTTGAAGCAAGCGTCAAGCGCATACTTGAGCTGACACTGAAAGTCGCGGAATAAATCAGATTTAGCAAAAGGCTGTCGAAAGGCTGCCTTTTTTGCTATATTGCACAATACGTTCGCTGTGTTTTTGTGTATAATTACAAATTTAGAAAATATTTGATAAAAACTTTGACTTTTATTTGTTTAAATGGTATTCTTATGTTGATAGTTACAATTGCCATATGGAGGTGACAAAATTCAACTGAAGCTATTATGAGTACAATACATAAAAAACACAAGTAATAAAGAATTTTATTATAAAAAAGATTTTACTACATCCCATAAAGACTATTATTGTCCTTTGAAATGGGATTACTCTACAGAGTTTTAAAAAAAGAGAGGCATCTCTATGAGGAAATGGCAAAAAATAACCATCGGCATCGTGATTGCCGTGTTGTTGATGTTTCACTTGATTATCAAATATGCACCAGGCACCGACTTCAATGATGCGATGGTCTCTACCACTTATATTTTGGCCGTAGTTACATTTGTCACCGTGCTCATACATTCGTTCAAAAGCAGCGCCCGCAGCGACGATATTCTCGATGAGCTCGAAGAGCTGAAAAATGAGAATAAAGCCCTGCGTGAAAGACTCGACGAAAAAGACGAGTCGCATGAATAAGCTCATATAATCTATCTAAGACATAAAGCAGCCGCCCACGCGGTTGCTTTTGTATATACTGTTAGTAACTGTCAAGCATTTCGCTCTCAACGACCAGGAGACCGCACGAATGGGCATTCATGTCTGGTCAAATGAGCAGGCAATAAGAGAGATCTATTGCAAGCCGTTTGAAATAGCCGTCAAGGAGGGCGGCGCAAAGGGCATAATGAGCGCGTTTAACCGTCTCGGCAAAACATGGTGCGGCGGCACGCCCGAGCTGCTCGTTGACCTGCTCAGAAACGAGTGGGGCTTCGACGGAATGGTTATCACGGACGCGTATACAAACCTCACCGGTTACGGCTATATGGACCCCGTTCTCGCCGTATATGCACGCAACAACGAGCTGCTCTGTATGCTTTGGAGCGTGCGCAAAATTACGCTCAGCCCCTCAATGAAGCTGGCTTACAAAAACGACCCGATAGGCTTCGGAACAGCCCTGCGCGACTGCACAAAGGGTATTCTCAAGAACAAGATGCTCACAAAAGCATTCCTTGAAACAGTATAAAGCTATTACGAAAATCGGCGGTATCGGATGCCCGACACCGCCGATTTTCTTTTGTTTTCTGCCGTTCGGAGGACAGTTATGTTTAAATTAAAGAAATGAAGGCCGCATTCTTCTGTTTTGTGAAATTTATGCGCCGCAGCAGTTATAACCGGCTGATACAGTCCCGACAGAGCAAGGTCGGCTTAAAGCTTGACAATAATATTTTTCTTGTCAAGGACATAAGTCAGAGACGTCAACGCCACAATTACCGCCGCGATTATCAGCACCGACACCGGCACGGAAGCTGTCTTAAAGAAATCCTCCAGTGCGACAGTCAATCCGCCTATTACCGCGAACTCTATGCAGTACATGAGAATCGGATTTTTGCCCCACCAGCGCAGCGGATCGAACTTCGGCATAAAGCCGTTGAAGAGATCGAAAATCGAGAACGCCAGGAGAGAAAGGAATGCGGAGATAATAACATACGACGGGCTGACGCTGCCTTTGTTTATCGGCAGGAACGAGCTCAGGGCTCCCGCCCATGTGTCTGTGCCTGCGGGCAGAGTCGCAAATACGCCTGCGGTTATTCCCGCCGTTATCAGCGCAAAAACTCCGAGCGCGATCCCGAACTGCTTTTTGCCCTTATAGTACAAATCGGAAAATGCAAGATACAGTATAAGCATAGCTCCCCACGCGAAGCCGCCGAGTATTCCGCCGTCGGCTACCTTATCGACAAGCTCCATATTGTTCGGGAACTGAGTCCATGAGAAGCTCGACTCATGGAACAGCGTGAAAAGCGCAAGGATCACCGCCGCGCTTATAAAACGGATGAGCGTCGCCCTCTTCCCGTCTATCAGAGCAAACGGCAGCGCCACAAGTCCGGCAAAGCCGATATGGTGCAGCACCATCCAGTGATGGTACGAATCTCCGGTCTTTCCGCTAACGAGCATAACGCCGTTGACGGCCGCGAGAACTATTCCGAAAACACCGTACAAAACTACAACCGCTCCGAGCGCAGCTCCGATATAATGGGCGATTTTCTTCGCCTTAAACAGACGCAGAACCCCGTAAAGAAGCAGAAGCACCACGACTGTCAGAGAGACAATCTTGCAGACCTTTTCAACGGGGTTATCTTTTCCGCCGAGCAGGTCGTTCACCCCGTCCATCGTCATTCCGATGCCGATAAGGGTCAGATAACGTCCGACAAAGTGGATGCTCGCCTTTTTCTTTCCGTCGCGCTCAATGCGCCTTTTCAGCGACGGAATGTAGGTAAGTCCGATTGCAAGAATAAACATTGGCGCGATAATATCCGCGATCGCAAAATTCGGCAGAATATAGAACGCGTCGGCGGAAAGTCAAGCAAGTGCAACACTATCGGTCTTCAAAAACCTCGGCCGGA
>ERZ773112.1388-NODE-1388-length-13785-cov-16.028114_pt1 | contig 13785 bp, 7 predicted proteins | sample MGYA00580566_ERZ773112 | MGnify/ENA primary metagenome ERZ773112 (study PRJEB29015, sample SAMEA2737842) | human gut metagenome | biome: human gut; feature: human-associated habitat; material: faeces | place: China | collected 2012 ... | reverse complement strand
TAACGCTGAGTCTTCAGAGAAAGCAGCATGCAGCGGTTATAAAGCATATCCTGCCTGAAGTTCTCCGTTCGATCTGGTTGCATTAATAAACAATACATAAAACCAGAACAGACAGAAAAAAGATATTATGATCAGGACTGTGTATGCAATCACTCTTCTTGCATGCAATCCCAGACCTTTCTTAACTTCCTGTTTTCTCATGCCAAATCACCCCTTTCTCTTATCGTTTCCGGTCAGTTTAAATACAACAATGCTTAAAATACCTGTGATGATAAACAGTACAACAGAAACTGCACCCGCCATACCATAGTTTTTGCTATATAAATGATTGTTCAGGAACATAATCAGTGTCATCGTAGAACGCACCGGATTACCCGTACCATTTGTCAAAATCTGAGGCACATCAAATAACTGAAGTCCACCAATCAGTGAAGTGATCAGTACATATACCAGAATTGGACGCAACAGCGGCAATGTAATGCGGAAGAAAACCTGTGTGGATGTTGCACCGTCTACTTCAGCCGCTTCAAATAATGAAGTGTCAATTCCCATCATTCCTGCCATCAGAAGAATCGTAGTATTACCAAACCACATCAGACAGTTCATAAAGGCGATCAGCCCTCTGGTACTTCCCACATTGGAGAGGAACTTATATGGTTCTGTGATGAATCCCATTTGAATCAATAAAGAATTGATTGGTCCGCTCTCTGCAAACAAAGTGAAAAATAACATTGAAAATGCAGATGCCATGATCAGGTTTGGCAGATAGATCACGGTCTTGAAAAATCTGCTTCCTTTTAATTTCAAACGCACATCAGAAAACCATGCACCTAACAGTAATGACAAAATAATCTGTGGCACAAAACACATGATCCATAAAATCATGGTATTCTTTGCGTAAATCCAGATATCGCCCTGTGTAAACAGCGTTTTGTAGTTCTCCAGTCCCACAAAGTTTGGTCCGATCTGTGTCAGACCTGATAAATAATTTTCAAAAAAGCTGTTATAAATGGTATTAAACAGTGGTATAAGCTGGAATACAACATACACCAGAATAAAAGGAATCAGAAAAATGTAACCCCATTTGTTATATCTGACTGCTTTACTGCTTTTCTTCTTCATAACGCCTCTTGCCCCCTTCTTTTTATTTTTCACAGAGTTCACAGCATCCCTTCACGGACATCTTTTTGTGCAAATCTGCTGTCAGCTCTGCGCTTTACGCCGCTGACTGCTTTCTCTCCGTCCGGAGATAGATATAAAGATAGCCGCACCCGCCGGTCTGGCAGGCGCGGCTTATTATTTTAGTATGTTAAGTCCGGATATTTCTCAACAACTGCTTTGTAGAATAAGTCAAGTGCATCATCAAGTGAAGCATTGCCTTCAAAGTAGTTCTTCATTGCGTTCTGGAACTCTTCGTTACATCCCTGATCGTATGCAGAAAGGTTACTTAAATCAAGTTTTTCTACACTTGCACAGTACATAGCCAATGGGTTCTGTCCGCCTAATACTTTACTCTGGTAGCTTGTATCTGCTGCCATTGCTTCCATAGCTGGTTTATTGTTAACGAAATCATCATCTTTTACTACGATATCTTTCATGATTGTCTCATCTGTTGTCATCTTTAAGATGATATCTTTTACGAGACCTGCGTTATCTGTACCTGTTGCTCCACAGATCCATGTACCGCCCCAATAGAAGCCCTGAGGTCCTGGTGTAGCGCCCCATCCACCGTTGTAACCGATAGATCCTTCGGTATCAGCTGCCATAGAGAAGTTTACAAGCCATGCCGGTCCAAAGTAGCAGAATACTTTTCCGTCCGGATAGAATCCCTTTGACCAGTCATCGGACCACATATCAAAGGTTCCTGCCTCTTTTGCATCTACGAGTTTTTTGGAATCGTCCACCCATTTCATGATATTGTCATCTACCTGTACTTTTCCGTCTTCTACCCACTTGCTTGAGACATTGTTGGAGTATACACGGTATGTATCATTTACAGATGAAATCATCTTGTAACCTTTTGCCTGCATTTTTGCAGCAGTATCATTGAAAGTATCCCAGTCACATACATAATTCTGTACTTCATCCGGATCATCGGTTCCCAGTACATCCTTTGCAGCCTCTCTGTTATAAAAAAGAACGCCTGGACAGCCCTGCCATGAAACTCCTTTTAACACTCCCTTGGAATCGGTTACGATATCCTTTGTGTACTGGTACTGCTTGGAAAGATCCGCATCGGTAATTCCAAGATCTTTTACCGGTGCTGTGTAATCCGTATCTACATACTTTAATGCGTTGTCCGCTTCTACCAGAAAAATATCAATCTTGTCATCTGCCGGAGCATCCTGCTGATTTAACAGTGCTGCATCCAGGTTGTTCTGATATGCATTGTCATCACTCGGTGTGATGTTCCATACAACATCCACATCTCCGATTTTTCCGTGTGTTGCATCCACTTCCTTGTAATCCGGATAGTGTGCGGTAATACGGCTCTTGAACTCCTCGTTCCAGCAGTAAATATTTAATACCTTTCCATCATCTTTCAGATTTGATGAAGCACTTTCTGTTGCGTTTGACGCATCCCCCTTGGATGTATCTGACGGTGTACCGGAATCACTTCCTTTTCCGCAACCTGCAAGCATTCCTGCTACCATGGCTGCACATAATAATGCACTGACTGCTTTCTTTTTCATAGTAAATTTCCTCCTTTTCTTTTCTGCCTTAAGCATGGTTTTATTATAGAGTTTTCCAATGGGTTCTGATACAAAAATGCTTGCAAATATATCAGATTCATGACATAATCTACAGATATAAATAGGAGGTCTTGTCATGCTGAAAAATCAATGGAGCAAAAAAGAAATCGAAGACAGCGAATACGCAATCCATCATCGTGCGCTTTCCGAGGAATATTCCTTTTTTGAAGCCGTAAAAGACGGAAACATCGAAGCAGTCAGTAAAAATTTAAAGGAAGAAGCGTTTACCAATCCCGAAGGCATGGGAATTCTTTCCAAAAATCCCCTGACAAACTTAAAATATCATTTTGTTGTTACCGTTGCACTGGTCACACGGTATTGCATTGACGGCGGCATGGAAACAGAGCAGGCCTACCGTCTGAGCGACTTTTACATTATTCACATGGATGCCTGCAGCACCATTCAGGAAATATCAGATCTGCATCATGAGATGGCTCTTGACTTCACTGGAAAAATGCGCCTTCTGCAGAAGAATGCCGCATTATCCAAACCGGTTGCACAGTGTATTGATTATATCTATGCCCACATCAGTGCAAGAATCACCGTGGAAGATCTTGCGGTCTACACCAATTTGTCTGCCAGCTATCTGTCCCGGTTGTTTAAGCAGAACCTCGGTGTGTCGATCAGTGATTATATCCGCGAAAAAAAAATCGAAAAAGCGCAGAATCTTCTGCGCTTTTCCGATTTTACCTACATTCAGATTGCAAACTATTTATCATTTTCTTCCCAGAGTCATTTTATCCAGACATTCCAGCACTATGTCGGTATGACCCCAAAACAATACCGCAGTTCCAAGTACAAAAGCACATGGTAAAATTCTGCTATCCCAGAACGATCCGAAGTGTATGGTTTTCTTTTCCTTCAAGTACGGCAAACGGAATGCAGATGCCTGTATTTGTTTCTCCGGCATACCGCTGACCATCCAGCCATACTTCCGTGATCCGGTAATCCCCATATTCTTTCTTTTGTGGATTCTGGTAAACCACTGCGTATGTCTGTCCACGGAATGGGAACTGTGCCGAATAATTGCCACTTTCGTCAAACTGCCGCAACAGAATTTTGGGTTCTAGTACCAGATCTCCCCATTCTCCGCGGAATCCAAAAATCTGTGTAACCATTGTCATCATATACCAGCTGGCTGCCCCGGTCAGATACGGATATTTGCCTTTTCCGTCCGCATCAAAATATTCCGGAATTCCAGGATACATCAGGCTCACCGGTGTGTTCATTGCCTGTTCGAACAAGGTATACAATGCCTTGTATCCTTCCTTTACAAAACCTCTCTGATACAATGCATTTGCATACATCACCGTCATATGGGAAAAAACCGCACCATTTTCTTTTTCGCCATAAGCAAATCCAAACATTCGTCCCAGATCAAATTTTTCTTCCTTAAAATCCGTGTTCAGCCGGTAGCCTCCCACCTCTTTTTTATACAGATACAGGTCTGCACTTTTTGTAATCGCAGCGGTCTGTGCATCATCTGCGACATTTCCCATAACAGAAAATACCTGACCGGTCAGCATCATACGGACATGATTATCCCTTTTACCTTCCACCGGTCTGCCGTGATTATCATAATATCCGTTAAACCAGCCATTTCCGTTTTCATCCGTTACCCATTCCTGCGTACGGATCAATCCGGTATACCAGTCAGCACGCTCCCGCAGATTCTGCACCAGAGTACTGATATCCACAGAAATCTGTTCTCCAGAAATATTATGCACACACTGACTCACATAATTGTTTAAAACAACATTCCGTTTTTCTGCCGAATCATACGATGTGCGGTCCTGTCTGATCAGAATTTCCATCTCTTTTGCCAGCGTAATCTCTTTCTTTCCGCTTGCCGCTTCGTATTTTTCAAGGGTATCTGCCAAATCACGGAGATTTCCGATATACGCACAGGTAAAAGCCACGCTTTCTCCTTTTTCCGCTGCCATATCCAATGCATCATTCCAGTCAGCACCGCGAAGACGCATCATTCCATGTTCTCCCGCCTCGTAGAAAGCGCACAGATTCTGCAAAAGCAGATGTTCTAAAACCGTGCCCTCGTAAATATTGCCATTTACATCTTTCTGGCGCATCCCATATGCCGGTGTCCACTCTGCGTCCCCGGCAGTTCCACGCTTTGCCTGCGGGTCCTTAAAATACGCCACTTTCTGATCCAGAATATCCAGATCTCCCGTCTGGTTCAGATACAATTTTGTGGTAACAAACGGCCAGTACGCATGATCAATCCAGACTCTTGTAATATTGTTGCGGTCTGCAACAAATTCTCCCGGCTTATCCCCGATAATTGTCGCATTGGTCCCGTCAAAACGGACACCCGCAAAGCTGTTTAAAATCATGGAGCGAACTTCCTTCGGGTCGAGAATCAGAAGGGAGAGACAATCCTGCCACAGATCACGCCAGCCCCTGCCGCCTCTGCCATAATCATGGTACGGCAAAAACGAACATCCGTAGATTCTGCGAAGAACCGGCTGGAAACAGATCCATTTCAGATAACTGTCTTCTTTGGGGTTTCCGGTTTCAAAAGAAATATTGACCAGCCCATTCCAGTAATTTTTTGCCTGTTCAAAGGCAGCATCTGCCTGTTTGGTCGTGCAAAACATTTCTGCTGCCTGTTCTGCCAGCTTCGGATCCTCTGTCATGCCACCAAGCAGAATATAATCGACATGTGCTCCTGCTGCAAGGGTAATCTCCGGAAATGCCATCGCCCCCATTGCTTCTTTTCCATCCACGGTACAACCGGCCGGACAGCCTTTTTCTTTATTTTTAAGCGCATCCGGTGCCAGAAATGTTCCGGTTTCTCCGATAAACGATTCCACCGTTGGGAAGAACGATTCCGGTTTTGTTCCATCTCCCTGACTGCCCATCTCAAAATAAATCATATGATTTTTCTGATGTCCGCGTTCATCAAATGACAATACCGGTTTACAGATCACGCCGCGTCCGGTAGTACGGATCCGGTGAAGCAGGGAAGTTACATGGCGGTGATCGCGCAGATTATCCGCACTTCTGCCGTAAATTGGGATAGCAGAAGTCACGCGCACACACATATCCATATCCGATTTATTGGTAACGCGCACCTGCATCAGTTCTGCCGGTACTCCAAGCGGGGCAAAGATCCGCACGGCTGCCTCGATTTTCTGTTCTTTTAATTCCCGCTTCGTCTCCTGCCACATAAATCCGGCATCGAATGTCACTTCCTCCTCTTTTCCAAGGAAATGTGCATATTCTGCCTGCGCCGAAACTCCGGTCAGTGACACATGTTCCTTCCGGTTGATTGTACACCAGACATTGCGGGTACTTCTGTTATTGTGCAGATTTTCGATGCTCACCGGTTCCAGCAGAAAATGGTTCTGATCCAGCTTACAATCACCGCCGAAGGTCTGCGTCACGCTGCTTTTGATTCCCTCTTCATTTGCCACCGGAAAATTGAGCTGTGTTTTTTCAACCATATGACGGATTTGAAATTCTCCGTTTTTTCCTGTAAACTGCATATCGTTTTTCATAACTTCTCCCTTCTATGCCATCACAAGGCGTACCTTCGTCTGATCGGTCATTTTTTCTATCGGAATGTAGTTGTCTTCCATCTTTTCCTCATTCACGTACAACGCTTTGCATCCACTCTGTACATGCTCTGGATTTTCTACCACAATATGAAGATGTTTTCCCCGGAAATCCTTCTCAATGGTAAACTGATCCCAGTCCGCCGGAATGGATGGTGCAATACGAAGTCCTCCAAAGTCCGGACGCATGCCAAGGATTCCTTCCACACATCCTACCATTACAGTGGAAGCAGTTCCGGTCAGCCAGTGCACATGGGAACGACCAAAATGCGGGCTGTCTTTTCCTTCCGTAAACTGTCCATAACAGTATGGCTCCAGTTTCCGGATCTCAGCACGATCGTTCTGTGCAGACGGTGCATTTTCCATAAAATAGGTAAATGCCTGATCCCCATGCCCCAGCAATGCTTCTGCCAGAATCAGCCATCCCTGCGACTGGGAAAAGATACCGGCATTTTCTTTTGTACCGGGATTGTAAATCACAGCCAGTGCTCCGTCAAATGCATGCAGGTGATATGGTGGATCCATCAGAATCGCTCCATACTCTGTGTTTAACCGCTTTCTTACATTTTCCATGGAAAGTTCTGCCTGCTGCTTTGTTGCCAGTCCACTGATCACAGCCCAGCTCTGTGGATTCAGCCACATATTTGCTTCCGGATCCGTGCGTTTTCCAATCACCTCTCCGGCTTCCGTAAATCCACGGATAAAACGATCCTCATTCCAGCAGAGATTGTTAATTAATGTTCCAAGTTTTTTCTGTTCTTCTTCCAGATAATCCATATATGCCTGATCTTCTTTGTATGCGGCAAACTGTTTTAAAATCGTCATTGCATAATAAAACTGCAGTGCAACAAACGAGGACTCTCCATTTTTGCCCAGACGCAGACAGTCATTCCAGTCCGCATAAAGTCCTGCCGGAAGTCCGTGCGGTCCCAGATGATTCACAGAAAACGCAAGTGCTCTCTTCAAGTGCTCGTATACAGTGGCTTCATCTTTATTGGCAAACGGAATCACTTCATCGATAAATGCCAGATTTCCGGACTCCGCAATATATTTATATACCGTTGGAAACAGCCACAGAGCATCATCCGCACGATATGCCGGATGCCCGGTTTCCTGTACATAGGAAGCATCATCCGGCGTATCCTCATGTCCGGCATTGTGTGTAAATTTGACAAGCGGAAGTCCTCCTCCGTTATCCACCTGTGCCGAAAGCATAAACCGGATCTTTTCGAGTGCCATCTCCGGTGCAAGATGAATCACACCCTGAATATCCTGCACGGTATCGCGGTATCCGTAACCGTTTCGCAGACCACAGTAGAAAAACGACGCCGCACGTGACCAGATGAATGTCATAAAACAATTGTATGCATTCCAGGTATTGATCATGGTATCAAATTCCCTGCTTGGTGTATGTACCTGAAAATGTTCCAGTTTTTCATGCCAGTAGCCCGTCAGTTCTTTCAGTTCCGTCTCACACTGTGCTGCCACATCTGCATAGCGGTTACAGATTGCTTCTGCTTCCTCATGTTCTTTCATTCCGACAAGAAATGCAATTTCCTTTGTTTCTCCCGGTTTCAGAAGCATCTGAGCTGCCAGTGCTCCGCACCCGTTTTCGTTGTAGCACATTTCCCCGGATAATTTTCCGTTTTCCACCCCCACCGGATTATGATATCCGTGATAGCGTCCAAGAAACGATTCTTTATCTCCACAGTAACTGTCCACCGGTGCACCGGTCAGTGCAAAGAAACGGGAGATTGCAAGCTTGTTATCCACTTCCTCTCCTTCTTTCACCCAGTCCAGATTACCGTGAATAATATGCCGGATACGGTTTGTCTCAAATACCGTACTCGTGATGAACTGGGAATACTGCAGATTTACCTGATCCTGTTCATAATTATTGTTGTTGGTAAATTCCGCATAACCGGTGATGGTCAGGTTTCTTTCACACGCTGACGCATTGGTCACTTTCAGATGCCAGACCTCATATGTCTGATTCAACGGCACATAATAACATACTTCAGAATGGATTCCACTGTAATCTGCAAGCATCTTTGTGTATGCTGTTCCATGATGACACTCACTTTTATAACTTTCCAGATCTTTTCCTACCGGCTGCCAGGATGCAGACCAGTAGTCTTTGCTCTCATTATCCCGCAGATAAATATAGCGTCCCGGCTGATCAAACTGGTTAAAAATATAACGCAGGATTCTTCCGTTTGCACCAGATCTGGCAAAACTGTATCCTCCTGCATTATTTGAAATCAGCGCACCATACTCCGGTGACCCCAGATAATTCGCCCACGGTGCCGGTGTATCCGGGCGTGTGATTACATACTCTCTTTTCTCATCATCAAAATATCCAAAATTCATGTGAAACCTCCAACCTTTCAATTTTCAAGCCTTTTACCCCATTGTAACGGATTTACAAATTTATGAATATCAGAATCACAGGATTTATACCAGATTCATGACATAAAAAGAGTGCCGGAATTTTCCGACACTCTGTGTTTCTTTTAGATATGAAAATACCCGATTCCTTTTACCAGTTTATCGGAAATCTCCCGCAGCTGCTCGGCACTTACATATACCTGCTGGAACGTTTCTACAACTTCCTGTGTTCCATCGTAGGTTTTTTTCGTGCTTTCCACATTTTCTTCCGCAATTCCGGACAATTCCCCAACTGCCTGAACAACTTCATTTCTGGAATCTTCCAGTCTCTGGGTACTTGCTTTGATCTGTCGGATACTCTGCATGGAATTTCCAATCTCACCCAGCACTTCTTTTACAATATTCTGTGTCTCTGCCATGCTCTCACTCTGGCTGGTAATAATCTGCTGCATACTCTGCATACTTTCCACAGCAAGGGAAGAATCCCTGATCAGCGTTGACGCTATCTGCTCAATTTCCTGGCTCGACTGATCCGATTGCTCTGCAAGTTTTTTAATCTGTCCTGCCACCACAGCAAATCCGCGGCCGCTTTCTCCCGCCCGGGCAGCTTCAATAGAGGCATTCAGGCTCAACAGATTGGTTTCCTCTGCAATGGAGGAAATGATGGTTGTGGCCTGCTGGATCTTCTGTACAGAATCGTTTGTCCGGTTGGTCTGCTGCTGAACCTGTGCCAGCATCTGCTCCACCTGTTCATTGATCCCACAGAGTTTTTCCAGCGTTGCGGAAGCATTTTCGCTGGAGGAATGCATAAATGTGGCATTTTGATCCAGATTTTGTACCTCTGCTGTAGTTTCCGTGATATTCTCGCCCATAATTTTCATATGATCCGAAGTATTTCTCGAATTTTTCGCCTGCTCACTGGAATTATCCACTACAAGGCTGACCGCCTGCTGTACCTGTGACATTGTACCATTGGTATTGTCCGCCGCCGTACCCAGAATCTGTGACGTTGAAAGCAGCTGTGTGGCATTTGCCGAGATATCCCGGATAACAGATTTCATGGCATCCCTCAGCGTCATGGTTCCACGGGACAGATCCCCGATCTCATCCTTACGTTTTAAGAGTTTTTCATCTACCCACACATTCAAATCTCCATCTGCAAGTTTTCCTACAACAGCAACACTGTTTTTGATATTTTTACTGATAGAGGCTGCCATGCGCATTGCCACAACGATACATAAAAACATCACTGCAAGCATGGCAGACATAATCATCCCAAGAATTTTATTCACCACGGCATCTTTTTTCGCCTTGTTGGTACCGACAAAGACCATGCCTACGACTTCATCCGAACTTCCATTCTGGTATACCGGAGTAAAATATCCATAGTTGCGCGTCCCATCCAGTGAAACGTTTTTACTAAAATACGACTTTTTCCCTTTGAGAACCTGGCTGACCACACGCTCCCCCGCTTTGGAGCCGAGAATACGATCGCCGTTTTTATCCAGTGCCGAGGTCATGATTCTTTGATCTCCGTAAAAAAAGGTCACATCCATTCCGGTATTTTCTTTGATCCGGTCCACCAGATTTTCCGATTTGGATATGTTGTAGCTTCCCTTCCAGATATCGCCATTGGTACTTTCCAGATAATCCCCGGTATTCTGGTCATAGGCGGCAAGGGTGGCTGCCGCGGTACCTTTTAATGCATCCTGTACCTCATCCATCAGGGAGCTTTTAACCATCGTAAGCATAAAAAGCAGGGTAATTACCCCTAATACCAGCACCGGTCCTATACTGGTTGCAAGAATTTTCTTTCGTATACTCATATATGCCCCCTATTCTACCACTTCAACGGTTTTAAAATACCAGTTGATTCCACCTGTAATTGTGGCATCATCCAGCGTCTTTCCTTCTTCACCAACTGTTTCTCCGGTATTTGTTTCAATCACACCGTCAAACACACCGTTTTTTCCGGATAAAATATCTTCTTTTGCAGTATCCACAGCCTCCTGTGTTCCATCCGTGCAAAAATCAGCAAGTGACGTAATCCCTACCAGATTTTCATTCATACCGCCATAATAATTGCTTCCATCCCAGGTACCGTCAATCACGCTCTGCACCGCTGCTGTATAATAAGCACCCCAGTTCCAGATCACGCTGCACAGGCAGGCATCCGGAGCATTTTTGCTCATATCGGAATTGTACCCGATACCATACACCCCTTTTTCCTGTGCCATTGTCTGTGGATATTCTGTATCACAGTGCTGCGTGACCACATCACAGTCCATATTTAACAGGGTTTGTGCTGCTGCTTTCTCCGCATCCGGGTCAAACCAGCTGTTCGTGACTTTTACATAGATTTTTGCTTCTGGTTTCACGGAATACACCCCAAGTGCAAAGGCATCAATACCTCCTGTCACTTCGGAATTGGAGGAATCCATCGCTGCCACATATCCCAGCTTATTGGTTTTGGTATTCATTCCCGCTACGATTCCGCTTAAATATCTTGCCTGATAGATTCGCCCGAAATAGTTTACAAAATTCTTTCCGTTGCTTTTGTATCCTGTTCCATGTGCAAAATATATATCCGGATATTTTTCCGCCATCTCCTCCGTGGCATCCATATATCCCCAGCTGGTGGTAAAAATAATATTGCATCCGTCATCCACACACTCCTGAATCGCTTTTTCGGTTGCCTCTTTATCGGAATCATCAACATTTATTTTTCTGTCAATCTGCTCATCTGATAATCCAAGATTCTGCTGCATTGCCTGAATGCCAAGATCATGCGTATAGGTATATCCACTGCCTTCTGCCGGATCCGATAAGTGCAAAACCCCTACCTTGATCTTGTCCTTTGAAATCCCTCCGCTTTCAGTTCCCGTTGTTTTGGTGGAAGCCTCCTGTGTACTTCCCTCATTCGTTGCATAATCATCGACCTGTCCGGCTGCCCCGCATCCTGCAAGCAAGATACCGGTAAGTGCCATGGCAAGCAGTCTTCGCCCTTTCCATTTCATAGCGTTCCTCCTTCGCACATTATATCCATTTTCTCCCCTGTAACCTCATAATATTTATTATATCCAATTCACCCCCATTCTTCCAGTAAAATTTTAAAAACACCGTTCCCGTGTTCCCGGCACAATAAAAAGTGGGAACCGAAACATACGGTTCCCACTAAAGGAGGAGTTAAAATATTTTTATGATAATTTCCAGATTTCTTTGTTGTACTGCTCAATCGTTCTGTCAGATGAGAAGAAACCTGCCTTGCTGATGTTGATCAGTGCTTTCTTTGCCCATGCCTTGCGATCGGTATAAGCTGTATAAGCTTTCTCTCTGGTTGCAATATATTCCTCGAAATCCGGGAATGTCATAAACCAGTCTTTGTTTAACAACTCATTGTACAGACGCTCTAAGTTCTCACTGCATCCTACAGACTTTACAGTGTCACTTACAATAAAGTCAACGGCTCTCTTTAACTCAGAATCTTTCTCATAGTAGCTTCTGGAGTTGTAATCGCCTCTTGCATAGCGGTCGATAACAGTCTGGGAATCCTCACCAAAGGTAAAGATGTTCTCGTTTCCAACAAGCTCTGCGATCTCTACGTTTGCACCGTCCATGGTTCCAAGTGTCAGTGCACCGTTTAACATAAACTTCATGTTACCAGTTCCGGATGCTTCCTTGGAAGCCAGGGAAATCTGCTCGGAAATATCACATGCAGGAATCATCTTCTCAGCCATGGTTACGTTGTAGTTTTCTACCATAAATACCTTTAAGTATGGACTTACTTCCGGATCATTGTTGATGATCTGCTGTAAACAGAGGATCAGATGAATGATATCCTTTGCAATAATGTAAGCCGGTGCTGCCTTTGCTCCGAAGAATACGGTGATCGGAGTTGCAGGCTTCTTGCCTTCCTTGATCTCGAAATATTTATGAATGACATAGAGGGCATTCATCTGCTGTCTCTTGTACTCATGCAGTCTCTTTACCTGAATATCATAGATGGAATTTTCATCAATATCAAATCCCTGTTTCATCTTCAGGTAATTCTTCAGATCTGCCTTCTTTCCGGCCTTTACTGCAAGGAGACGGTCGAGAACGGCATCATCGTTTACGAAATTGCCAAGTTTCTCCAGCTCATTGGCATCCTTCTTCCAGCCATCGCCGATCAGGTCAGTAATCATTGCGGAAAGTTCCGGGTTGCAGGACATGAGCCAGCGGCGGAATGTGATTCCGTTTGTCTTATTGTTAAACTTCTCCGGATAGAGCTTGTAGAAGTTATTTAACTCACTGTTCTTTAAGATCTCTGTGTGCAGATATGCAACACCGTTAACACTGTATCCGTAGTGGATATCCATATGTGCCATGTGTACCAGACCGTCTTTGATAATATAGGTGCTTTCATCGGAAACCTTTGCACGTACACGGTTGTCCAATTCGCGGATGATCGGCATCAGCTGAGGAACTGCTTTCTCAAGGAATCCGATCGGCCATTTTTCAAGTGCTTCTGCAAGGATTGTGTGGTTAGTGTATGCACAAACCTTAGATACAATAGATACAGCCTCATCCATAAGAATTCCACGCTCCTGTAACAGACGGATCAGCTCCGGGATAACCATGGACGGATGGGTATCGTTGATCTGAACGGTCGCATAATCTGCCAGATCATGCAGGTTTGATCCCTTCTCAACTGCCTCATCAAGAATCAGTCTTGCGGCATTGCTTACCATGAAATACTGCTGATATACACGCAGAAGACGTCCCTTATCATCGGAATCGTCCGGATACAGGAATAAGGTCAGATTCTTTGCAATGTCATCTTTGTTAAAATCAATGGTATCTCCGACAATGCTCTCATCCACCGTTTCAATATCGAACAGACGAAGCTTTGTCGTACGGTTGTTGTATCCAACAACATCAATGTTATATAATCTGGACTGTACGGTAAATCCGCCGAACTGTACCGGATAGGTGATATCGGTCTTTGTCAGCCAGCTGTCCGGTGTGATCCATGGGTTTGGAGTCTCTTTCTGCAGATTGTGATCAAATACCTGTTTGAACAATCCGTA
>ERZ773112.1386-NODE-1386-length-13796-cov-14.279601_pt1 | contig 13796 bp, 10 predicted proteins | sample MGYA00580566_ERZ773112 | MGnify/ENA primary metagenome ERZ773112 (study PRJEB29015, sample SAMEA2737842) | human gut metagenome | biome: human gut; feature: human-associated habitat; material: faeces | place: China | collected 2012 ... | reverse complement strand
AGCAAAAGAGGTCAGCAAGTTGCAGCCCATAGGCGCTTACATACAACTTGCTGACCTCTTTTCTTATGGCGGTATTTCAAGAGGTGCCTGAAGGCCCCTAAAAGGTCTTTACTTATTATGCTCCTCCAAATAGAGTTCGAGCGAACCCGTGATGGAAGGTGCTTTGGCCGAAGGAGCTTCCAGTTCGAGCGGAAGTCCAGCCTCTTCGATGGCTTTGGCTGTGGCCTTGCCGAAGCAAGCCAACTTGATGCCGCGGTCTTTGAAGTCAGGAATGTTTTGGAGCAACGACTCTACGCCTGCCGGGGTGAAGAGAACGACCATATCGAAGTTGAAGGCGTGGTCTTCGGGGAAGGCATTGCTGACGGTGCGATACATGATACACTCCGTGTGGTTGAGTTTCTTAGCTTCCAACATAAGGTGGAGCTCATCGCTGTGTACGTCGCTTTGCGGAATGAGATACTTCTCAGCCTTGTGCTTAGCCATAATGGCCACCAAGTCGACCAATTTTCCTCCTGCTGCAGGATAGAACACCTTGCGCTTGCGGTATTGCACATACTTTTGGATGTAGAGCGAGACCATTTCTGAAACAGCGAAATATTTCATGTCCTCGGGAATGGTCACACGCATTTCCTTGCAGAGCGTAAAGAAATGGTCGATGGCATGACGCGAGTTGAAGACGATGGCGGTGTGGTCCAACACCTGCACTTTCTGCTGACGAAACTCACGTGCGGTGAGTCCTTCAACCTTGATGAAAGGGTGGAACACAAACTCTACGCCAAATTTGCGAGCTATTTCAAAATAAGGAGACTTATCAGACGTGGGCTTGGGTTGTGAGATGAGTATCTTCTTTAACATAGCAAACTCTTTACTTTTTTCTTTCTATAATATCGACAAGTTGATGTTTGCCCAAAATAAAACCCGCCACAGAATTAGCGCGGGAACAATTTCAAGCGCACAAAGGTACAAAATTAAATGCATACCGCTACCTACATGCCCGAAAAATGTGCGCGAACAGCGGTATAGCAGTATCAGTTTTGCGATGCACACTATACAAATAAACGCCACGAATTGTTTTTCAAACGAGAGGTCGAAGAAGAACACGAGGAGCGAAACGGGGAGAATGAGCAACCCCATAAGCACGATGGTGAAGACGTAGGTCTCGCGCCATTCGTCACGATTGTTTTTCGGGAAAAACACGCTGTTGACCATCTGGTAAAGCCCCACTTTCAGCAACACGAAAACCACAATCATGCTGCCGGAGAGGGCCATGATGAGATGGGGGTTGCCAATGGTGTCGACGAGCGCCCAATGGTTTTGGGCGAGGTAGTCGTAATAAAGGATGCCAAAGGAGAACCCGGCCTGAAGGAGCAGGAAAGCGGAACCGCGCAATGTGGTGTCGGCGTTTTCAGCGTTGCTCTTGAGCAGCAGTCCGGCGGGACGGAAGAGGGCCTTGAAATGAAGGCGGAAATAATGCCACGACGAAGAAATGCTCCACGCGACAAGGAAGAAGCAGAGGAGCAGCATTCCCGTAAGGTAGTCGTCGTTGCAGAAACTGTAAGGGAGCGGCGTACCGGTCTCTCCTTCGGCCTGCGGCAACGGCACTTCCTGAAGGGAGAAGAAGGGGGTGTGGATGTCGCTGAGCGACTGGAAGCAAACAACGGGCGTCACTTGATTGCCGGGACGCAACTGCAGGAGATGACAGGCCTGCGAGGCCGATTGCTGCGCGGTGTCGCACGGTGCCGCGAGCCACTGGTGGAGGGGCAGCGTGTCAGACGCGGTCTGGATTGCTGGTGCTTGTGTGTATGTGGAATCGGGCATGATAAGTAGGTTTTTATGGATTGGAAGGCATTGCCACGTCCTCTGCAGCACATTGGCCGCCGGGCATCAGAGGGCGGCGAATTTCCGCACGGAGGTATCCCAGAGGGGCGTGGTCTCCGCCAGGCGCACGGCTTCTTCTGCAGTGGCGGCGATTTGCCAAATGCGGCGGTGCTCGCCACGCATAAAATGTTCGTCAACAGCTTTTTCCAGTTGCGCAAGCAAGGCGTCGTAATAACCGTCGACATTGAGGATGACGATGGGCTTGAGATAGATGCCCAATTGTTTCCAGGTGATCACCTCCAAGAGTTCTTCAAGGGTGCCAACGCCGCCCGGAAGGGCGATGCAGGCATCGGAACGCTCGGCCATGATTTCCTTGCGCTCGTGCATATCTTTGGTCACGAGGAGCTGCGCCATGCCGGGATGCTGCCACCCCTGGTCAATCATAAACTGAGGGATGACGCCAATGGCCTTTCCGCCGGCAGAGAGCACGGCATCGGCAGTGGCCCCCATCAGTCCGGTGCGGCCTGCACCATTAATAAGGGTATGCCCAGCCTGTGCCATGATGGTGCCGAGCTGGCGGGCCATGTCGATATATTTGTCGGGCACCTGTCCGCTCGAGGCGGCATATACTGTGATATTCATTATTTAAATAGGTGTCAGATTGTTCGCTTCAGGGGTGTCCCGAAAAATCCATTTTGAATTTTCTGAACACCCCTGAAAGTATCTCATAACTATATTGTGTCTTACAGCGAGAACGCTTTCTTGATGCGGTCAACGTAGTCGAGCTTTTCCCAAGTGAAGAGTTCCACTTCCATTTCCTTATGGCCGAAGCCCGGAAGGTCAAACGACTTCTTGACCATACGCGGCAGACGGCCGACATGGCCATAGCTGGCGGTCTCTTCGTAGATGGGCTTGCGCAGATTGAGGCGCTGCTCGATGGCATGCGGACGCAGGTCAAAAAGTTCCTTGATGTGATTGGCGATTTCGCCGTCGCTCATCGCCACGTGGCTCTTGCCATAGGTGTTGACATAGATGGAGATGGGTTCTGCCACACCGATGGCGTAGCTCAACTGCACAAGCATCTCGTCAGCAACGCCAGCTGCCACCATATTCTTGGCGATGTGACGTGCAGCATAGGCTGCTGAGCGGTCAACCTTTGAAGGGTCTTTGCCTGAGAAGGCACCGCCGCCGTGTGCGCCCTTACCACCGTAGGTGTCAACGATGATTTTGCGGCCGGTCAGTCCGGTGTCACCGTGGGGACCGCCGATAACAAATTTGCCCGTTGGGTTGACGTAATATTTGATGTCGCCCTTGGCAAAGAGGGCTTTCACTTCGGGCGTGTTGACGCGTTCTTCAACGACGCGCGGAATGAGGATGCCGATGACGTCTTCGCGGATTTTGTCCATCATCATCTGGTCGGCCTTCTCCTGGCTGCCAGCTTCTTCGGCGGAGATAAACTCGTCGTGCTGCGTTGAAACGACGATGGCATCGATGCCCACAGCGCGGTCGTTGTCGTCGTAAGCGATGGTCACCTGGCTCTTGGAGTCGGGACGGAGATAGGTCATCACCTTGCCTTCGCGGCGGATTTCAGCCAAGACAATCATGATGTCGTGCGCCAGAGAGAGGGCGAGCGGCATATAGGTGTCGGTTTCGTTGTTGGCGTAGCCAAACATCATGCCTTGGTCGCCAGCACCCTGTTCGTTGGGGTCCTGACGGTCAACGCCGCGGTTGATGTCGGCGCTCTGCTCGTGGATGGCACTGAAGATGCCGCAGCTTTCGGCTTCAAATTTATACTCGGCCTTGGTGTAACCGATGCGTTTGATGGTGTTGCGAACGATTTTCTGAAGATCGACGGTGGCAGAGGATTTAACTTCTCCCGCCACGACCACCTGACCGGTGGTCACGAGGGTTTCGCAAGCTACTTTTGAGTTGGGGTCGTAGGCCAGCAACTCGTCAAGCACGGCATCAGAGATTTGGTCGGCCACCTTGTCTGGGTGTCCTTCTGATACGGATTCGGATGTGAATAAATATCCCATTTCTTTTTGATTATGTTTTTTACAATAACAAAAACTGCCCCCGACTTTTGATAAAGTGAGAGCAGAACGTATCTTGAAATGACTGTATGTGCCAATTTGCGCCCAACGATTCCTACGCAGTAATCGCCGCATCGTTTTAGCATTGTTTTAAAGAGGTTGCAAGCAGTCAAATCTGTCCTCGTTCTTGTTTCGGATGCAAAATTACGCATTTACAGCAAGCCGACCAAAGAATATGTGTTTTTTAACATGGAGGGATGGAGCACACAACGTATATATATAAGCCACGCGGGACAACGAATTTCTTGGGGCGCATGATTGGGGCGCAGCATTGTAGCTCACTTTGCTCGCAAAGTGAGGGCCACGGACACGTCGCGAAAAACGTTTGGGGCTGCGCCGCGAAGGCCGCCCAAAAAATCGTCCCCCTCACTTTGCGAGCAAAGTGAGCTACAGTGCTGGCGCCGCAGCCCTTCGCAGTAAACAACGAATTTAACGAATTAACGAATTTCTCGTGGGCGTGTGATTGGGGCGCAGCACTGTAGCTCACTTTGCTCGCAAAGTGAGGGCCACGAACACGTCGCGAAAAACGTTTGGGGCTGCGCCGCGAAGGCCGCCCAAAAATTGTCCCCCTCACTTTGCGAGCAAAGTGAGCTACAGTGCTGGCGCCGCAGACCTTCGCAGTAAACAACGAATTAAACGAATTTCGTGGGCGTGTGATTGGGGCGCCGCAAATATTCGATTAATTCGAACCTCCGCCGCCCCTCCTGTCCAAAACCTCGATTTCAACCCTCTAAAATAGCAAAACGGCTGGTAAGAAATTGCCGTGCAAAAAAATGTTGCATTTTCTCGCTGAAATGCTTGGACGTTAATAATTTAATACATAACTTTGTCCCGATGGTCAAGATGGGCCGCACCTCGGCAAAGCTTACAAGCAAGCTTGCAATCTCTGCTCTCGGTTTGCACTATCTTTGTCACGATACTCCAACAGAAAGACGGTGAACAAACTGCATCTCCGCCGTTACGAGAACCTATTAAAACACCAAACAATGAAATCTTTTGCCCACATAACGCCTTGCACGCTTTGCCCTTCAGCAAAGCCAGCTTTCGCGTGTGTTGAAGGCACAAGATTTACCCCCCCCCTCTTCTGTTAACGAATTAATATTTACTTTCAATAGTGCAAGCCCGTCTTGCATCCGTGTGCGACGCCGCATCATGTCCTGAACCCTTAGGCATGATGCGGCGTTTGCCGTTTCCCCCTGCCGCATCCCTCTCCGCAACGGATGTGGCGCATAACGTTATCCGAGAAAATTAATAATTTTAAAATATAGGTTTATGAGAAAAATTACTTTTATTCTTTCGATGTTCCTTCTTATAGCAGGATGGAACACCGCAAGTGCGCAGTTTGCCTTCAAGAAGTTTAAAGCTGTTAGCAGTCAGGTTACGCAGCTTAGTCAGCTTATGGACGGACACTATTATGTGTTTAAAGGTAGTAATCTGGGAAAGTACATCAAGCTGGATAAGGAAACGATGCAGTTTAAGAACGATGACCAATTAACAGAAGGAGATAATTCTGATGGATTGGCCGTCTTCAAACTTCACGTTGATGAGTCAGGATTGTATAGCTTTGAGTCTGCAAGAGGAGGCTACTATATGCCAAAAGTTGGGGTCGGTGCTACTGCTTATGCTAAAGAAACCACTTCTCCTGCCAAATTCGTAATCAGTGCAACAGATGAGAACGGTGGCACAAAAGATAATTGTTGGGCCATTAAGAATAGTGCAGGCGATGCCTATTTTGATATGCAATCCGGACAGTTCGTTGGTTGGACGGGTAAAGAAGTTAATACTTGGTATGAGATTAGCGAAGTGACGGTCTCTGAAGAGGAAGCTGACTTGCAGATTGTTTATACGGTGGTTGTAAAAGGAAATGAAACGTTAGCTTCAACTACTTATGGCTTAGCTACTACCGGTGAAACTTATAGTAGTTATACAGCCCCTGCTAACATGTCTTATTATCTTACTACATTGGAAGAGCCAAATAATAAGATAATTACGAAGGACAATATGACATTAGTATATAAATATAGTGGCACTGCTCCTTTTGAAGTTGGAAAATGGTATAGCCTTAAGATAGATAATCATGGTGTCCGTGTATTGCGGGCTGATGCTGAAGACAATAGCTTGTTTGTAAATACAAAAGAAGGTTCAGATCTGGCTACTATCGCCAATAACTATCCTAATTTTTTAAATGCACTGTGGCGTATTGAGGAATCAGGCTGTGGCGTGAAGATATACAATAAGGGAATTGGTCAGTATCTGAAAGTGAATGGTTCTGGCAACGATAAGTCTAAGCGCGTATCGTTTGATAATACTGGAACTGTTTTCTATGTGAAAAAGAATGGGACTGGTTTGGCCTTTTATACAGGTTCAGGCAATGGCTATTTGAATGCTTGTTGTAAGAACGCTTCTGGCACTGCAAATGCTTGTCTCGGTGTTTGGGATGGTGCTAGTTCTTCGACAGATGCAGGCTCGTGTTTATTGCTTGAATTCTCAGAAAATGATTTTTTAACCTATGGCAAGACTGCTTTCGCCGCCACAGATGGTATTATTTCCTACACAAATTATAACGCTCTGAAAAAGGGAGGTAATTATTTGAAATACAAAAGTTTGGTTGAAGCAGCTACCACGCTTAACGAACTTTTTAATGCTACAGACAATGTAAATCCTGTTGGCGTATATCCAGAGACAGGTGTTTATTACTTGATTCGCAATGTCAATGGCGGTGAACTCGGTCGTGCCAATTATGAGAATGGAGGTGTAACTGTTGATCCAGAAAACGACAGATTTAAATATCTCTCTACTTCGCACATGACATGCAATACCGTAGGTCAGAACGTGTCAGATCAGACTTTGAAAAGAGTGAAGGGTAAGTCTGATTTGTTGCCGCTTCTTTGGAAGTTTGTGGAGGTTGAAGGTCAAAACGGGCAATATTATTTGCAAAATGCCAATATGAAAGCTTGTGTTAATTTCAACGTAGTCCCAACAGCAGCTAATGAAGCAACTCAAAAGACGGCATTTACGTTTGAAGCAACAAATACGGCATACAATAATTCGCAGTTTTATGCAACAAACGATGGTGTCAGTATGTTCTTGATGAAGACAGCGGATGGAGCAAAATGGCTCAATGCAACTAATGGAGCTACATATGCAGGTGTGGGTAATTATCCTAATCAAGCTGCAGACGCTGGCAACTACTGGCAGTTCATCAAAGTAACCGAAGTTCCTCTCACCATCGCCGCCAACGACTACACCACGCTCTGCTTGCCGTTTAATGTCAAGCTTCCGCAAAGCTCTACAGTGAAGGCTTACTACGCAAGCCAGGCAGCTGGAGATGTTCTGAAGTTGACGGAAATCACTGGCATCATCCCTGCTAATGAAGGTGTGATTCTTCATAACACGAGTGAAGCTGAGGCTGCAAAAATCAGCCTTGCCATTACAACAGATGAGGCAACAGCTATCACTGACAACAAACTTGAAGGCGTAACTGCCAAGCGTGAGGGATATACCGCACTGAAAAATTATGTGCTTGCTGCAAAAAATAGCACTACTGGCTTCTATAAGGCAAACTTCACCGTAATCGCCGCCAACAAGGCTTATTTGCCAAGTGAGAACATCACGAACGCTCAGGGCGTGATGATGGCCTTCAGCTTCGGCGACGAGGTGACGGGCATCGACAACGTCAACGCTGCCGCTCCTGCCGCCAAGAAGTACTACGACTTGCAAGGACGCCGCGTGCTCTATCCTGCTAAGGGTATCTTCGTCACGGAAGACGGACAGAAAGTGCTCTTCAAGTAATCTAATCATTACATCTATGAACTCAATAAAACTACAAGAAATTATGAAGAAAGAATATATCAAGCCAACGTCAGAAGCTGTTAACTTTTTTCCCGAGAGCGCACTGATGGGTGTATCGGGAGGAGACAGTCAAATGGGTATCAACTCTGGTGATGGCGATGCCATTGACAATGTAGGCGATATGAAGTCAAATCATCAGGGCTTCGGCAAAGGATTGTGGGACTAAATCATCCACGATATAGTTTATTTGTAAAGAAGGATCGGGCACTCCGTTGGGGTGCCCGATTTTTTTGTGCGGCCGCGAAGCCGTGACAGCGAAAGATGGTGTTGGGCTCGGACGGCGTAACAACGAATTAAACGAATTTCTTTGGGGCGTGTGATTGCGGCGCCAGCACTGTAGCTCACTTTGCTCGCAAAGTGAGGGCCACGAACACGTAGCGAACATGACCAACGCTCTGGGGCATAACTTTGTTGGATTTTCAGTGCTTGTCCGCCACAATATTCGCCCCCCTCACTTTGCGAGCAAAGTGAGCTACAGTGCTTCGCCTCACCTTTTAGCCCAGTTCCTGCAATGTCATTACCATGTCGTCGATTCGCGGCCGAAGGTAATGCTACCCTCGGCCGCGAGTAATGCTACCTTCGGCCGCGAGTAGCGCTACCCTCGGCCGCGAATCGATGACTTGTCAGGCATTTCGAGGAAACCGTAAAAGGTGGCCGGCGGAGGTGCGGCATCAGTGTGTTGTCTCCATTGTGCGTTACCAATTCCCCGTCATCCCCGTTTTTTTTGTACTTTTGTATTCTAAATCAACCGACAGCATGAAAGAGAAACTCAACATCATCAAGGTGGGGGGCAAGATAGTGGAAAATCCTGCCGCCCTCAGCAGGCTCATCAGCCAGTTTGCACAACTCCCAGGACTCAAAATGCTCGTTCACGGCGGCGGACGCACCGCCACCGACATCGCCGCACAGATGGGCGTGGAGACCAAGATGGTGGAGGGACGACGCGTCACCGACACGGAGATGCTCCGTGTGGTGACGATGGTGTATGGCGGATTGGTGAACAAAAATGTCGTGGCGCAGCTGAATGCCGCAGGGCTTTGCGCCCTGGGCCTCACGGGGGCCGATATGGACGTGATACGTTCCCACCGCCGCGCCGTCACGACCGTTGACTATGGTTTCGTGGGCGACGTCGACCGCGTCGACGGCCGCCGCCTCGCGCAGCTGCTCGAGAGCGGCCTCGTGCCTGTCATGGCACCGCTGACGCACGACGGCAACGGCCAGATGCTCAACACGAATGCCGACACCATCGCCGGAGAAACGGCAAAAGCCCTCGCGCCCTATTTCGACGTGACGCTGACCTATTGCTTCGAATTTCCTGGCGTCTGCCGCATGAAGGAGGGAACGCAGGAGCTGAGCGACGTCATCCCCGAAATCGACCGCCCTGCCTTCGAGGCGCTGAAAGCCGATGGCACGGTGTCGGGCGGCATGATCCCGAAACTCGAAAACTGCCTGCAGGCCGTCGACGCCGGGGTGTCGCGCGTGGTGATCACGTTGGCCGACAGAATCGGGGAGGAGGGCGGCACGGCGATTGTGCGGCGCGGATAAATAGCGAATTTCATGGTTGGGGCGTTGCATACAACGAAATATTATGGTTGGCCTCGGACGGCGTAACAACGAATTAACGAATTTCGTGGGGCGCATGATTGGGGGCGACAGCTGCCCCTGTAAGGGGCGCATATTCCAGGATAGGGGCTTGCCCCTATCTCTCGCCGCCGCTCATCTATTCTCGCTTCTGCCCCTGCAAGGGGCGCATATCGTTAGCGGGGCTTGCCCCGCAATAAGAATCGAGATATGAGCCCCCTTCAGGGGCGAGGTTCATAAATCAGCCTCAAGAGGTAGGGGCAAGCCCCTACCCTAGATATGAGCCCCTTACAGGGGCAGCGTGCGCCTCTTTTCTATACATTTGCACACCATTAAAAAATGGCTAATTATTTACCATTAAAAAAATAGAATGGCTCAATCATTATCGAAACTGTACGTTCATCTTGTTTTCTCCTCCAAAGGCAGAACGGAAACTTTGCCAAAAACACATTTGGCGAAAGTTCATGCCTATATAGCTGAGATATTAAATGAAAACAATTGTGTGGCAATACGCGTTGGAGGTACTGCCAACCACGTTCACATTCTAATGTTGATGGGACGTACCGTTGCGCTATCGGACATTGTACGGAAAGTGAAATCCAGCTCTGCACGATGGATAAACAACAAAAATGGTTTGCTTAATAATTTTGCATGGCAAGACGGATTTGGAGCGTTCAGCATAAGCCAAAGCCATATAAATGCCGTATCTAACTATATCGATAACCAGGAGGAACACCACAAAACCGTTACATTTAAAGATGAGTTTCGACGGCTATGCCATCTATACAATATTGATATAGATGAAAAATATGTATGGAATTGATGCCCCCGCAATAAAACTATGCGGCGTCAGCGCCCCTGCCTGAACCATATTGCGAATAATGCGGCGCCAGCGCCCCTGAAAGGGGCACATATTCCAGGGTAGGGGCTTGCCCCTACCTCTTGATCCGATTTATGAACCTCGCCCCTGTAAGGGGCTCATATTTCGACAGATATTGCGGGGCAAGCCCCGCCAACGATATGCGCCCCTTACAGGGGCAGCAGCGAGAATTGATGAGCTGCGGCGGGAGATAGGGGCAAGCCCCTATCCTGGAATATGAGCCCCTTTCAGGGGCAATCCCCACGCCCAAGCGGCCCGGCAATTCGTTAATTCGTGTAATTCGTTGTTACGCCGTCTGAGGCCATTATTATATTTCGTTGTTTTTCGCCCCAATCACGCCCCCACGAAATTCGTCAATTCGCTATCACCCCCCGCCCCAACATCCGACAAACCGTCGCCGCATCCTCCGCCAACTGTCGCTTCAGCGCATCGAGCGATGGGAAGCGCTGTTCGTCGCGCACGCGATGGAAGAAACGGAGGGTCAGCGTCTCGCCATAGAGGTTGCCAGAGAAGCCGAAGAGATGCGCTTCGATGGTGCTCTCCGCACCGTTGTCGAGCGTCGGGCGAAATCCGATGTTGAGCATCGCGGGATAGGTCTTCCCGTCATACACGGCCTCAACGGCATAAACGCCACGTCCCGGCACGAGTTTTAGGACGTTTTCGGGCCGCAGGTTGGCCGTTGGGTATCCCAAGTCGCGCCCCACGTGGTGGCCGTCGACCACCGTTCCCGCCAGTTCGTAGGCATAGCCCAGACAGCGGTTGGCACGGTCGACGTCGCCCCCCTGCAAGAGGCGGCGTATGGCGGAAGAGCTCACCGTGAGGTCCGCCGTCTGGAAGGCTTCGGCCTGCACCACCTCAATGCCCACTTCGTGCCCGATGGCCTGATAGTCGACCAACGTAAGATGGCGCTCGTGGCCGAAGCGGTGGTCATAGCCCATCACGAGTTTCTCCACGCCATAGCGTTCGCGGAGAAAAAGGCGCATGAAGTCGCGTGCCGAAAGCTGCGCCATCTGCACCGTGAAATCGAGCATCACGCAGGCGTCGATGCCGCTCTCCGCCAGATGGCGGTATTTTTCTTCGGGCGTGTTGAGCAACACGGGACAATAGTCGGTCTGCAACACCTGGCGCGGATGGCGCTCGAAGGTGACGGCCATGCCCGCCATGCTGTTTTCACGCGCCAGCCGCTCCACCTGCGAGAGGAGATAGCGGTGGCCGGTGTGGACACCATCGAAGAAACCGATGGTGGCCACACGTCGAGAGGCAGCACCAATGGGGGTGAAAGCCTCACAGTTGTTTAAGATATATGCCGCTCCCATGCGTCACTCCGCTTCAGGAATATATTCGCCATCGGCGGTAAAGAACGAGAGCCACGCACTGTTGGCAGGCGCCACGCGGGCCTGCAGCCCCATCTTGCGTGCGGCATCGCAGTTGACGTCGGAATCGTCGAAGAAGAGGATGTCGGAAGGCTCGCAGCCAATGCCGTCGATAACGGCCTGGTAGATTTCCTCCGAGGGTTTCTCCGCCCCGATTTCGAAGGAGAGAAACTTCTTGCGGAAGAAGTCGTCAACGGTGTGTCCCTGGAAGTTGAAATAGTCCTCCTCCGCCATCTTCCAGTGGATGGTGTTGGTGTTGCTCAGGAGATAAACGGGATAATGCCGTGCGATTTTCAGCAGCATCTCCAGGCGTTCCGCTGGCACCCCCGTGAGATAATCCTTCCAGGCGTTGCAGATATCAGTGTCGGAGAGACTTTCGTTGCCTGCCGCCTCACGTATCTTGTCGCAGAAGCCCTCAACGGAGATGGCGCCGCGCTCCAGTTCCGAGAAGAAACCGGCTTGGGCATAGGTGCCGAGATAAGGGCGGATGTCGAAGCCGAGGGCTTCAAATGCGCGGATGCAGCGTTGCTTGTCGAGGTCGACCAAGACGCCGCCGTAGTCAAATAACAGGTTCATATCAAGAATTAAAAATCGTCTGTTGCCACCAGTTTATAGAGTTTGTCGGAAGGGCGTATTTTCTCTGGCACGGCGACTGAGACGGCCCATCCTTTCTTGCCGACCTCAACGGGCCCGTTGTCATAGTGAATCTCGTCGGCCGTCAGATAAATGACGCCCGTTGTCGGACCAATCACAACGAGCTTGTCGCCACGGCGAATCTCGCCAGCTTCGAGATAGAACTCGCCCACGCCGAGACGTGAGAAATATTTCGTTCCCTTGCCAACATACACCTTTTTCTCTGTGGCCGACGACCCGTATTTGGCGCTCCATTCGCCGAGGCGTTGTCCGAGGTAGTAGCCGTCCCAGAAGCCGCGGTTAAAAACGGTTTTCAGGCGCGTGTTCCAGTCCTCCACCTTTTCTTCGGTGAACTCGCCACGCTCAACGGCTTCGATGGCTTCCTTGTAGCAGCGCACAACGGTGTAGACGTATTCCGCAGAGCGTGCGCGTCCTTCGATTTTGAACACACGCACGCCGGCTTTCATCATGCGGTCGATGAATCCGATGGTCTTGAGGTCCTTCGGACTCATGATATATTTGTTGTCGACATCGAGTTCCACGCCCGTCTCGCGGTCGCGCACGGTGTAGCTGCGTCGGCACACCTGCATACACTCGCCACGGTTGGCGGAGCGTCCGAGGTTGTCGAGCGAGAGATAGCACTTACCACTGACGGCCATGCAGAGGGCGCCGTGGCAGAACATCTCGATGCGCACGTGTTCTCCCGAAGGGCCGCAGATGTTCTGCTCCTCGATGGCCTGGTGGATATGGGCCACCTGCCGCAGGTTGAGCTCGCGGGCGAGGACAACGACGTCGGCAAACTGGGCATAGAACTTCAGAGCCTCAACGTTGGAGATGTTGAGCTGCGTGGAGAGGTGGACTTCCTGACCGATCTCGCGGCAATAGACGAGGACGGCGACGTCGGCAGCGATGACGGCGGAGATGCCGGCATCGTGGGCGGCGTCGCAGATGCGGTGCATGAGTTCGATGTCTTCGTCGTAGATGATGGTGTTGACCGTCAGATAACTCTTGACGCCGTGTTCGCTACACATGGCGGCGATTTCTCTCAGGTCGTCAATGGTGAAACGATTGGCAGAATGTGCCCGCATATTGAGGGCTTCGATGCCGAAATAGATGGAGTCGGCGCCAGCTTTCAAGGCGGCGGCCAGCGACTCGCGTGAGCCCACAGGGGCCATTATCTCATAATTGTTTGTCATATCGTTTGATGGTTGAAAAAAGGGGGAGGCGAAGGGGGAGGCGTTTGCGACATACCTTGCGGCACCAGCATTGTAACGTCCTTTGCGGCACCGCTGCCCCTTCAGGGGCGCTGGCGTCAGCAGGTTCGAATTAATCGAATTTTTGCAACGGGGTTGCGGGCTGCGCTGCAGTTCGTTGGTTGGCCTCAGACGGCGTAACAACGAATTAAACGAATTAACGAATTGCCGGGCCGTTCGGGTGCGGGGGATTGCCCCTGCAAGGGGCTCATATTTAGGATAGGGCCTCGCCCCTATCTCCCGCCAGTGCTCATCGACTCTCGCTTCTGCCCCTGTAAGGGGCGCATATCGTTGGCGGGGCTTGCCCCGCAAT
>ERZ773112.1380-NODE-1380-length-13830-cov-18.199201_pt1 | contig 13830 bp, 10 predicted proteins | sample MGYA00580566_ERZ773112 | MGnify/ENA primary metagenome ERZ773112 (study PRJEB29015, sample SAMEA2737842) | human gut metagenome | biome: human gut; feature: human-associated habitat; material: faeces | place: China | collected 2012 ... | reverse complement strand
ACAATGAAGACCCTGGAACCAAAGCGGGCTGAAAACAAAGCCGAAAAAGCAGCGGTAAATGGTTCTGCAGAGGCTGCAACCGTGTCCGCGCCAAGCGTACAGATTGATCTTTCCAAGGTGAAAATCGAGCCTTTGTTTGCAGATGATGTAGACTTTGAGACATTCAGCAAGTCTGATTTCAGAGTGGTTAAGATCGAAGCCTGTGAGGCAGTGCCGAAGTCCAAGAAGCTCCTGAAATTCACACTGAATGACGGAACAGACCGGAAACGCACCATTTTAAGCGGTATTCACGAGTATTACGAGCCGGAAGAGCTGGTTGGTAAGACCTGTGTGGCAATCACAAACCTGCCGCCGAGAAAGATGATGGGTATTGATTCCGAGGGTATGCTGATTTCCGCAGTGTACGAGTATGACGGACGGGAAGGCTTAAATCTTTTGATGCTGGATGACAGTATTCCGGCAGGAGCAAAGCTGTACTAAAGAGGTCATTTACTACAAAAAATCGCGTTACTACAACTTTTCTACAACTTTTGCGCGAGACCCTACGAAACCGGATGAAGCAATATGAAAGGCGGATCTGCTTATAAAATGCAGATTCGCCTTTCTTTTTACATCAGCTTCATGTTCACACTAATGTTTTTTGCCTTCTCCTGCATATTCTCTTGTGTGATATGGGTGTAGATGTCCATTGTAGTAGAGAAATCGGCATGCCCCATGACTTGCTGAATGAATTTAACATCGTTGGTGCTTTCGCAGAGCCGGGTACAGAAGGTGTGCCGCAAGTTGTGAACACTAAAATGAGGGAGCAGATCCGGTTCACGGTCTTCCAGTTCAGCCTGATCCATTTCCTCCATGTTGTAAGTTACGCTGATTCTCTCAATCGCCCGATTGATATTGTGGGCGCTCATGAATGAGCCGGTTCGGTTGCGGAAAACAAAACCGTGAACTCCTCCTAACACCAGTTGATCGTCTGGATACAATGCGTCGATGGTTTCAATCTGGAGGCGAAGCTGCTCGGCCACCTCTGGATAGAGGATAGGGATAATTCGTGTACCGCTCTCAGTTTTGGGAGTGGTAATGTGAAATCCGGCTTTTCCGTCAATGACCCGGTAGATTAAGTTGTGGTTGACCGAGATTGTGTTTTCGCTCAAGTTAATATCGCTTTTGGTAATGCCGGTACATTCTGCTACACGCATTCCTGTTCCAAGGAGCACAGTCATGATGGGGAGCCAATGGCTGTATGTAGGGGACTTGGCAATAAAACGCAGGAAATTCTGCTGTTGCGTTTTAGTGAGTGCGATCCGCCGTTTAGGCTTTGGAGCGCTGCCGTCCGTCTTGAGCTTGCGGTAAATGCCCTTGCTGGGATTTTTGCGGATGTAATCGTCGTCCACGGCCATTTCAAGCGTAGGGTGAACAATGGTGTTGATGCTCTCCAGTGAGTTGATAGCAAAACCGTGTTTCAGCAGTTTGGTATAAAACGCGAGAATATCACTTCTGTGGATTTGTGGCAGAGGCATGTTAGCGAAAGGCTCTTCTTTCACATAGAAGTCCCACAGGTAAAGATAATTTGCTCTGGTGGAGGGCTTCAGTTTGATGTTGTTATTCATGTAGACCTTGAACATATCATTCAGGGTAAGCTTCATGGCTTCCTGAGTACGGATGCCATCATCCTTATCTTTGTTGATCTGCTTTTCTTTGACACGAAGACTTGCGAGATCGGAGTCGTAAAGATATTTCTTTTTAGTGCCTAATTTGTAGACATACATATAGCTGCCATCTGCCCGTTGTGTTTCTCCGGGCCGAAGATTTCGTCCTTTGTTGTCTTTTCTCACTTTTGCCATTACTGGTACCTCCTGATTATAAAAGTGTAGTGCGCCTTACTGGCATGGTTATTTAGCCGGAAATATCATAAAGATATTCTTTGATACGCTGGACACTCCATAGGACACGGGTGTTCATGGTAATGCGTGCATTGGCAAGATCCCCAATCTGTACTGCAGTGTGCCTTCCACAGCACAACAGTTTGCAAAGGGTATCGGTATCAACAGCCAAGCACTGCTCCGGCGGTAGGTCATTCGGTTTTCTTTTCTCCATAATCGTCCTCCTTTTTTCGATTACAATGATCCCTTACGATTTGTAGAAGAAGGTTTTCAACAAAAACAATGAAAACGGTCTTGAGGTCAGGAGGTATTGAAATAACAAAAGAACTCTAATGGGGCCATTTCCTACGCCAGAACGGTTCTGCCGTGTATTTCAGGCTGCTGCTGTGCAGCACTTCGATTATGGGCGCGCTTCTGTGGTCATCGCACACTGTCCAGAATTCCTGTATAACTCCCCATAGAGGTTATGAACTTGTCAACGCCTCATGAAAGGCCATCACAGCTGAGAATGAAAATATAGTCTGTGCGTAAACTGTAGAATTTGCTAAACTGAAGTCAGCAGGCGTAGTCCGGTTGCACCTTGGTGGATTTTCACCCCGTTTGTTCAACGTGGACGAATTGCCCAAGAGAACAGCAGTATGTTGCATCACGCAAGTGAAGAGCACGAGTAGCAAAGTTCGGATACCCACCCGGGCAATTCCCAGCCTGCATACTTCAGGGAGGGATTTGATGCAAGACATATTGACCTGCGCCATGGGATTGGATGTTCACCGCGATGTCATCGTTGCCTGTCTTGCCAAAGGTGAACTGGGTACTGATCCTGAAATCGAGATTCGCTCTTTCAGCACCCTCATCCCGGAAATGCGGAAGCTCAGGGACTGGGTGATAGAAACGGGTTGTCACCACATCGCCATGGAGAGTACAGGCATCTATTGGCAACCCATCTATGAAACGCTGGAACCATGTTTTGATGGACAGATTAACATTTTAGTTGTAAATGCCCGTCACATGAAGAATGTACCTGGGCGCAAGACAGACATGCGTGATGCGCAATGGATCGCGACATTGCTCCGAGCCGGATTGCTGAAAGGGAGCTTTATCCCAGATAAGACTTTTCGGGAACTGCGGCATCTAACACGGTATCGTAAGAGCATTGTTCACGACATAACCGCCCAAAAGAACCGCATCGATAAGTTTCTGCAAAGCTCCGGCTTTCGTTTCACAGCGTTTCTATCGGACGCATTTGGAGCTTCTGGACGAAATATTATCCGTCATCTCATGGAATACGGAGATATTTCGCGGGAAGCTCTAGATAAGTGTCTGAAAACACAGACGCGGAAACGCATTGACGAAATTCTTGTTGCCTTGAACGGCTCACTTTCAGAACACCAGCGCTCCTTTCTTCGTATAATATTTGAACACTTGGAATCTCTTGAACGGCACCGCCATACCGTGGAAGATGCTATTTCGGAAGAAATCGTAAAACATGAAGCGGCATTAAATCTCCTGTGTTCTATACCAGGCATTGATGTAACCGCAGCAGCTTCCATCATCGCCGAGATCGGTACTGATATGAGTGCCTTTCCGGATTCACAGCATATATGCTCTTGGGCTGGTCTAAGTCCCGGCAACAATGAGAGCGCTGGGAAACGAAAGAGTACTCATATCAATAAGGGAAATCCTTATTTGAAAAGCATGCTCTGTGAAGTCGGTTGGGTCATTGCCGGAAAACGAACACTGTATCTCTCCGGTTGGTATTGGCGAATCAAGCAGCGCAAGGGAGCAAAGCGGGCAACAATTGCTTTGGCTCGCAAGCTGCTGGCACTAATTTACACGATGCTGAAGACGGGAACCCCATACAACGAAGAGTGCTTTGAAATCCGCAGGAAACAAAGCGAACGAAAACGGGCCAGCCGCATGGTGAACGAACTGCAAAAACTGGGATACTTTGTGGTGGCACCAGACTGATGCCCACTGTTCCATATTTCGACCAGCGACAGGTTTTGGCCTGCCGCTTTTTGTGCTGCGATGGTTTTTCATGAGGCGTTGAAAACCTGTTTGTCAAGGTACACGACCTCACTACCTATTTTCGTAGCAAGGTACTAAAAGAGCGTAGGGATCATCCGGTATTACCAAATGATCCGATACATCCTATAAATAGGCGGGGAAGAAAGAACTTCTGCAAAGAGGAAAGAAAATTTAAAGAAAATCCAAAAATCAATATATAGAATGTTTGAATTGACAAACACTATATATTGTGTTAGAATTGCAATGTAATTGATTTTTGTGCGTTGCCCGTCAGGGTACACAGGCTTTAGGGCTTGTGTTGCGGAGTAATGACTGCATTGCACACGCTGTTAATTTTGTACTTGTGTCAGTAGTATCACTGCGCCTTTTCAGGCCGGTATATTGCTGGCTTTTTTTATTTTACGGGATTTACCCACCATTGCGAGAATGACATCGGTTCATAGGCAACTATGGGCGCCAGGCTTTATGCCGTCTGTCATGCTCGCTTTTTTATTGCCTGTAAGCCTGAAAGGGCTTTAAGGATAAATCAAAACTGAGAAAGGCAGGTCATGTACATGAATGTGAAGCAGAAAAGAAAGCAGAATGGTCGGCGGGTCAAGCCGGCACACTCCACGGACTGGAAGATGAAGAGACAGGCAGTATCTTCGCTCCGGCCCCGAAATGTTGCACCAATGGCGAGGGCAGTTATTTTGCCCCGAAGATCACGAAGGGGGATTTGATATGTCTGGCAGCAGTAGTGCTGAACGAAAGCGGCATGAACCGCTGGTGCTGGTAGAAACGGCAGATCTTTCAGAAGAAGACTGGCTGGATTACCGGCGCCGTGGAATCGGCGGCAGCGATGTATCGGCGATCTTTGGCACTTCTCCATTCCGGACAGCCAGGGATCTGTACTACGACAAACTGAACATAGCGTCAGTGGAAGATGATGAGGGCAACTGGGTTGCCATGGAAATGGGGCATTTGCTGGAGCCTCTGGTAGCAAAGATATTCGAGCGGAAAACCGGATATCGGGTCTACCAAATCAAAAAGATGTTCCAGCACCCACAGTATCCTTGGATGCTGGCTGATGTGGACTACTTTGTGGAACTGCCGGATGGCACCACAGCGATCCTTGAGATTAAGACCACAAACTATAATGCCAGAGATAACTGGTGGATGAATGGGAAGGAGACTGTTCCAGTCTACTATGAATCTCAGGGGCGTCATTATATGGCAGTAACGGATATTGACCGATGTTTCTTTTGCTGCCTGTATGGTAACAACGAGGAGGAAGTTATTATCCGGGAGGTCAAGCGTGATTTCGAGTATGAGGCTGAGATGGTCTTTTTGGAGCAGTATTTCTGGGAAAACCATGTGCAGCGCCATGTGCCGCCGCCCTATACAGAAAGTGGGGCCTTGATTATTGAGAGCGCACGCAAACACTTTGGCCCGGCAGATAAAAATGCCCCGGCCGTTGCACTCGACCTGGATATGACTGCAAAACTCATGCAGTATTTGCGGCTTCTGGATGAAAAGAAAAATGCAGAGGTGTACTCCAAAGAAATCGACAAGGATATTCAGCGTCTGAAGGCGCTGTTGATTGCGGAAATGGGTACCAGCTGCACTGCAGTCTGTGAGCAGGAGGGAGTGAACTATACGGTTACCTATACCCCTGTTCGCAAGTCCATCATCGACAAGGATAACCTGCTTCGGTTGAAACTGGAGCATCCGGATATTTACGAGCAGTTTGTTACAGTATCCGAATCCAGACGGTTCAGTGTTAGAGCCTCGATTATGGAGGCCGCTTAGTGAGGTGAAAAAGGATGAATTGTATTGGTACCTACGACGGGACGATTTTTTATAATCCTGCCAATAAGTTTTGTATCGTCAGTGTAAAAACCGCAGATCAGAGCGTGCCAGCCGAGGCCAGGTCAAACAGGCGGTACAAAGACCATTTGATTCGCTTTACAGCTGTGGGGTATGAGATTCCACGGACAGATGCGGTAGAGTTGGAACTGGATGGTGAATGGACAAAGGGCAAGTATGGTGTCCAGCTCCAGGTGGAGCAGTGGCGTGAAATTGTGCCCAGAACAAAAAACGGCGTAGAGGGCTACCTTGCCTCCGGGCTTATCAAAGGGATTGGTCCCAAAACTGCCGCAGACATTGTGGAGCGGTTCGGTGTGGACACACTGGATATTCTGGAACACCAGCCGGAGCGGCTGTTGGAGATCCGGGGCATTACGGAAAGTAAATTGGAGGACATCAAAGCTTCTTATGCAGAAAACCGTATGCTCCAAGGAATTATGACCTTGCTGGCACCGTTTAAGATTACTCCCAAGACGGCATTGAAAATATATCAATATTTCGGCCCGACCAGCGTAGAGATTTTGGAAAAGAGCCCATTTGAGCTTTGCCAGATCTCCGGCTTTGGATTTCGGCGGGTAGATGCAATCGTACAAAAGAGCGGGGGCAATCTCCATGACTCTATGCGTATCAAAGGGGCTGTCTTTTGTGCGCTGGATGAGGGCAAGAGTAAACGAGGCCATCTGTACATCAGTTCTGAAGAACTGGAGAAATCAGCGCTGAAACTGCTCAATGAGAAGATACCTGTACCGGAGCTTCGCCTGCATCAGCAGGAAGTCAGGGATATGATGCAGGAAATGATCCTGAATGGAGCAGTCGTTTCCGTGAAGGATAATATCTATCTTCCCAGAGTGTTTGCCCAAGAGGACGAAACGGCGCGCCGGATCGCCCAGCGTCTGGTCGCCCAGATGCCAGTAGAGCATATTGCGCCGATGCTGGAACAGGTCAAGGTTGAAATGGGACTGCGCTTGTCTGCACAGCAGGAGGCTGCGGTCTATGCAGCATTTAGGCATGGCTTGTCAGTAATTACGGGTTCTCCTGGTACTGGTAAAACAACAGTGCTACGGACGATACTTGAGGTTTACCGGCGGCTACACCCTGATGGCAAAATTGCTCTTATGGCACCTACCGGTCGGGCAAGCCGCAGGATGTCGGAGAGTACCGGCTTTGAGGATGCCCGAACATTACACAGTGGTCTGGGACTGACCAGTGAAGAGGATGAGGGTAGCCGGAACAGAAAGTCAGAGCCACTGTCGGCCGATTTAATCATTGTGGATGAGTTTTCCATGGTGGATATGTGGCTTGCTGAGAAATTTTTTGAACGCATGAAGATAAATGCCAGAATCGTACTGGTAGGCGACCCAGATCAGCTTCCGAGCGTAGGAGCCGGAAATGTGTTCCGTGAGATCATCGAAACCAAAATCGTCCCAGTAACGGTGCTGGATCAGATTTTCCGTCAGTCGAAGGATAGTCTGATTGCCTATAATGCCAAATTTATTAACGAGGGCAATACCAAACTGTTTTACGGACCGGACTTTGTTTTCGTGTCTGGTGATAGTCAGGAAGACACCGCTGAAAAGATTACAGAACGGTATTGTTTGGAGATACAGGAGAGTGGCATTGAGAATGTGCAGATTCTTTCACCTTTCCGTTCAGAAGGCGCCGCGTCGTCGGAACAGCTGAATGAGACCATTCGTGAATTGGTCAACCCATTCCGCTCTGCGGAGGAGGAAATCAAGTTCGGCCCCAAGATATTCCGGATCAATGACCGCATCATGCAGACCAAGAACACAGAAAAGGTATCTAATGGTGATTTGGGCTTCATCCGGTATATTAAGGACACTGACCAGGGTAAAAAAATCGGCATGGATTTTGGCGCTGGCAGAACACTGGAATACGGCGTAGATGATTTGAGCAATGTGGATCTGGCTTATGCTACTACGATCCACAAGGCTATGGGCTCTGAGTATGAGACCGTTATTATGCCGCTGCTCAAAGCGCACACCATCATGATGTACCGTAATCTGCTCTACACCGGAATCACGCGTGCCAAAAAGCGGGTGGTGCTGATTGGGCAGAAACAGGTATTGTTTATGGCAATCCATCGTAATGAGATTGGAAAGCGAAATACGCTGCTGGGTATGCGTATCCAGATGTATTTCAAAGCCTACGCAAAGAAAGCCGGTATCCCCATTCCAGCTGTATTGGAAGAACAATTAAAGAACGCAAGTTAAAAAAGGGAGGTCAGATGCAGAAATAGCACTTGGCGTCTCCTATTTTTATGTCAGAAAGGAGTTTCCAACATGAACGAAAAAAGTAATCCGATGCCTATGATGTACAAAACAATTCCGGCAGTGGCAGAACTGAACAAGGTGCCGGGCTTTGACCCGCTCAAATTTCTGCGCCATAAGGTGTCCAGAAAAACCAATGAGGAAATGCTGCAGTTGGAATTGCCCTATCAGAAGCTGTGGTTTCGCCTGCGTCACCCCCAGGGCCGCATGAAACTGACTACTCTGCGGATCACGGAACAGCTTGCGATTATGGAGGCCAGAGTTTATCTGGACCGCAGTGATGCAGAGCCTATCAGTAGTTACATCTCGCAACACAGTGCAGACGAAGATACCGACTATGTACAGGCTGCCCAGGATGAGGCATTGAGTGCTGCGCTGTCGGATGCCGGCTTCGGTCTGCAGTTTGCCGATGTTGCTGTTGACAGTACGGGCAAGGTGTTTGGAAGCAGTATTCCGCTTTCCGGGACGGCTCCTATCCGGCAACCAATGCCAAATGCGGCGCAGAGGCCCGTAGAAGACCCTGGAGCGGCGCTGCGGCAATCTGGTGGGGAAGTTCATGCCCAGCTGGAGAGAACGCCTCAGAACGCCGTAGAGCGCCGTAATGCGCCTGCTCGTCCGGCGCCTATTCAGAAACCTGCGGCAAAGCCGGTTCAGAATGAACAGTCCCCGGTTTCTCCGGTACAGCCTACTGTCCAGCAGATGGCTGCAGAAGAGAAGGAGAATATGGATACACTGCCTGCCGGCAAGGTAGAGGAGAATGCTCCCAATATGGAGCTGCCGGTACCGAGCCGCGAGGTTACATTGGATAGCAGTCCAAAACAGGATGATGCGTCTGAGCAGCCGGCCGCCTCCGTATTCCAATCGGATGAACCGGAAGAACTGCCTGTGGCGCCTTCTTATACGGAGAGCACTCCGGTAGAAGACATCTTGAAGGTAATGACCTTTGAAGAAGCGCAGAATGTGGTGGTGGATAGCGGTCTGAGCAAAGGAAAGACCATGGCAACAGTTGCCAAGGAGCGTCCGGTGAGTCTGAAATTCTACCTCACCCCAGGCAACAAGAGCACCAACAATATCGTTCGTGCTGCGGCGCAGATCATGCTCGATGGTATGGCCGCACAGAAAGCCGGATGATAAGCAGCCCCATCTATGGGGCCAAGAAGGGAGGGAGAACAGATGGACTCATATCCAGGAGATTTTCCGTTCGGTATTATGGATGTAGTGGAACTTCTACATCTACGAATCAGACGCCGACAGGCAAACAGTGTATATGTGGATTGCCCGTTTTGTGGTGACCGCCGCGGCAAGATGAATGTGAATTTCGTCAAAAATGTCTGGCGGTGCAATTATTGTGATGAGCATGGCGGTATGCTTGCGCTTTATGCGCGGCTAAACAATACGACTACATCCGATGCGTATTGGGAGATAGGAGAAGCCCTGTGCAACGATTTTCACAGGGAACGGCCGAACTCTGGATATGAGATGGCAGGAAACCAGCAGGCTGGCACTGGGTCCCCGGTTTCGGGGACTCAGACCGACCTTGCCGGATATGAGAGGAGGGGCGAACTAAAAACAGTGCAGCAAGCAGAACGGGCCAGCGGACAGGAAATTCATCAAACGCTTTCGCTGCTGCTCGCTATGCTGCCTCTTCAGCCTGCCCACCGCAACCATCTGCACTCCCCAAAACGGGGACTGTCGGATGAACAGATCGACCGGATTGGGTTCAAGAGCACTCCACCCCCTTTCCTTTGCCGCGCCATTACCGAGCGGCTGATGAAACAGGGATGCAAGGTGGAGGGGGTGCCCGGCTTTTATCTGGATGACAGCGGGCGCTGGACCATGAACTTCTACCGAAAAAACGCAGGGATTTTGATTCCAGCTGTGGGATACGACGGTATGATACATGGCCTGCAGATACTTTTGGATAGTCCGCTCAAGCAAAAAGATGATCCACCGGATAAGTCAGGAGCCAAATACATCTGGTTTTCGTCCTCGTCCAAAAATATGGGTGTCACATCCGGGAGCCCGGTACATTTTATCGGCAATCCATCTGCTCGGGTGGTCTATGTCATTGAGGGACTGCTGAAAGCAGACATCTCACACTGCCTGACAAACCGGACTTTTGCGGCGATTGCCGGCGCAAACAACACAAGCCAGTTGGATACGCTGTTTGCACTGTTGGCACAGAATGGCACTGAGGAGATCATTGAGGCTCATGATATGGATAAGTACAGTAACCAAATGACCTCTAATGGGGCATCTAAGATCTATCTGATGGCCCGAAAAAATGGAATGGCATGTCGTCGGCTGACCTGGAATCCGAATTATAAAGGGTTTGATGATTGGCAGCTTGCCCTTCGGGAGAAAGAACAGAAGGAAAAGGAGGTGCAGAGAATGAATTTTAAGCAGCAATATCTGTGCGGTAAGTGTGATTTTACCTATATAGATGGCTGCGTCGAGCTTTGGCACACCAGAGCGGAGAAAGATTTGGATCTGACAGAGTATCTGGGGCTGACAAAGGAAGAGTATCAGATATTTCTTGCTCAGGGCAATCGGGCGCTGAAGGATATTCTGGACAGCCAGAGAGTTTTCCGGAGATTTTGCATTTACCAGCTTTGCCTGGGTGAGACACAGACGGTACCTTTCGCGTTCAAGCAACTGGATGCACTGCGTAAAGCTGGATATGAACAGCCGCCTGCTGCCGCCTATCAGACGGTATGGAGCGCAGAGGTCTGTTGCCCAAAGGGGCAGAATGACATGGAAGTGCTGGGGCGCCTGTTCCTGGACTTTAATGAGCATTTGCCGGAAGATTACAGAGGCCGTCCGTTGGCTCCATCTGATGTGGTGGAACTGGACTGCCAAGGCAAACGCACATACTTCTATGTGAATGACTGCCGGGATTTTGCACCGGTACGCTTCTCCCCATTCTTGTGTAAAAGACTTCCGGAGCCTGCTCAAAAACAGGAATGAAGGGATAGGGGTCAGATGCGTATTGCAGAAAAGAAGAAAAGCCAGATTACAGCACTGTATGAGCAGTGCTCCAATCTTCCGGCAGATGTCAGAAGTTGTCTGGAGAATGGCTACTTTACCGTAACGGTACCTCCACCCTGGAATATGAGCAATCAAAAGACTGCGCAGGAGGTGCAGGACAAAATCAAGGAATGGTCAAGGCAGTATACTGGCGTGGTCTGCTACTGTTTTGACAGCTTCAGCACACTTTTATATGTGCTGTGAGCAACACACAATGGCATGGAAAGGGCCATAACGGCCTGCTCTATGCCATTTTTTGCGAAAGGAGATTTTACAATGGGTGTTTTTTCAGAAATAGCAATGGAGCAGCAAAACAGTATGTTCGATTCGTCTGCAGCCTTTGAGGATGATGAAGCCTTTGAGCTGGAGGAGATGGAATCTTTGCCTGTGCCGCCTGTAGGTACAGACACTGTCCCAGTATCGGCGGCTTCGGTTTGTGCCGGTGAGACTGCTTTGGCTGATGCAGAGGAGGAACCTGCGGATGAAGTAGCGCCTGCTGGGGAAGAGAAGTCTGCTGAGGAGGGGAATTCGGCACAACCGCCCGCCGCAGAAGATGAAGAAAAAAAGCGTGCGGAGCATGAGGCGGCTGAAGCCCAGCGCAAAGCGGAATTTGACGCCAAACAGCAGGCGAAGAAAGCTGCGGAGCAGGAGCAAATCGCCCGTCTGGAAGCGATGAGTGATGAAGAAGTAATCGCGGCCTCTACCCAGAGGGTGAGTACCGATGTGGAAAAACTGACACGGCGAAATATGAAGGAATGTGTGTCCGAGCATATCCAGATGCTCTGTATGGAAGATACGGCGTTTGCCCGTCTGACGATGCATCCGAAAAAGAATATGATCCGCTGTTTCCAGTACATCAACCGAAAGGCATGGGATTATGTGCAGGATGAACTAAAAGCAAGCGGAACCCGCCCTGGTCCCGGACAGCAGACATATGGCTGCGATGTGCCGGATGATATGTGCTATCAGTGGGCGGAAGATTATTTCCGTGACCCTGATGCCAAGGAAGACCATGAGGATGAGGAGAAGTTTGTTCCCAAGCCGTATGCTGGGAAGTCCTCTGCAAAGAGCAAACCTAAGAAGGCGGCAGAGAAGAAAAAGACGGAACCCAAGGCGGCACCCAAGCAGGAGGAAAAAAAGCCTTCTCAGGATGGGCAGATGTCGCTGCTGGATTTTGGGATGGCAAAGGCAGGCTGAGCCGGCAAAGGAGGAAAAATGCAGAATGATTGCTTATAAGGGTTTTCGCCCCGGGCTGATATGCCGTGGCTATCAGTTTGTGATGGGGCTCAATACGACTGAAAAAGCAAATTGCAGGGAAAATGGATTTCACTGCGCGGAAAATCCGCTCGACTGCCTTAGCTATTATTCCAGCCTGGAGCATTCGGAATATTATATTGTCAACGCCGGCGGCGACATCGATGAAGATGAGCATGACTCCAAAATCGCCTGTACGGAGTTGACTGTGATTAAGCGGCTAACCAAAGAGGAGCTGTTTTTACATGGTTTGGCCTACATGGTAGATCACCCGCGCAGGGTGTGGAGTTCCCATGTGGCAGCCAACCGGGCAATGGCGAACTGCGGTTATGCGGTGGTACGGGGGAAAGACCCCGTTGCCACCGGCAGACTGGGAGACATCCTTGCTTTTGCGAAGGAAGCGCCGGATTCGGAAAGTATCGTACAGGTTGCTGTAGGACAAATTGATGGTGTCACATTACTGCCGGATGTGTGGTATGGCGTGGATTTGACAAGAAGGACGGTGAATTGAGATGAAAAAACGAGCCCTGATGGCATTTCCCAAGCTGACAGCAACAGAAGAAATGAAGCAGATTGCCGCTTCGGATATGCCGAGAAAAGAAAAAACGAAATATGGCTATGTCACGGAGGTTTGTGATTATTACGTTTATCTGCGTTGTGTCGTGCAGGCTGGAATTTTGAAAGCCGCACTCTTTTTTCCGGACTACCTGCGTTTGGACGGAAATAATCCGGTCTACGAGGTGTATCTGGATAAAGAGAATCGGCAGTTTACCACCTATGACTGCTTGAACCAGAAATGGAGCGAGGCCAAACTGGACCGACTGGACTGGAAACACTGGTATGCAAAAAGCAGCTGGGTCAGCGAGGAAGAAGCAGCAGTTATACAGACATATTTAGACAATGATAAAAGAGGAGCAAGTGCGATCCTGCAGTTCCAGAGGGCTGTCCGTGACGAACAGCTGGTGCAGCGACATCGGCTGGAAACCGACCCATGGGATAAAGATCTGGAGCAGGTGCCGGAACTTCCAAAGGACTGGAACCGCTGGGTGAATAAGGTCGCCATCCAGCAGAACGGGATCCATGAGCTCCCGGAAGTTGAGCTTCCGGGACAGATCGCAGAGAAACACAATGGGGTATTCCAGCCCCTTGGAGCGATGGATGGAGAGAAGCTTGACCCCAGCGCTCTCCTTGGGGGCGGCAGAGGGGGTTTGGAGGGTCCCGCTTTTCCGCACCCGGTCCAGATGGAGCAGAAAACCAAACAAGCCCTTGTGACCCGTCCCCTCAAAGCGGCGGGCCAGCTGGTAGAAGGACAGGAGATTTTCCCGGCGTTTTTCCCCGCCGGGCATAGCGGAGAAGATCTCCAGCAGGTCCGTTTCCCGATACAAATTCCATAGCAGTTGATGGCTGGTCAGCTCCCCCGCCCCAAAGCGCAAGGCTGCTAACTGAGCCAGGAACTCCACACAGTCCGGCCAGCCTTGGGCGGCAGCAGTTTGCAGCGCAGTGTAGAA
>ERZ773112.1353-NODE-1353-length-13990-cov-2.919483_pt1 | contig 13990 bp, 9 predicted proteins | sample MGYA00580566_ERZ773112 | MGnify/ENA primary metagenome ERZ773112 (study PRJEB29015, sample SAMEA2737842) | human gut metagenome | biome: human gut; feature: human-associated habitat; material: faeces | place: China | collected 2012 ... | reverse complement strand
TCTTCCGATCTCAGGTAGATTGTTGCGTTTGGTATGGCAGTTTTTGTTATAAATGGTATCCATGATAAAAACCTCTTTTCAAAAAATAGGGATTTCTTATTTTAGTCCACCAGATGGAATCCTGCTTCCATGAGGGCACTGCGGATCTCCTGAATGTGTGCGTAATCTCTGGTTTCCATGGTGATCCGCAGGAAGCAGCCGTTGATGTCGCTGCCCTCGTTGGCACGTTCATGGTGAATGGAGATGACGTTGCCGCCCAGATCGGCGATGATGCGGGAAACATCTTTCAGCTGACCCGGCTTGTCCAGCAGTTCAATGTTCAGCATGCAGCTTCTGCCGGACATCAGCAGACCACGCTTGATGACACGGGACAGAATAGTCACGTCAATGTTGCCGCCGGAAACCAGACAAACCACTTTCTTGCCCTCTACGGGAACCTTGTGGAACATTGCCGCAGCCACAGATGCTGCACCGGCACCCTCTGCGATCAGCTTCTGCTTTTCGATCAGAGCCAGAATTGCAGCGGAGATCTCGTCGTCGGTCACAGTCACAATGTCGTCCACATACTTCTTGACATACTCGAAAGTGTGGGGGCCCGGTTCCTTGACGGCGATACCGTCGGCAATGGTGGAAACGGAGTCCAGACAGGTGATCTTGTCGTTGTGAATGGACTCGTACATGCTGGGTGCACCGCTTGCCTGTACGCCGTAAACCTTGATATTCGGGTTCAGCTGCTTAATGGCAAACGCCACGCCGGAGATCAGTCCGCCGCCGCCGATCGGCACAATGACTGCGTCCACGTCTGCCATCTGATCCAGAATTTCCAGACCGATGGTGCCCTGTCCGGCAATGACGTTTTCGTTGTCAAAGGGGTGTACAAAAGTGTAGTTGTGTTCCTTCTGGAGCTCTACAGCCTTGTTGTAGGCATCGTCATAGACACCCTTGACCATGCAGACCTCTGCACCGTAACTCTTGGTACGTTCTACTTTGATCAGAGGTGTTGTTGTCGGCATAACGATCACTGCTTTTGCACCAAATTTATGCGCAGCATAAGCAACACCCTGTGCATGATTTCCAGCAGATGCTGCGATCAGACCTTTTGCACGCTCTTCTTCTGTAAGCGTGCTGATCTTATAGTATGCACCACGAACCTTATAGGCTCCTGTACGCTGCATGTTTTCTGGCTTCAGATATACTTTGTTTCCCGTGAGATCTGAAAAATAACTGCTTTTGATCAGTTTTGTCTCCTGAGTTACCTGTTTTACGATTTCTGCTGCCTGTTCAAAGCTCTCTAATGTAAGCATACTGTATCCTCCTGTTTATTCTTCTGTGTGTAAGTCTTTTTCGTCAATATCAAACAGTGCATTAACAAAAGCATCGGCATCAAATTTCTGCAGATCGTCGATTGTTTCACCAACACCGATATATTTTACCGGAATATCCAGTTCCGACTGAATCGCAACAGCGATTCCACCTTTTGCAGTTCCATCCAGTTTTGTAAGAATGATGCCATTTACATTTGCGACTTCTGCAAATTGTTTGGCCTGTGCCAGGGCATTCTGTCCTGTAGTACCATCCAGAACGACCAGTGTTTCCAGATATGCTTCCGGATATTCTCTTTCCAGGATACGGTAGATCTTACGAAGTTCTTCCATAAGATTTTTTTTGTTATGCAATCGTCCAGCTGTATCACAGATCAGCACATCTGCATTTCTTGCCTTGGCCGCTGCAACTGCATCATATACGATGGATGCCGGATCAGCGCCTTCCTGACCACCGATCAGATCCACACCTGCACGATTTGCCCACTGTGCAAGCTGTTCTCCCGCTGCTGCACGAAAAGTATCTGCTGCAGCAAGAATAACCTTCTTACCCTGATCCTTTAATTTTCCAGCAAGTTTTCCGACAGAAGTCGTCTTCCCTACACCATTTACTCCGATTACAAGAATTACAGATTTACGGTTCTCAAATTCATATTCTGTACTGTCTACACGCATCTGTTCCTTAATACTGTTGATCAGAAGCTGTTTGCATTCCATAGGATTTTTGATATGTTTCTCTGCCACCTGTTCTTTCAGATGTTCTATGATTGCAGAAGTCGCATTAATACCTATATCACCCATGATCAGAATTTCTTCCAGTTCTTCATAAAAATCTTCATCAATACTGGAGTAGCCACTGAAAATAGAATCAAAGCCAGCCACGATATTATCGCGTGTTTTGGTCAAACCACTGACCAGACGTTTAAAAAAGCCTTTTTTTTCTTCTGACATACTATGTTCTCCTCGATAGTTACATTGCTGTTCACTCTGTTACCAGCAACTTATTTGCTCAGCTGGTTTTCTACCAGATCAACAGATACAAGAGTTGAAACACCCTTTTCCTGCATGGTGATACCATATAAGCGATCCGCAGCATTCATAGTGCCACGTCTATGCGTTATTATAATAAACTGTGTATTTTTCGTCAACTTCTGTAAATACGATGCAAAACGTCCAACATTTGAATCATCGAGTGCAGCCTCTATCTCATCCAGAAGACAGAATGGAGATGGTTTCAGGTTCTGGATTGCAAAAAGAAGAGCGATCGCAGTCAAAGCTTTTTCTCCACCAGAAAGCTGCATCATATTTTGGAGTTTTTTGCCAGGCGGTTGAGAAATGATTCGTATTCCGGCCTCAAGGATATCTTCATCTTCTGCAAGTTCAAGAGTTCCCTTTCCTCCGCCGAACAGTTCCTTAAATGCCTTATCAAATTCTCTCTGGATATCACGGAATTTCTCGCTAAACTGTTTTCGCATTCCTTCATCCAATTCCAGAATAATTCCTTCCAGCGTTTCCTCAGCCTTAACGATATCATCGTATTGACCGGACAGGAATGTATGACGTTCCAGAAGCTCTTTATAATCTTCAATCGCATTTACATTAACAGAACCAAGTTTACGGATCTCATCCTTTATGCGTGTAACATCCGCTTTGATTGCCTGTCGGTCGGTAAGTTCTTCTTTTCGATACTGAAGTGCATTGTTTGGCGTGATCTCATATTCTTCCCACATATAGGAAATCTGACCTTCCCTCTGCTCCTCAATTTTTTCTGTCTGACTTCTCAGACGGAAGCATTCTTTATCCAGAAGAGAAGTCTTTTCTGAAAGATGATCTCTTTTTTCAAAAAATGTTTTGTGGCTGGCACTTCGTTTTTCTTTTTCTTCCTGCCACTGTGCTCTCTGGCTGCCATACTGTTCTTCTTTTAAAAGGCATTCCTGTGCCGCATTTTTCAGCTCCTGGATACCTTCTTCTTTTTTATGTATCTCTTCACGACTCTGTACAAGATTTTCTGTAATTTCCTGTGATTCCTTCTGAAATGCAGCAATCTCAGAATTCAGACGACTCAGGTTTTCCTGCAGGAATTGATTCTGCTGTTCAAGAGAAGATTCTTCCAGCCGGATTTTTTCCAGTTCATGTGTCTTCTCTGTTTCTTCTGCCTTCCATTCCTCTAGTTCTTTCTGTTTGGTCTCAATAAAGGTTTCCAGTTCCTTTTCGTCCTTCTGCGAATCCTCCAGTTCTCTGGCAATGCTGCTATGATCCTGTCTGATCTCACCTGCCTGATGGCGGAGTTCTTCCTGTTCACGATCAATCTGCCGATAGCTGTTCTGAATTTCACCTTCTTTTTCTTTGAGCTGTTCAAGATTCATCTTTGCAGTATTCTGTTCAACATACTGTTGACGGAGTTTCTGCTGAAAATCGGCGATCGTATCGCGAAGCACATTTCGCCTGCTACGGTTTTCACCTATTGATTTCTGCGTTTCTTCCAGTTCTTTCCTGAGAATTCCTACACTTCTTTCCAGTTCTTCAATTTCACGGCGTCTTCCGAGAAGATTGCTGTTATTTTTAAACGCACCACCGGTCATGGAACCACCGGGACTTAAAGACTCTCCTTCAATCGTAACCATACGCAGACTGTGACGATATTTTTTTCCGATTGCAATTGCATGATCAATATTATCTACAACAAGGACACGGCCCAGAAGATACATGACCAGTTCACTGTATTCTTTATCTGCATTTACAAGAGTATTGGCAGTACCCACAACTCCCGGTTCACTCAACACATCCCTCTGATTCAGTCCACCTCTTCCGCTGATATTAGACAAAGGAAGAAATGTAGCACGACCAAAGCGGTTTTTCTTCAGAAAACCAATCATACGTTTAGCTGTCTGTTCATTATCTGTGACGATATTCTGAATACTTCCGCCCAGTGCAGTTTCAATCGCAACCTCATAGTCTTTCTGCACATGAATGATATCAGCCACAACACCTTTAATACCGGGTTCACGGTTTTTCTGTCCCATTACACGCTGTACGATACCTGTGACAACTTCTTTTTCCATTCCATAATACTGATCATAAAGGACTTTACGTTCTTCCTCACGGATTTTCTGAAGAATTACGTTCTTTGCATTCTGCGTTGCAATACGGCCGAATTCTTTAGAATGGATCTCAACTTTGATCATATCTCCCAGTTCTGCATTTGTATTGATTTTCTGTGCATCCACCAGGGAAATTTCCAGTGCCGGATCATCTACGAATTCCTTTACTTCACGTTCTGCGTAAACGCTGAAATCACATGTTTCCGGATTGATCGTCACATGCACATTATCTGCTTTACCAAAATGGTTTTTGCAAGCCTGGATCAGGGACTGCTCAATCGCACCCAGTAATGTATCCTTGCTGATGTTTTTTTCTTTTTCCAGGATATCCAGGGCTTCCATTAACTCTTTGTTCATTTTTGTTATTTCCTCCTATTTTATCAAAGCATATCTGAATCGTATTTAAAACTCAATTGCCAGACGGATCAGGGCAATATCCTTTTTGTCAAATGTGCGTAACTGCCCGTCCTCATCGATCGTCACACTGCTTTCATCATATGCATTTAAAATCCCACAGAATTCTTTCTGCTTTTCGATTGGACGATAGGTCCGGATCTCTACCAGTTTACCCATGCTTCTGGCAAAATCCTTCTCCTTTTTCAGTGGTCTGTCAAGACCCGGCGAACTGATTTCCATGATATAGCTGTCTTCAATAAAATCGTTCTCATCCAGTTTATCACTGAACGCTCTGCTGACTGCTTCACAATCGTTAACAGTAATTCCACCCGGCTTGTCGATATATCCACGAAGATACCAGTTTCCTGCTTCCTTCACATATTCTACATCTACCAGTTCGAATCCCTGGCCCTCAACGATCGGTGCCAGCAATGCTTCTGCTTTCTGTTCATATTCATCCCGTCTGCTCATATTTCCACCTGCCTTTCGCACATCCGGAGCATCTCGCAAAAAGAGTGGACCGAAGTCCACTCTCTTGTTGTCCGTTATCATGTTAAGTTCATTCTAGCACCTTACTTCCGGAAAAGCAAGGTTTTTTTTATATCCTCGGCTTTATGCCCTTCGTATCCCGCTTTGCAAGCCGCACTTTATTCAGTGCATATTCTTTATCATGATAGGAAATCGTATATTCCTGATGACCTGCCAGAAGGTATGCATGCTCCAGATAATCATCGTCTGCCAGTTTCATGCCCCGCACACCAAGTGCAGTTTTCTTCATTGTCGAAACTTCTTGTGCCAGGAATCGCAGGAAGCAGCCTCCATGGCTCTGGAGCACAATCTGCTCCATCTCGGAAGCACTGCCAATAAAGATCAGTTCATCTTCATCCGCCAGCTTTGTTGACGCGATCGTTCGTTTAGCCACATCAAATTCCGCACCTTCTACCAGTTTGCACATAGAAGTCTTTGTCACAAACAGCAACCTGTCTGAACGCAGTTGTCCTACCGGTGCCACATAAAGCATGCGTTCCTGGGAACTGTCATAATTACTGAGATTGTCCACCGGTGTTTCCTTGTCGCGGAAACGGCCAAGCGGTATATCAACGGCTTTGATCGTATGCATCTTGCCTGTATCTGTAAATATACAGATCTTGTCTGTATTCATACAGTTGAATACATATTTATTTTCATTATGAACAGCTTCTTTGTTTCGCTCATAAGCATTTTTATCTATAAGCTTCATATAACCAAAGCGATCCATCAGGAAGCAGACTTCCATCTCTTCCATCTTCTTCTCTTCATAGACAGCTTCTTCTGCATTTTCAATCGCTGTACGGCGTTTTCTTCCGTATTCTTTCTTGATGGCGTCCATGTCTTTGATGATCACGGCCGCCATGGAATCATAATTGTCCAGGATATCTTTATAAAGAGCAATGTTTTTCATCGTCTCTTCATGCTCAGCCTGCAGTGCTTCAATTTCCAGACCGATCAGTTTATACAGACGCATATCCAGAATGGCATTTGCCTGACGTTCTGTAAAAAGAAGTTTTGCAGCAGCCTTCTCACTGGCTTTTGACTTGAATTTAATTCCCTCTGTAATTCCTTCTACCAGACATTTCTTGACCTGTTCACGATTCTTACTGCCACGGAGGATCTCAATGATCAGGTCGATCACATCACACGCTTTGATCAGACCTTCCTGAACTTCCTGTTTTTCCAGTTCTTTGTCCAGCAGTGTGTGATATTTACGTGTTGTGATCTCAAACACAAAATCAACGTGATATTCAATAATCTGCTTCAGGCTTAATGTTTCCGGTCTGCCGTCAGCAACTGCCAGCATATTTACGCCAAACGTATCTTCCAGACGCGTTTTCTTATACAGCATATTGGTCAGATTTTCCACATCGGTATCTTTCTTAAGTTCCAGTACGATACGGATGCCTTCCTTGGAAGACTGGTTGGAAATATCTACGATATCTGTTGTCTTCTTTGTTTCTATAAGAGATGCCACGTCATTCAGGAACTTGCCAATGTTTGCTCCCAGCATGGTATATGGAATCTCCGTAATGACAAGCTGTTTTCTTCCGCCTTTGAGTTTCTCTACTTCTACTTTTCCACGCAGGCGGATTTTGCCGCTCCCTGTCTCATAGATCTTATGGAGATCATCTTTATTGACCACAATACCTCCGGTCGGAAAATCCGGCCCTTTGATATATCGCATCAGTCCTTTGACACTGATCGTGTTATCTTTCATATATGCTTTGACAGCATCGATGACTTCCCCTAGATTGTGTGGTGGAATACTGGTTGCCATGCCGACCGCAATACCATCTGCACCATTTACCAGAATGTTCGGGATGCGCACCGGAAGTACCGATGGTTCTTTTTCCGTCTCATCGAAGTTCGGAACAAAGTCCACTACATTCTTATCAAGATCACTCAAAAATACATCCTGTGTCAGTTTTTCCAGTCGTGCCTCTGTATAACGCATGGCAGCTGCGCCGTCACCCTCGATTGAACCGAAGTTACCATGTCCGTCTACAAGTGTTCTGCCTTTTTTGAAATCCTGTGCCATAACAACAAGTGCGTCATAAATGGAACTGTCACCATGTGGATGATATTTACCCATGGTATCACCGACAATACGTGCACATTTACGATACGGACGGTCATAGCGGATTCCCAGTTCATACATATCATACAACGTTCTTCTCTGTACTGGTTTCAGACCGTCACGCACATCCGGAAGAGCACGGGAAATGATAACACTCATTGCATAATCGATGTATGATTTCTGCATAATTTCCGAATAATCGGTACGAATTACATTTTCCTGTTTTGTTTCCATATCTTATCCCACCTTATACATCAAGTTCTGCATCGGCTGCATGCTCGTAAATAAATGCCTTACGCGGCGGAACTTCACTGCCCATCAGAACTTCTGTCACACTGGATGCAAGACGTGCATCTTCTATCTCCACGCGTTTCATTCTTCGAGTCTCAGGATTCAGCGTGGTCTCCCACAGCTGTTCTGCATCCATCTCTCCAAGACCTTTGTATCTCTGCAAAGTAAAGCTTCCCGGTTTATGTGTCTTACGATATTTTTCAAGTGCTTTATCATCATACAGATATTCTTCCGGTCCCTTTTTCGGCATTGCCTTATAGAGTGGCGGCATCGCAATATATACATGGCCTTCATAGATCAGTTCCGGCATAAAACGATAGAACAATGTCAGAAGCAGTGTGGAAATATGCGCACCGTCAACATCGGCATCCGCCATGATCACGATCTTGTCATAGCGAAGTTTGCTTATATCGAAATCATTTCCATATCCTTCAGAAAATCCGCATCCAAATGCATTGATCATAGTCTTGATCTCCGCATTGGCAAGCACTTTGTCAATGGTTGCTTTTTCAACATTCAGAATCTTGCCCCTGATTGGAAGGATTGCCTGATAATTACGGTTACGGGCTGTTTTTGCAGAACCGCCTGCGGAATCTCCCTCTACGATAAAGATCTCACACTGTGACGGATCCTTTTTCTCGCAGTTGGCAAGTTTTCCATTGGAATCAAATGAATATTTCTGTTTTGTAAGAAGATTCGTTTTGGCACGTTCCTCTGTCTTACGGATCTTCGCTGCCTTTTCCGCACAGGAAAGAATCATTTTCAATGTTTCAAGATTACGGTCAAAATACAGGACCAGCTGCTCTCCCAGTACTTTTCCTGTTGCCTTGGCTGCATCCTGGTTATCCAGCTTTGTCTTTGTCTGACCCTCAAAGCGAGGTGCCGGATGCTTGATTGATACGACTGCCGTCATTCCATTACGGATATCCGCACCGGTAAAATTCGGATCTTTATCTTTGAGAATACCGATTTCTCTGGCATACGTGTTCATAACTGTTGTAAATGTTGTCTTAAATCCGGTCAGGTGTGTACCACCTTCTGCATTGTAGATATTATTACAGAATCCAAGAACATTCTCACGGAATTCATTTGTATACTGAAAAGCAACTTCCACCTGAATCCCATCTGCTTCTCCTTTGAGATAAACAGGTTCATGAAGCGCCTCTGTACTGTGATTCATGTCACGGATATAGCCCACAATACCCTCCGGCTCATGGTACTCTTCTTTGACCGGCTCTGTTCCACGCAGATCTTCAAAAATGATCGTCAGCTCCGGATTCAGATAAGCAGTCTCATGAAGACGGCTCTTAACATCTGTAGCAGAAAAACGTGTTTTCTCAAAGATTTCCGGATCCGGCAGGAAATTGATGCAGGTTCCGGTCTCTTTTGTCCTGCCAAGTTTCGGAAGAAGTCCGTTCTCCAGTTCGATCGTAGGAATTCCACGTTCATAGTGGTCATGATGTACATATCCATCACGGCTTACCTTGATATCCAGATAAGTAGAAAGTGCATTCACAACGGAAGATCCGACTCCATGGAGCCCACCGCTTGTTTTATAAGCAGAATTGTCAAATTTACCACCTGCATGAAGTGTCGTAAATACCAGACGTTCCGCAGACATCCCTTTCTCATGCATATCCACCGGAATTCCCCGGCCATTATCTGTTACGGTACAGGAACCATCTTTTTCCAGCACCACATGGATCTGACTGCAGTATCCTGCCAGATGCTCATCCACTGCGTTATCAACAATCTCATAAATCAGATGATTCAGTCCTTTTCGAGAGACACTTCCGATATACATACCAGGTCTTTTACGGACAGCTTCCAGTCCTTCCAGAATCTGAATCTGATCCGCGCCGTACTCTGTATTCTCTCCGCCCATTTGCTTCCTCCTGTCATTCTATATTCATTATAATGGAAACCGATTTCTCGACAATTTTCGCAGTCACCGGTTTCCAGATAGGCATAATAATACAAGATTATTATAGCACAAAACAGCCCTCATTCCAACAAAATCCCTTTAAATAAGAAGAAAAAAACGAGAGCCCGGTTTACACCAGACTCCCGTCAAACGTCTTACACTTTATTTCTGTTTTCTCTTTTTGTAAACAACTACTCCACCTGCGATCACGATCACAGATACCAGAAGAACCAGACCCCAGAATGCCGGATTCATCGGGTCACCAGTCTTAACCGGACGACTTGTTGCACTTCCGCCATGGCTGGATGCATCACTTCCACCGTTAGATGTACCAGAACCACCATTGCTTCCGCCAGGTGTTACAGTAGCATCCTTCTTGGTATTGGTAATCTCGATGCTTCCATGATACTGATCAGACTCATTCAGCTTAACACTGCCTTCACCACTTACTACATATGCGAAAGAATCTTTATCGAGTACATTACCATCCTTATCGGTTTCCTTAACTGCATAAGTAACAGTATCTTTTATATCTTCTGAGAATGGAACCGTAACAGTAACTTTATCATTCTGCTTCAGTTCAACGGTGCTTACCGCCTTACCAGAATCATCAAATACAGTTGCATAGAACTTGTCGTCTACAGTCTTTTTCACACCGTCCACTACAACGTTCTTTGTAATCTCGATCTTTCCATTTACAAAGAAGCCTTCCGGAAGAGTTGAAAAAATGTTATTTACATAAGCTGCGATATCTGTAGCAACCGTATTGTCATCCACTACAACACTGTTGTCTTCCTTGTCTGCTGCATTCGTAACATTGTAATGGAAGCTGTTTTCTTTATCAATCTGCACCTCATCATTCAGCTTGATCGCCTTGTTATTCTCATCAAGCTCGAATACATAATAGGTACCTCTAAGAACATTACTGTAAGAAGCTTTGCCTGACTGTGCATTCTGGATATGGATCGTTCTGATGTAATCATCACCATATGGGATCGTACCATCCTTATCAAGGAAAAGACCAACCTTGTAAGTTGCATCGTCAGCAGTTATTTCATCCCGTTCAAACGTATTCGGATTAATACGATAAAGTCTCTTCTCAACTATAATACCTGCAGTGTTGCTCTTCTCTGCCTTTGGATAAGCCTGTACATCGTAGATCCAGCCTTCCTCTGTGCTTGCAAAAGGAACTGTTAAGAGCATTGGAGTAACCTTAACGGAACTCTCCGCTGCACCGATTACCAGGTACATTCCCTCTTCCATATCGCTGTAAACAACCTTGCCCTGCTCATCCGAAACAGCCTCAACCGGCTTTACTGAAGAAGCAGCTGCAACCTCGGCAAGCTTTTCGGCTGCTGAATACCATTCACTTGCATTCTTGAAGGAATCAAAATCGTATCCTGCAGATGACATGGAGCTGGTCAGTACAAAATGCACATTTCCATCAAATGAAACATCCGCAACCCTGTAAAGCTCTAACTTGACACCTGTCAGCGGTGTTGTCTTGCCATCCTCATCCGTCTGCTGTACCGTCAGATTAAGGCTTCCCTTTTTTCCGGCTTCGTAAGAACCTGCCTGAACCGTTCCTGCCAGGCAGCCTGTCAACATGACAAACATTCCCAGGAAAGCCAAAAGCTTATTCCACATTTTAAATTTCTTTTTCTTCTGTTTCACCACGATCGGCCTCCTTGTTATTTTCTGTGATCACTATTCGTCTTTGCGGCTACTCTCTTCTGTTTTTCGGTTTTTGCGCCGAATAACTATATAAACAATGATGATCATTATGACCATAGCTACAAGACCAATGATCATAATCTTCACCGGATCAACCTTTGCGATCTGCTGGATTGGTGTCTCCTCAGCTTTCTCCTCCGGTTCAACATACTCCGTTCGGATTCCCCTGATAAGAAGCCTGTGAGTGTTGACTCCATAAGGAGTACAGGTTACCAGCGTCACATGATCCTCTCCCTCGATGATATCCAACTCACTAGATTCCTCCGGAAGAACCGTTTTAATCTGATCTACTTTGTATGCAAGAGTCTTTCCCAGAACATGGATCAGAAAAATATCTCCATTCTTCATCTGGTCAAGATCCGTAAAAATCTTTGCACTCGGAAGTCCCCTGTGTCCAGCCAGCACCGCATGTGTGCTCGCTCCACCTATCGGAAGACTTGTTCCCTCAACATGCCCGACACCCTTTTCCAGAACCTCGGTACTGAGACCATGGTAGATAGCAAGCGTCAGATTCAGCTTGGGGATCTCGATACTTCCCATCAGCCCGTCACCATTTGGATCAAGGACCTCATCGTAAGGATGACTGAGAACATAATCCTCTTCGTTAAAAGCATCTACGATCGTATTGACCTTATGCTCCGCGTTGTATTCCTCAGCCTCCTGCCAGAGCTTTTCGTACTGGTCATCCGACAGATCACTGACGGATTCATTGTACTTGGTTACAAGCTGCGCATTTCGGTACTCATTCCAGTAATTACTGATCGTTGGGTAAGTAAAGATACCCGCACCGACGATAAAAAGTAATATGATAAATATGTTGATAACTATAGAACCTTTTTTCTTCTTTTCTTTTGCCATAATCTATTTTTTACCGCCTTTATTTGCTCGCCTCTTCAGCTTTGTTTCCTTTAAGTATAACACAAAAACAAAGAGTGCGGTAACGGATAGACCAACAAATACCCAAAGAAGATAATTTGTGTGAAGACTACTTCCACTGAGCACTGTCTTCTCTTCTTTGACTTCCTCTTCTACATAAGGTACTCTGTGACCACGAACCAGAAGTCGTTCTGTATTTACTCCATAAGGAGTACAGGTTAAAAGAGTTACTAAGTCCTGCCCATCTTCTACTGCAAGAGCAGAAGTGTCTTCCGGCTTAACAACCGAAATCTTGTCTACTTCATAACATAAGGTTTCATCTAACACATGGAGCAGAAAATGATCTCCTACTTTCATCTGATCCAGATCTGTAAAAAGTGATGCACTCGGAAGTCCACGGTGTGCAGAAATAACAGCATGTGTGTTTGCTCCTCCAACCGGAAGAGAACTTCCCTCCAGATGACCTGCACCCTTGTTCAAAACATCTTCTTCCGTTGTGTGATAGATCGGGATTTTGATATTGATCTTAGGAATCTCTACACTTCCCATCATCTCATCACCAGCGATGTTCAGCGTATTCATATAAACCGGGTCTACTCCACTTGACTCTGCAAGTGCAAAAGAGTCAGGAAGAACACATGGAAGTAAGGCTTCGTTATAGTCTTCTGCTTTTTTACGCTCTGCATCATAGTCAATTCCTTCTGCTGCTTCCTTATCAGAAACCACCTGTTCATAACCACTGATCAACTGTTTCTGTCTGTAGTTATTCCATTGATTGGCTACAAAGGGATACAGCAGCAAGGACAAACCAGCTAAAAATATGATGCCAATTACTAAATTGCCTGCTTTTTTTTTCATCCGAGCTCTCCTTGCTGTTGTATTATTTTTTTATGAATCCGGGGCAGATGCCCCGGATTCGATATTTGGTTATAAACAATCACGAATGATTATTTGTTTGTTCTTTTGCGGCTTGCAAAGAATAAGCCAGCTGCTGTAACCATGATCAGGCATCCAGCGATTGTGAAGATTGTAGTACCGATACCACCTGTATGCGGAAGTGCAGAAAGTTTTGTATCAGTTACTTTAACAGTAATATTAGCATTCTGTCCTGCGGAAATAGTCTGATTAGGTACATCTACAACAGAATAACCCTTCGGTGCTTTTTCCTCAACGATATTGTATGTTCCTTCGTCAAGACCTTTTACTACTACAGATCCGTTTGTAGCTACTACATTTGTCACTTTTGTATTCTCAGCATCATCTGCTGTTGCTAATCTGTAAACACCTGTTTCTACCTCAACGAACTCAAGTTTTGTTCCATCAAGAGCAACACTAAATTCTGCACCTTTCAGAACATTATCTTTTTTATCAACTTTGTTGATTGTGATAGATCCTGTCTCACCTTCTACTTTAGATGGATCAGATGCTTTATTTGTTGTAGCTTCATTGGAGTATTTTCCTGTTCCTGTTACTTTTGCTGTAACATTTACTGTTACAGTTTTTCCAGCATGTGTATTCTCAGTTCCAATATAATCAGCTGCAAAATTTACTGTTACAGCTTCTGTTGACGGTAAACGCTTATCTAAAGTATAGTCTGATCCTGCGCTAAGTGTATCTTCTCCAACTTTAACTTCAATATTTGTAATTGTCATTCCAGTTGGTGTATCTGTGATTGTAAATGTTCTGTTCTTTGATCCATCTTCATAACTTGGGAAAGTTGTTGTAATTACAAACG
>ERZ773112.1320-NODE-1320-length-14268-cov-4.674172_pt1 | contig 14268 bp, 10 predicted proteins | sample MGYA00580566_ERZ773112 | MGnify/ENA primary metagenome ERZ773112 (study PRJEB29015, sample SAMEA2737842) | human gut metagenome | biome: human gut; feature: human-associated habitat; material: faeces | place: China | collected 2012 ... | reverse complement strand
CATATCACCTGTATGATAGAAACCATCGTGCCAAACCGATTTGGTCTGCTTTTCACATCCGGAGTATCAAGGGGAAATAAGTAAGGACTATTGTGAAGGAAACTCGTGTGCACTATAGTGAATAAATGCTTCCTGATGATTTTTATAAAAGTCATCAGGAAGCATTCATTTTTATGCAACTGGATTTTAAAATGTTTTCCACATTGCTTACAAGTATATTCCCAATGTTCTGTTTTAAGGGGAGTTGCTGTAAGCAGAGATAAAAATGTCGCAAAGAGTGCACGTATTTTTTTCTCTTTTTTCAGGGTATATTCAATATTGTCGGAGTGGCAATATGGACAATATTTCATTTGTTTTGCTATTATCTCATTTTGTTCAAGTACTTTCAGAGCTTTTTCGTATTCATCTTCATACACAAAAATATCTACGCCAATATTATTGATATAGCCTTTTAGTATGTTTGAGCTATTTTCATTATGTAATATGCCAGCAATGCCTTCGTTTTCTAAAGCTCCTAAAATAAGCCTTGCTTGAAACGAGCTGTCGCAAGTGATAAGCCTGACTGTTTTCATCTGGTTCTGATATTATAATTCTTTTGAAGACTTTCTGAACAGCCTCCGTAAAATAGTTCCAGGTATAGTATATCTGAAAGTATTCAGCTCGTCTGTTCGTTCGTCTACTTTTTCCAATAATCCTTCAGCATCTTTCTCTGAAATGACACCATTTGATTCCATTTGCTTGATTGTTCTGCGCTCGTTACTTAATAACATGCGAATCGATTTTAACGTTAAAGCATGTTTGTAAGCTCTGGGGAAGTTTATAGCTAAACTGTCTATAAGTTCACTCATAGCTTTTATGTTCTGGTTTATTTCTTCTTTTAGCGTGTTTACAATCGATTGCTCATTGAGTAAGTCAGAGTTCTTTAATTCATCCAAGAATTTCAAATCTTCTTTCTGTAGAATGATAAATCCTCTTCCCAAGTCGTAAATTAGTGCGATGCGTTTACGGAAATAGAAGCTCATCAGGTTGTGTAGGTAGGGCTCTTTTCTTAAACTGTTCAGTAAAGCAGTCCGGTTGCAGAAACGAAATATTGAAAGGCGATTGTCTAATGGATATTTTCCGTCATGTAGGAATGAAGACAGAAGTATTCACACCTTTTGTATGCGGAGCATTTACATCTCTGTTCTCAAAGGATGCGGCAGTTGCAGCACTGGAAGAAGGCAAGGTGATCTTTTTCGCAGGTGGAACAGGACATCCATATTTCTCAACAGATACAGGTGCAGTTCTCCGTGCAATCGAGATAGAGGCAGATGCAATGCTTCTTGCAAAGGCAATTGACGGTATCTATGACAGTGATCCGAAGGTGAATCCGGCAGCAGTGAAGTATGATGAAATTTCTATTCAAGAAGTGATCGATCAGAAACTCGCAGCAGTTGATCTGACAGCATCCATTCTCTGTCTTGAGAATAAGATGCCGATGCTTGTATTCGGACTTAATGAAGAGAATAGCATTGTAAATACAATGCAGGGAAAATTCACAGGAACAAAAGTTACTGTATAAACTATTTTAAATAGCGGAGGAATTACAGCATGAATGAAAAAAACAAAATCTATGATGATAAGATGACAAAGACAATTAACAATCTGGATGGAGAACTTGCTACAATTCGTGCAGGGCGTGCAAACCCACATGTACTGGATAAGCTGGCAGTTGATTACTACGGAACACCAACACCGATCCAGCAGGTAGCGAATGTATCTGTACCGGAAGCACGTATGATCCAGATCCAGCCATGGGAGAAGAGCATGCTCAAGGCAATTGAGAAAGCAATTCTTACATCTGATATCGGAATCAACCCGACAAATGATGGAACATCTATCCGTCTGGTATTCCCAGAACTGACAGAGGACCGCAGAAAAGAACTTGCGAAAGAGGTTAAGAAAAAAGGTGAGGAAGCGAAAGTTGCTGTACGTAATGTCCGTCGTGATGGAAATGTTGCTTTCAAGAAACTGAAAGGAACGGAAATTTCTGAAGATGAGATCAAAGATCTTGAAGATGAACTTCAGAAGATCACAGACAAGTATGTTGCTAAGATTGACAAAATGGTAGAGGCGAAGTCCAAGGAAATCATGACAGTCTAAATCGAAAAACAGCAGAGCTGAATTGTCAGATTGTAATGTGGAAAAACTGTTTACAGATTATTTGTACGCAGATAAGTTTTTAAGAACATGGAGGCTTATTTAAGGCCTCCATTTCTTCTTTAAAGAAAGTTGCGACAGAGAGGATAAGAAAATGAACGTACCACAGCATATTGCGATTATTTTAGATGGAAACGGACGCTGGGCAAAATCAAAAGGAATGCCGAGAAATTACGGACACGCACAGGGAGCCAAGAACGTTGAGAAGATCTGTGAAGAAGCATGGCGTATGGGAATCAAGTACCTGACAGTCTATGCATTTTCTACAGAAAACTGGAGTAGACCACAGAATGAAGTGGATGCACTGATGAAACTTTTAAGAAATTACATGAAAACATGTCTGAAGACAGCGGCAAAGAATGATATGAAGATCCGTGTAATCGGCGATATTGAACCGCTGGATGAGGATATCAAGAGCCGAATCAGAGAACTGGAAGAGGCAACAGCCAACAATGGAGGGCTTAATTTTACAATTGCCCTGAATTATGGAAGCCGTGATGAGATCACAAGAGCAGCCAGAAAGCTTGCGAAGGATTGTGCGGCCGGCAAGGTAAATCCGGACACGATCGATGAATCATTATTTAATTCTTATCTGGATACAAATGACATTCCGGATCCGGATTTGATGATCCGTACAAGCGGAGAACAAAGATTATCGAATTATCTGCTTTGGCAGCTGGCCTATTCAGAGTTTTATTTTACAGATATTCCGTGGCCGGCATTTACGAAAGAAGAGCTTATAAAAGCGGTGGAAGAATATAACCGCAGGCATAGAAGATTCGGCGGAGTAGAGGAGGCGGAATAAAGATGTTTAAAACAAGGTTACTAAGTGGAATACTATTAGTGATCATCGCGCTTGTTACAGTGATCACGGGCGGAAACCTGCTCTTTGCAGTTTTGTTATTAATCAGCCTGATCGGAATGACAGAGTTGTATAAAGTATTTCACATAGAGAAGAAGGCACCAGGAATTGTCGGATATATTTTTGCAATCCTGTATTATGGGTTATTATATTTTAAACCGCTTCTTCCGGGAGAATCCTTAAACTGGTTTGTTATGCTGTTTATGGCTTTTTTGATCTGCCAGATGGCGGTTCTTGTATTTGCCTATCCGAAATATAATACACAGCAGATTTTTGCCGGTTTTTTTGGAATGTTCTATGTGGCAGTGATGCTCTCTTACATTTATCAGACAAGAAATCTTCCGGGAGGAATCTTCTCGGTATGGCTTGTATTTGTATGCTCCTGGGGATGTGATACTTGTGCATACTGTGTCGGTATGTTGATCGGAAAGCATAAGCTGGCACCGATTTTAAGTCCGAAGAAATCAATAGAAGGTGGAATCGGAGGAATCCTTGGTGCAGCATTGATCGGAGTATTGTATGGACTTGCAATTAATTACTGGGGAAATGCGGCAGCAGATATATTGGAATATGCGATTATCGGTGCGGTTGGTGGAGCAATTTCACAGATTGGCGACCTGGCAGCTTCTGCGATCAAGAGATACCACAACATTAAAGATTATGGAAAACTGATTCCGGGACATGGAGGAATTCTTGACCGTTTTGACAGTGTTATCTTTACAGCACCTATTATTTTCTATCTTTCCCTGTTTCTGTAAAAGGAGATATATGTGTGATAGATGCGTTGCTGATCCACAGTTTTGTGGATTGTAACATAAAAGCAGAATAGAGGTAAAAAGTTACGATGAAGAAAATTGCAATTTTGGGATCCACAGGATCTATAGGAACACAGACATTGGAGATTGTCAGGACAAATGGCGATCTGGAGGTTACGGCACTTGCAGCAGGGAATAATATTGATCTCCTGGAGAAACAGATCAGAGAATTTAAGCCGAAACTGGCAGCAGTCTGGAAAGAAGAAAGAGCAAATGAATTAAAAGACAAAATAAATGATCTGGATGTTAAAGTAGTAAGCGGTATGGATGGACTGCTTGAAGTAGCGAGACAGCCGGAGTCAGAGATTCTTGTGACAGCAATTGTCGGAATGATTGGAATTCTTCCTACAATTGAAGCAATTAATGCAGGAAAAGATATTGCTTTGGCAAATAAAGAGACACTGGTCACAGCAGGACATATCATTATGCCGCTGGCAAAGGAAAAAGGGGTTTCTATTCTTCCGGTGGATAGCGAGCACAGCGCAATCTTCCAGTCTCTTCAGGGAGGACAGCAGAAGGCTCTGCACAAGATTCTCCTGACGGCATCCGGTGGACCATTTAGAGGAAAGAAACTGGAAGATCTGGCGAACATCCAGGTAGAGGATGCATTGAAACATCCAAACTGGGCAATGGGACGCAAGATTACAATTGACTCATCTACAATGGTGAACAAAGGTCTTGAAGTGATTGAGGCGAAATGGCTCTTTGGAGTGGATGTAGATCAGATTCAGGTTGTTGTGCAGCCACAGAGTATCATTCATTCAATGGTGGAATACGAAGATGGTGCAGTGATCGCACAGCTTGGAACACCGGATATGAAACTTCCAATCCAGTATGCACTCTATTATCCGGGACGTCGTTATCTTCCGGGTGACAGACTGGACTTTTCGACACTTCAGCAGATCACGTTTGAACAGCCGGATCTGGAAACATTTTATGGATTGAAGCTTGCTTTTGAAGCGGGAAGAACAGGAGGTTCCCTTCCGACCGTGTTAAATGCGGCAAATGAGAAAGCAGTTGCGCTGTTCCTTGACAGAAAGATTAAGTATCTCCAGATTCCTGAAATTATTCAGGCGTGTATGGAAGCACATAAAAATATTGCGGCTCCAACCGTTGAGGAGATACTAAAGACAGAACAGGAAACATATGAATTTATTAAAAACAGGTGGTAATGTATGGGCATAATCTTGGCAATTCTGCTATTCAGTGCGATTGTAATCTTTCACGAATTAGGACACTTTCTGCTTGCAAAGAAGAATAAGATCCGTGTGGATGAATTCTCTCTGGGTCTTGGACCGACTATTTTTGGAAAACAGTTTGGAGAAACAAAATTCAGCTTAAAGCTTCTTCCGTTTGGCGGAGCCTGCATGATGGGAGAAGATGATGTGGATGATATGTCTGAAGGGAGCTTTAACAGCAAATCGGTCTGGGCAAGAATGTCAGTAATTGTTGCAGGTCCAGTGTTCAATCTTATTCTTGCATGGATCCTCTGCATGATTATTATTGGCTGGACGGGATATCGAGCACCGGTTGTCAGTAATGTGACAGATGGATATTCAGCGCAGGAAGAAGGTATCGAACCGGGAGATGTGATCAAGAAGATCGGAGGAAAATCAGTTCATATCTGGAACGATATCAGTCTGTATAATATGATGCATGCGGGAACAAAAAGTGTAGAAGTTGAGTATGAGCGTGACGGTAAGGATTATACAGTTGTGCTGGAACCAAAACAGAATGAGGGAGATGCTTTTCCTCTGCTTGGAATTACAGGTGGTGAGATGGTTCGTCCGGGTCTGTTTGGAACAGTTCGATACGGAGCATATACGGTGAAGTATTGGATCACATATACAGTTGACAGTCTGAAAATGTTAGTTGGTGGAAAGGTAGGAGTAAAAGATCTTTCCGGTCCGGTTGGAATTGTCAGTGCGGTAGATAACGTTTATCAGGAAGCAGCTCCGGCAGGCATGGTAGTAGTGATTTTAAATCTTCTCAATATAGGAGTACTTCTGACCGCCAACCTGGGTGTAATGAATCTGTTACCGCTTCCGGCGTTGGACGGTGGACGTCTTGTATTCCTTATCATTGAGGCCGTTCGTGGAAAAAGAGTACCGCCTGAGAAAGAAGGCATGGTACATTTTGCAGGATTTGTGTTTCTGATGGCATTGATGGTTGTTATTATGTTTAATGACATTCTGAAACTTGTGTAGAAAACAGGAAAGAATAGGAGTTTCCCGCATATACTGGAAAAGGAAACGAATCAGATGTGGGAGACAAACTATGAAACTTTTTCAACCGATACAAGGTTCAATTGAAAGCAAAGAAACGCAGGAGAATCTGATCGATCGTGGTCAGCTGCAGGTAAATGTTACATCTTCTGTGAATGCATTTCCGGTAAAGGAAGCACGGATTTCCATCTCTTATACAGGAATTCCGGAAAGTATATTAGAACAGGTGGTGACGGATTCTTCCGGTCAGACTGAACTGGTTGAACTGAATGCACCACCAAAAGAATGGAGTCTGGATGAGAACGAAGAACGTCAACCATATTCAGAATATACATTGAATATTGAAGCAGAAGGATTTGAGTCGATCAGTATTTCGGGAACAGAGATCCTGGCAAACACAAAGGCAATCCAGAATATACGCATGAAACAAAAGGATCAGAGCAGGGAAGAAGGGCAGGTATTTGTCATCCCTGCTCATACTTTATATGGAAATTATCCTCCGAAGATTGCAGAGGAAGAGATTAAGCCGGTAAATGAAACAGGAGAAATTGTCTTGAGCCGTGTGGTTGTACCGGAATATATTATCGTACATGATGGATCTCCGCGGGATTCTACAGCACAGAATTATTATGTGAAGTACAAAGATTATATAAAAAATGTCGCATCAAGTGAAATCTATGCAACCTGGCCGGCAGACACCATAAGGGCAAATGTGCTGGCAATTATGTCATTCACTTTAAACAGGGTTTATACGGAATGGTATCGAAATAAAGGGTTTGATTTTACAATTACATCATCAACGGCATTTGACCATAAATGGATCCCGGAGCGCAATATATTTGAGCCTATTTCAGTGATTGTGGATGAACTGTTTGCAGACTATCTGTCACGGCCGAATGTGCGCCAGCCAATCCTGACACAGTATTGTGATGGTCGCAGAGTGAGTTGTCCAAACTGGTTGACACAGTGGGGGTCAAAAAGTCTGGGAGAACAGGGATTTTCTCCGATTGAAATTCTGAGGTATTATTATGGTGACGATATGTATATCAATACGGCAGAAGCGATCTCTGGTGTTCCGTCTTCCTGGCCGGGATATACACTGGAACAAGGTTCACAAGGCCCAAAAGTGCGCCAGATACAGGAACAGCTGAATGTAATTGCGGGTGCATATCCGGAGATCCCTAAATTGGAGGAAGATGGAATCTATGGACCTGAAACAGAAGCGGCTGTCCGGAAATTTCAATCTATATTCGGTCTTCCGGTAACCGGAGAGATAGATTATAAAACATGGTATAAGATATCAGAAATTTATGTTGGCGTGTCAAGAATAGCGGAGCTTTCATAAAGTACAGGATCAGTTCAGACAGGAGACAGTGAAATTAATGGAAAGAGACAGAAGACGAAGGAAAAAACGACGAAGAAATAGAAAAACAAGAAGAAAAGGATTCGTGTTTCTTGTACTTCTTCTTGTGGTGATCGGAGCAGCAGGTGTATTAAAGATGATAAAAGCAACACCTGGATTATTCTGTGAGTCTGGAAATATACTTTTGTCTGATTCAGGTCAGAAAATAGAATTTCCGGAGTTAAATGTATCAGAAGAAGATGTTGCAGACGGTTTTTATTATCAGCAGCTGTCGGAACAGGAAAAACAAGTTTATCGCGAGATCCTGCAGGGGGTTCGTTCCATGGATGAGACCATTCTTCTTCATGCAGGCGAGAACGATGAGGCTGGAAAGATATACGAATATCTGATCTATGACCGGTCGGAATTGTTCTGGTGTGACGGGAGCTCAAAAATGACGGTATACAAAGATTATACAGAGTTTCATCCGTCTTATATCTGCACACAGGATCAGAGAGAATCCAGACGGGAGCAGATTGAAAATGCGGCACAAGAGGTACTTGCAGGTGCGCAGGGATGTGAGACAGAGTATGAGAAGATCAAGTACATTTTCAAATATCTTGTAGATACGGTGGATTATGATCAAAACGCATTGGATAATCAGAATATTTATAGTTCTTTGGTTGGAAAAAGATCCGTCTGCGCAGGATATTCCAGAGCAGCTCAATATCTGTTGAAACAGATGGGAATAGAATGTATTTACGTTGTGGGAACAGTAAAAGAGCAGGGGGCACATGCATGGAATATAGTGAAATGTGATGATAAGTATTATCAGATGGATGTGACTTTCGGAGATCCGATCTTTCAGGAGAATGAGACGGGAGAAACGCTACCTCATGATCTTGTGAATTATGAGTATCTATGTTGTACAGATGAAGAAATTTTTACAGATCATCAGCAGGATGATTTTGTGCCGTATCCGGTGTGCGATTCCAATGATCTGGAATATTATCGAATCAACGGTCTGTACTATGAAACATTTGATGAGAATGAAATCTATGAAAAAATGAAAGCAGGGATAGAACAGGGACAGGAAATGTTTGCTATCCGTTTTTCGGAAAATGCTGTTTATGAAGTTGCAAAAGAGAAAATTATAGATAATTTGATTCCACAGGCGGCGCAGTTTCTTGTTGACTTCAGACAATTGGAAGAAGTGAAATATACGTATGCCGTGGATGACAGAAAGCGGATCATAATGATCTTCTGGTATTCATAAAAATGCATAAAATACCATTTATAAGTAAAAAACACCAATATATATTAATAAAAGTACTAAGTTATTCATCAAAAATGATGTTGAAATGTCTCTCATGCTGTAGTATAATCTTTACAATTTGAGAAAGAGGGCGCTCTGGAATAAAGACTCCATGAGCGCCTTCCTTTTGAGAAAAAATATTTTTACGAAGGGAAAGGGTGAACAGATGAAAGCGTTTCTTATTTTGGAAGACGGTACTGTGTTTACAGGAACAAGCATTGGTTCGACGAGAGATATGATCAGTGAGATCGTGTTTAATACTTCAATGACAGGATATCTTGAGGTACTGACGGACCCTTCTTATGCGGGACAGGCAGTGGTTATGACATATCCGCTGATTGGTAATTATGGAATTACACCGGATATGGAGTCATTAAAGGCATGGCCAGATGGATATATTGTGAGGGAGTTATCCAGAATGCCAAGTAACTTCAGATGTGAAGGTACAATTCAGGATTTCCTCAAGAAATATGATATTCCGGGTATTGCGGGAGTTGATACTCGTGCTCTTACAAAGATTTTAAGAGAAAAAGGTACCATGAATGGTATGATCACAACAAACGAGAATTACGATCTTGATGAAGTAATCTCCAAGTTGAAGAATTATAAGGTAGAAGGTGTTGTCTCCAAAGTTACATGTGAGGAGAAATACGTTTTAGAAGGAACAGGTAAGAAGGTTGCACTTCTTGATCTCGGAGCTAAGAAAAACATCGCAAAATCTTTAAATGATCGCGGCTGCGAAGTGACCGTTTATCCGGCCGATACAACAGCGGAGGAGATCATCGCATCTAATCCAGATGGCATTATGCTTTCCAATGGACCTGGAGATCCGGCAGAATGTACATCAATTATCAAAGAAATCAAAAAGCTTTATGAAACAGATATCCCAATATTTGCCATTTGCCTTGGACATCAGTTGATGGCACTTGCAACAGGTGGTACAACTTACAAGTTAAAATACGGACACCGTGGTGGAAATCATCCGGTGAAAGATCTTCAGACAGGCAGAGTCTACATTTCTTCACAGAATCACGGCTATGTTGTTGATGAAGATAAGATTGATCCAAACGTTGCAGTTCCTGCATTTAAGAATGTAAATGACGGAACAAACGAAGGACTTGCATATGTTGGAAAGAACATTTTTACAGTTCAGTTCCATCCGGAAGCATGCCCGGGACCACAGGATTCAGGATACCTGTTCGATCGTTTTCTTGAGATGATGGGAGGAGAGAAATAATGCCAAGAGATAATAGTATCAAAAAAGTATTAGTTATCGGTTCTGGTCCGATCGTCATCGGACAGGCTGCGGAGTTCGATTATGCTGGAACTCAGGCCTGCCGTTCACTGAAAGAAGAAGGGATTGAGGTTGTACTTCTCAACTCAAACCCTGCAACAATCATGACAGATAAAGATATCGCAGATCGTGTTTATATCGAGCCACTGACAATTGAGGTTGTTGAGCAGCTGATCAAAAAGGAAAAACCAGACAGTGTACTTCCAACACTTGGAGGACAGGCTGGACTGAACCTTGCAATGGAACTTGAAGAGGCTGGATTCTTAAAAGAGAATAATGTACGCCTGATCGGAACAACATCTGAGACGATCAAAAAGGCAGAAGACCGTCTGGAGTTCAAGGCGACAATGGAGAAGATCGGTGAGCCGGTTGCAGCTTCTCTCGTTGTAGAAAATGTAGAAGACGGACTTGCATTTGCAAATAAGATCGGCTATCCGGTTGTTCTTCGTCCTGCTTATACACTGGGAGGAAGCGGTGGTGGTATCGCACATGATTCTCAGCAGTTAGTAGAGATCCTTGAGAATGGTCTTCGTCTTTCCCGTGTTGGTCAGGTTCTTGTTGAACGCTGCATCGCAGGATGGAAAGAGATCGAGTACGAGGTAATGCGTGACGGAGCCGGAAACTGTATTACAGTATGTAATATGGAAAATATTGACCCGGTTGGAGTTCATACAGGAGACAGTATTGTAGTTGCACCATCTCAGACACTGGGCGATAAAGAATATCAGATGTTACGTACTTCCGCATTGAACATTATCAGTGAGTTGAATATCACAGGTGGATGTAACGTACAGTATGCATTACACCCAGAGACATTTGAATATTGTGTAATCGAGGTAAACCCTCGTGTAAGCCGTTCTTCTGCACTTGCTTCCAAAGCAACAGGATATCCGATCGCGAAGGTTGCAGCGAAGATCGCACTTGGATACAATCTGGATGAGATCAAGAATGCAATCACACAGAAGACCTATGCAAGTTTTGAGCCAATGCTTGACTATGTAGTAGTTAAGATCCCGAGACTTCCATTTGATAAATTTATCAGTGCGAAGAGAACACTGACAACACAGATGAAAGCAACCGGAGAAGTTATGAGCATCTGTAATAACTTCGAGGGAGCTCTTATGAAAGCAATCCGTTCTCTGGAGCAGCATGTAGACAGTCTGATGTCTTATGACTTCACAGATCTGACAGATGATGAACTGATCGATCAGCTGAAGAAAGTAGATGACATGCGTATGTGGAGAATCGCAGAAGCATGCAGAAGAGGAATCTCTTACGATCTGATCCACGAGATTACAAAAGTTGATGAGTGGTTTATCGATAAATTTGCGATCATCACAGAGATGGAGACAGCTCTGAAGACACAGGAACTTACACCGGAGCTTCTTGCAGAAGCAAAACGTATCGAGTTCCCGGATAATGTAATCGCACAGCTGACAGGTAAGACAGAGCAGGAAATTCACGATATGCGTCATGCAAACGGTATCGTTGCAGCATATAAGATCGTAGATACTTGTGCAGCAGAGTTTGCCGCAGAGACACCATACTACTACTCTGTATATGGAAGTGAGAATGAAGTTGAACAGACAAAAGATAAGAAGAAAGTACTTGTTCTTGGATCCGGTCCGATCCGTATCGGTCAGGGTATCGAGTTCGACTTCTGTTCTGTACATTGTACATGGGCATTTGCAAAAGACGGATATGAGACAATCATCGTAAATAATAACCCGGAGACAGTAAGTACAGACTTTGACATCGCTGATAAGCTGTATTTTGAGCCACTGACACCGGAAGATGTAGAGAGTATCGTTGATATTGAGAAACCAGACGGAGCAGTTGTACAGTTTGGTGGACAGACAGCAATCAAACTGACAGAAGCACTTATGAGGATGGGAGTACCGATCCTTGGTACATCTGCAGAAAATGTAGATAAAGCCGAAGACCGTGAGCTCTTTGATGAGATTCTTGAAGAGTGCGAGATTCCACGTCCGACAGGTGGAACAGTATTCACAGCAGAAGAAGCGAAAGAAGTTGCCAACAGACTTGGATATCCTGTATTGGTTCGTCCTTCCTACGTTCTTGGTGGACAGGGAATGCAGATTGCAATCAACGACAATGATATTGATGAATTCATCGGAATCATTAACAGAATCGCACAGGATCACCCAATCCTTGTAGATAAATACCTTCAGGGAAAAGAGATTGAGGTCGATGCAGTATGCGACGGAACAGATATCCTGATCCCGGGTATCATGGAACATATCGAGCGTGCAGGAATCCACTCCGGAGACAGTATTTCCGTATATCCGGCACAGAGCCTGACAGAAGGAGCGAAAGCAAAGATTGCTGAGTACACAAGAAGACTTGCAAAATCACTCCATGTTATCGGTATGATCAATATCCAGTTTATCGTGTGCGGCGAAGACGATGTATATGTTATCGAGGTAAACCCTCGTTCCTCCAGAACGGTTCCCTTCCTTTCCAAAGCAACAGGCTATTCTCTGGCGGATATCGCAACACTGGTTATCCTTGGCAAAACACTGAAGGAACAGGGTATCTTCGGTCTGTATCCCGATGAAAAGCAGAGATGGTATGTAAAGGTTCCCGCCTTCTCCTTCTCCAAGCTGCACGGCATGGATACCTACCTCTCCCCCGAAATGAAATCCACAGGGGAGGCCATCGGCTATGATAATAAGCTGAACAGAGCGCTGTATAAGGCTTTGCAGGCATCCGGCATGAATATCCAGAACTATGGTACGGTTCTGGCTACCATTGCGGATAAGGATAAGGAAGAAGCACTGCCCCTCATTCGCCGTTTCTACGAGTTGGGCTTCAATATCGAAGCTACAAAGGGTACTGCCGATTTCCTGAAGGAACACGGCATTCGCACCAGAACAAGAAAGAAACTGTCCGACGGCAGTGAGGAAATTTTTGATTCCATCCGTCAGGGCTATGTAAGCTATGTTATCAACACAAGAGATATTCATTCTGCGGCAAGCAACAGCGATGGGCAGGAAATCCGCCAGTGTGCCGTTGAAAATAATGTAACTGTTTTCACAGCACTGGATACCGTTCGCGTGCTTTTGGATGTTCTGGAAGAAACCACTCTGGGTATTTCCACGATTGATGCGTAAGGAGGTTCTCTCTTGAAACAATCTGTTTTTACAATACAAAGCAATGAAAGGCTGACCGAAAGCGTCTGTAAAATGGTTCTGGCAGGGGATACCTCTGCCATTACCGCCGCAGGTCAGTTTGTAAATATTCAATTAAAAGGCTTTTTTCTGCGCCGCCCCATTTCCGTCTGTGATTATGACGAAAACACACTGACGATTCTTTATAAAATCGTCGGCAAAGGCACAGAGGCCATGAGCAAAATGAAAGCCCCCCATAAGCTGGACATTCTGACAGGCTTAGGCAATGGCTACGATACCTCCAAGAGCGGAGACAAGCCCCTGCTGATTGGCGGTGGCGTAGGCGTTCCCCCGATGTATCGTCTGGCAAAAAATCTGCTTGCGGAGGGGAAAAAGCCCATCGTCATTCTCGGCTTTAATACAAAGGATGAAATCTTCTATGCAGAAGAATTTAAAGCACTGGGCGCAGAGGTGCATATCGCAACGGCAGACGGCTCTGTCGGCACAAAGGGCTTCGTTACGGATGTGGTGAAAACCATTCCCGATTACACCTATTTCTATACCTGCGGTCCCGAACCCATGCTGAAAGCCCTTTCCGCTGCCACCAAAACAAGCGGTCAGCTCAGCTTTGAGGAACGCATGGGCTGCGGCTTTGGTGCCTGCATGGGCTGCTCCTGCAAGACAAAATACGGCAATAAGCGCATCTGCAAGGATGGCCCCGTTCTGGTAAAGGAGGAAATTATATGGTAAACACAAAGGTGACACTCAGCGGCATCACGCTGGATAACCCCGTCATTCCTGCCAGCGGTACCTTCGGCTATGGCTATGAATTTGCAGAGCTTTACGATATCAATATTCTCGGCACCTTCTCTTTTAAGGGAACAACAAGGGAGCCGCGCTTTGGCAACCCCACCCCCCGTATCGCGGAATGTACCGCAGGAATGATTAACTCTGTCGGTCTGCAGAACCCCGGCGTGGAAAAGGGGATTTCCGAGGAACTGCCTAAGCTGAAAAAATGCTTTCATAAGCCTGTGATTGCCAATGTCAGCGGCTTTTACCTATTTATATCATCATTTCGATGGCAT